>Ga0105044_10003942_pt1 | contig 20390 bp, 13 predicted proteins | sample MAT01_FD_78092 | JGI IMG/M metagenome (GOLD analysis project Ga0105044, IMG submission 78092) | Freshwater microbial communities from Lake Fryxell liftoff mats and glacier meltwater in Antarctica - MAT-01 | ecosystem: Environmental > Aquatic > Freshwater > Ice > Liftoff microbial mat | place...
AGCCGCAACACCTCCTAGGCATGGGGCCGAACCGTGAGACCCGGATGAAAAAGGGGCGATCGCTCTCTTAGAAGGCGATCGCCCCATCCAAACAGACTATCTAGCCACTTCCCGTCACAGGAACGCTATTTGATAAACAGCATTTCTTGATAGGTGGGCAACGGCCAGAAGCTATCCGCCACCTCCCCTTCGAGGGCATCGGCAGACTTGCGCACCTCATCCATCAACGGACGCAGGGTTTGGGCACAATACTGCATCTTCTCTTCAGTGCTGGCAAAGTCATGCTTCGCGAGGGCTTCGCTCAACTGCCCGACCGAGACCATCATGGCATTGGTTAGCTCCGCAACTTTCATGGCGCTGCCCTTCTCAAAGTCAATGCCCAAGCTGCTCAAGCTAGAAATCGTCGATGACAGCTTCGAGAGGTATTCAACCGCAGCCGGGTAAATGATGGTTTTGGCCATGTTGACCACTATCTTGCTTTCGACCTCAATGGATAAGATGTACTGCTCGGCATACACCTCAAATCGGCTTTCAAGCTCAACAGGCGTCAACACCCCTGTTTTCTCAAACAGATCTTCGATGTACTCAGCTTTGAGGGTGGGCAATGCATCGGCGGTGGTGCGTAAGTTGGCCAACCCACGCTCTTCCACGGCCATCTTGTGCCATTCCTGAGAATAGCCATTACCCCCAAACACTACAACCCCATGCTCTTCCATCACCTCTTTGAGAACCGTGAGAATCGCGGTATTGAGGTCTAGACCCTTCGCCAACTCGCCCTCTAGGCAATTGCCAATCCAGTCGAGGGAATCAGCCAAGATCGTGTTGAGGGCAACCAGTGGCCCTGATACCGATTGGCTAGAGCCGACTGCGCGAAACTCAAAGCGGTTGCCCGTGAAGGCAAAGGGAGAGGTGCGGTTGCGATCGCCCGCATCCTTGGTGAGATGGGGTAACACATCCACCCCTAGATCCATGACACCTTTCTGCTTAGAGTCAGTGATCGTGCCCGTCCTGATTTGCTCAAACACTTCTTCGAGCTGCGACCCCAGATACACCGACATAATCGCTGGCGGCGCTTCATTGGCTCCGAGGCGGTGGTCGTTGCTGGCCGTCGCAATCACAGCCCGCATCAACGGCCCATATTTGTGAACACCCCGAATAACGGCACCACAGAAGACCAAGAACTGAGCATTTTCGTGGGGCGAATCCCCCGGATCAAGCAAGTTCCCTTGGGTGGAATTTCCAACTGACCAGTTCACATGCTTCCCAGAGCCGTTGATGCCTGCAAAGGGCTTCTCATGCAACAGGCACATAAAGCCATGCTTCTTGGCGGTATGCTTCAACACCGTCATCAAAAGCTGTTGGTGGTCGCTAGCAACGTTGGCGGCTTCAAAGAAAGGGGCAATCTCAAATTGTCCCGGAGCTACCTCGTTATGGCGTGTTTTGGCGGGGATGCCAAGCTTATACAGGGTTTCTTCAACGTCCTGCATGTAAACTTGCACCCGTTCAGGGATGGCACCAAAGTAGTGATCATCAAATTCTTGACCCTTTGCCGGAGCCTTCCCAAACAGCGTGCGCCCAGCCAACATCAAGTCGGGGCGTTGGCTGGCAAAGTTAGCATCGATCAAGAAATACTCTTGCTCGGCTCCGCAGCTAGAGTTGACCCGCGCCACCTCTGTATTTCCCAGAATCTTGAGAACCTTGTTAGCAGCCTTATCCATGGCCGCAATGGAGCGTAGCAGGGGCACTTTCTTATCCAGTGCTTCCCCTGTCCATGAGACAAACACCGTCGGGATGCAGAGGGTAGAACCGTTGTCGGTTTCCATGATGTAGGCAGGGCTGGTGACATCCCAGCCGGTGTAGCCTCGCGCTTCAAAGGTATCGCGGATGCCACCATTGGGGAATGACGAGCCATCTGGCTCCCCTTGCACCAACACCTTGCCCGAAAATTCTGAAATAACATTGCCATCACTCTGCACTGAGATAAAGCCATCGTGCTTTTCTGCAGACAGGTTGGTCATGGGGTAAAAAACGTGGGCGTAGTAAAACGCACCCTTCGACATCGCCCAGTCGCGCATTGCTGTTGCAACGGCATCAGCAATGGAAGGGTCGAGCCGTTCACCCGTCACAATGGTGTTTTTGATCGACTTAAAGACAGGCTTGGGGAGACTGGCCTGCATTTTACTGAGGTTAAAGACGTTCTCGGCCCAGATCTCTTCCAAGCGCTCGGAGGCTTTGGGCGGCATCAACTCCCGATTAGTAATCTGATGAACGGCTTGGACACGGGCTTTATTTCCACTCATAAATCGTCCTTAAAATCTCAGTTGTCTGAATGGTACTCAAATCAAATTCTTGAAAAAGGTATCAGATATACCAAAATCTAATTCTTTTAGCTAGTCGCCTCTATCATGACCCGCAGATTACACTGTGGAATCCGCTAGGTCAGCATATTTGCAGCATGGCCTGCAATTTTTTGAATCTGCATTTTTTTGAAACGGCTACCGACACTCTGAATCACTTTAAGCAAAAGGGACTGTGAGTGACGACTAGGCTGGGTGACTCTTGAGACACGGCTGACCCAATGAGGATCGATGCTCCTCGATCCTGATCTGCCCCATGACTGGTTCCAGGATTGAAACTCCAGGATTGCACTACTTGTTTTGCAGTAGAGATAAATAGAGACAGACAGGATCTAGAAAATATAGAAGAGCTAAAGATTAACGAATAAACGTGGCATCTGTTTGGTGCGTAGCGCATGATGTTAAACAACCTCCGGCCATAGGTCTACCACTATGTTAAAGCGTGGGTCTTCATCAAAATCCTTGTCAACCTCCAAAGCACTGGCTAAACTTCGGCTAAAAGCGTCAGTTAAGATTGCATGTATTTATTTAATCGTAGGATTATTGTGGATTTTTTATTCCGATCTATTGCTGGGGATGCTGTTAGGGCAGCGGGTCGATCTCATCCTCCAAGTTGGAACCTTTAAAGGGTGGGTATATGTCATCGTGACGGCGGTGATGCTCTATGGGTTGATCGACCGAGAGATCCAACTGAGCCGCCGAGCGATGGGGCAATTAAAAACGACGTTGTCTGAGCTATTAGAAACACGAGCCGCGTTACAAGCCAACCAAGAGCGTCTCAATTTGGCGATCGCAGGCACAAACGATGGCATTTGGGATTGGGATTTACACACCGATGCGGTGTTTTATTCACCAGCCTGGATGAAGATTTTGGGCTATGACGATGAGCCACTAGCCCCGGTTTTAGAGACTTGGTGGGGGCGGATGCACCCGGCAGATCGAGAGGCCGCACAGGTGGCAGTGCAGGCGCATCTCGATGGGCACACGACCGTTTATCAAGACATGCATCGGTTGCGCCATGCAGATGGGCAGTGGCGCTGGGTGGAGGTTAAGGGGCGCTGTGTGATGAGGGATGAGGGCGATCGCCCCTACCGGCTCACAGGCACCTTGGCCGACGTGACCGATCGCAAGCGCGTTGAGCAGGCGTTGCAAGATAGTGAAAGTCGCTATCGCCAAGTGGTGCAAACGCAAACCGACCTAATTTTGCGATCGCACCCCGATACCACCATTACCTTTGCCAACGAAACCCTTTGCTTGGTGCTAGGGCGTTCATTGGCCGACGTGATCGGCTTTCAATGGATTGAGTTTGCCCACCCCGACGATATTGGGCGAATTCTACAGAGCATCGCGGATCTAACCCCCCAAAAACCTAGCTTTTTGACCGAAAACCACGATCGCCGTGCCAATGGGCAAATGGGCTGGACGCAGTGGATCAACCAAGGCGTGTTTGATGACCAAGGCCATCTCCTAGAAATCCAGTCGGTTGGGCGCGACATTACCCAATTGAAGCAAACCGAAGCGGCGCTACGGGAAAGCGAAGAGCGGTTTCGGGTGTTTATGAACCACAGCCCTGCGGCGACATGGATTGTCAGCGCGGAGGGGGAGATGGAGTATGTCAACTCGACCTACACACAAATGTTTCAGGTGCCTGAACAGGTAGTGGGCAAGCATCTGTCGGAGTTGTATCCCCCCGAATTAGCCCAGACCTTTCTGGCCAATATTCAGAAAGCTATCCAAACTGGGCAAGTGATTCAGGTGATAGAACCAGCCACACGACCCGATGGTAGCATCGGTGAGTTTTTGGCCTATAAGTTTCTGTTGCCCCATGCCGATGGGCGGCAGGCCGTGGGAGGGGTGGCGCTAGATATCACAGAGCAGCAAGCCCTGATACGGGAGCAGCAGCAGGCCGAAGAAACGCTGCGGAAACAATTTAATTTGCTCTCGCTCGCTCAACAGGCCGCGCAGATGGGGGTGTATGAATGGGATGTGGTGGCCGACCAAGCCTATTGGACGGCTGAAATGGAACTGTTGATGGGGATGAAACTGGAGGCGCGATCGCACAACCTTGAACCCTGGCTGGCGCAACTCCACCCTGAAGATCAACTCGCCTTCCAGCAACGGGTGGAGCAGTGGCTCCAGTCTCCCAATTTACAGCCTGAGCCAATAGAATATCGGTTCATCCGCCAAGGTGAAGAGCGGTGGATTGATGCCCGTGGCTACATCGTCCGCGATGCCCAGGGGCAGCCGCTGAAGATGATTGGCACCAATCTAGACATTACCGAGCGCAAACGCGCCGAGGCTGAACTGCACCAGCGTGAGCAAGAATTTAGGGCGTTGGTCGAAAATGCCCCCGATATTATTGTGCGGTTTGATCGCAACCTGCGGCACCTCTACATCAACCCCGCGATTGAAGCCCTGACGGGGTTATCACCCCAGCCCTTTATTGGCAAGAGCAACCGAGAGCTAGGGATGCCCGAGGACCAAGTTACAAGCTGGGATGCCCATCTCACCCAGGTGTTTACCTCAGGCCAGCAAAAAAACTTTGAATTTGAGTTTGATGCGCCTGCTGGGGTGCGGCAGTATGAGTCGCGCTGTGTCCCAGAATTTGACAGAGATGGGAGGGTGGTTTCGGTGCTCAGTATTGCCCGTGACACCACCGAACAAAAGCAACTCGAACATGCGCTGCGGCAACAAATTGAACGGGTGGAGTTGATGCGGGCGATCGCCCAACGGATTCGCCAATCCCTCAAACTAGATGACATCCTCACCACGACGGTGCTGGAGGTCAAGCAATTGCTCCAAGCTGACCGGGTGGTGGTGTATCAATTTAACCCCGACATGGGCGGCACCATTGTGGCCGAAGCCGTCACCCCTGATTGGACGGCTTCATTAGGGATTACCCTAGACGATACTTACTTTACCCCAGGGAGCGGGGTTGCCTATCGGCAGGGACAAACCCAGGCGATCGCCAATATCCAAACCGCTGGGTTAACCGATGCCTATCGCCGCACATTAGAGCAGTTTGAAGTCAAGGCTCATTTGATCGTGCCGATCTTGTTGATGGGGGAGGGGGGGAGCGCGGGTATCGAGCGATCGCCCCAAGCCTTGCTCTGGGGGCTTTTGATTGCCCACCAATGTGCGACACCCCGAGAGTGGAAACCCACGAACATCGAATTATTAGAGCAAATTGCCGTGCAATTGGCGATCGCCATTCGCCAAGCCCAAGCCTTTGAGCAAGCCCAAACAGAGCTGCGAGAACGACAACAGGCTGAGGCTCAACTGCGGGCCGCCCTCGCCGAGAAGGAAGTGTTGCTAAAAGAAATTCATCATCGGGTGAAAAATAACCTGCAAATTGTTTCTGGGCTACTGCAACTGCAAGCCCTAGGCGTCAGTGATGATCAAACGATCAGCGTTCTGCGCGAAAGCCAAAATCGGATTGAGTCGATGTCGCTGATCCATAAGAAACTCTACACATCCTCTGACCTAGGGCAAATTGATGTCGCTGACTATATCCATAGCCTCGCCACGAGTCTACTCACCACCTACCAAATTTCACCGGGCACCGTCGCTTTGATGGTGGATGTCGCGCCCGTTCTGCTCAGCTTAGATCAAGCCATTCCCTGTGGGCTGATGATCAATGAATTAGTTTCTAACGCTCTTAAATATGCCTTTTCTAATAACCAGCCTGGAGAAATTCACATTCAGTTGCATCAATTAGGCCAAGAACTTATTCTCACTATTCGAGATAATGGGATTGGTCTCCCTGAGTTCATAGACTTCCAAAACACCCAGTCTCTAGGCCTATCTCTGGTTCATGCTTTAGCCACTGAGCAATTAGAAGGCAGCTTGACGGTTGATTGTAGCCATGGAACCCAATTTACGATAAGATTTCCTCAACTACCATAATCATTCTAACCATTAAAACTCTTACTAAAGAAAGCGCATTAGCTCTCAGAATAGGCGTTTGAGAATAGTCGTCTGAAAAGCCCCAACGATATCGTAAGTGCCGCGTCGTTAATGCTGGCTTGCTCATCACAGCTTCGAGCGCATACAGCCTATGAAATCATGGATGATAAGGGCGACTATGCTAAGTCATCGCGGCTAATTTAGACGCTACCTATACAACTATTTCGAACTATAGCTGTAGCCATGATCCATGGGACATTTACCTGTCATTCCCGCCTGCGCGGGAATCCATCTTGAGAGTCCTGTAACCCATGGATTCCCGTTTTCACGGGAATGACGCTGGTATGTCCTAACCTTTGGGACTATAGCTATATCAATCTTTTTCTTGGTTATGCAAGTTTCTAAGCATCATCTAGAAATGACGACCCAAAAAAGATGACCCACAAAAAACAGAATAGAGCAATGCTAAGCACACCCACTAGGCGAGGATGACATGGCAACAACAAAAGTGTTAGTCGTCGAAGATGAGGTGATTGTGGCTCGAACCATCATGAGCCAACTGAGACAATTAGGGTATACCGTGACCGATACGGCCTCATCTGGGTTAGCCGCGATCGCCAAAGCGGTCGAAACCCAGCCTGACCTAATTTTAATGGACATCGTTTTGAAGGGGGACATGGACGGGGTCACAGCGGCCACCCACATCCGCCAACAAGTTGACATTCCGATCATCTATCTCACCGCCTATGCCGATGACAGCACCTTGCAGCGCGCCAAGGTCACCCAACCCTATGGCTACATTGTCAAACCCTTTACTGCCAATGATTTGCGGGTGGCCGTTGAGTTGGGCCTCTTCAAACATCAGGTGGCCCAAGAACTACAAGAAAATCGTGATCAACTGGCTACGTTGCTGCGATCGATGAGCGATGCGGTCATTGCGACGGATGTTCAGGGTGCCATTACGTTTATGAACCCCGCTGCCGAAGGTCTAACAGGATGGAGCCAAGATGAAGGGTTGGGGCGTCACTCCACTGAAATCTTTCAACTGATTAACGAAGTTACAGATCATCCGGTTGCTGACCCCATTGCTAAGGTGCTGCATGATCAACAAGTTGTCTATCTCGACAATTTCACCGCCCTAGTGACAAAAACGGGCGATCGCATCCCCATTGGAGATAGTGCCTCGCCGCTGTGGCGTTCCCCCGAAGGCATGAGTGGCGTGGTAGTAGTGTTTTGGGATATGAGCGATCGCCGCCAAAGTGAAATCCTCACCCAAGCTCTTGAAAAAGAGCGCGAACTCAACCGCCTCAAATCTCAATTTGTGTCTACGGTTTCCCATGAGTTTCGCAATCCTTTAGCGGTCATTTGGACGGCGACTGAATTATTAGAAAAAGCCCAGAACTTATCAGATATCAAAAAGGCATCTTATTTGAAATTGATCAAAGCATCGATTAATTCCATGAATCAACTCATGGAAGATGTGTTGATTATGGGGCAAGCTGAGGCTGATCGATTAGTTTGCAAGCCAGAGACCCTCGATTTAGCACAGTTCTGTCAGGCTTTAGTCGAAGAATTTTCTATTCTAGAAGGTAGCTCGCACACCATCACTTTTAATCTGCAAGGAGATGTCTCTATTGCTCAAATTGACGGAAAATTGCTGCGCTATATCTTAAATAACCTGCTTTCTAATGCAATCAAATATTCTCCGCAAGGGAGCACCATTCAATTTAATCTGGTGATTTGTTCGGCAGTGCAACAGGCGACCTTTCACATTCAAGATCAAGGGATTGGCATTCCTGAGGCCGATCAAGCCAAACTCTTTGACTCATTCTTTCGCGCCTCTAATGTCAGTAGCATTCAGGGAACAGGCCTTGGGTTGGCGATCGTCAAACGCTGTGTAGAAGCTCACTCTGGCGAAATTTCTCTCAACAGCCACGTGGGGGTTGGAACAACTGTGCAGATTACGCTACCGCTCAATGCTCCCTCTAACGCCAGCTAGGGCTAGATTATTGCCTCAACTCAAATAGCCTTTAGACGGATGCACGCGACGCAGAAACCCTAAACGCTTCTACTGGACGATTCTACTGGACGATTCTAAAGATTGGCAGGGTCGTTGCTGCTCTAATCCTCGTCGTATAGCCTAACGCTCGATCCCAAAGCCCAGCACCACGAGAATTGCGTAATCTTACGGAATCAAGGCCAGCGGGTGAAAACAATTGTTCCATCGCCACATTCCTGCGTTAAACTTTGGGATGAAATTTTCAATCGCTTTCACACTAAATTTTTTCAGGCTCAAACCTGGCGTTTTAGGCTAAAATTCAGGCCAAGTGCTGGCTAGGCTCAAATAGCCAGACTCAAACTATTACATGAAATCAACTGATATAAACCCAGGGCTAGACAATTGCTGTCTGAGAGTCTGGGATGGGGGAGTAAAACGGATTCTATGGACTACCTAGAGCGGTTGTCGCAGCCATCGGCAATGGATATGGCACGCCTTGGAGACTTTCGGGCGATCGCCTATTGGTTGAATGTGTACCTAGCACCCCAGGGGATTTATGCCCGTGTGGCTGCCGATCGCCCCGGTGTGTTGTTGGTGCTTTTGGAGTTTTTTCAGCCGCCCCGGCGCGATCGCCTCACCAAGGTCGTTTGCCATCGCCTCTGCCGCCTCAATTCGCAGATGATCCGAGGGGTACACATCCTGGCTCGGTTTGTCGGGAGTCCCGAAATTTTGTGGGATACCTCTGTGAAGCTGGTCACCCCCGCGCGCCGCCCCGCCGCGCTGCCCCCCGCCCGTCGCCGTCGCCGTCGGGTGCGCCCCATGAAAATGGTGCGGCAGCTTGAAACCCAGCGGGGGCGATCGCACTCCCCCGCCTCACCCCCCGTCTCGCCCTCCGCACCGCGCCGCCGCCCTAGACGTGCTGCACCCCAGATTTCCCGCTCCACTCCGCCTCTGGCGCTGCTCCCGGCGGCGCGTTCCCAGGCGGCGGCTTTGGCGCGGCGGCACCCTAGGCGGCGATCGCCCGTGGCGGCATCCCGGCGTCCTGTGCCCCATCTCACCCCGGTGCAATGGCAATGGCTGGGCACCTCTGCCGCAGCGGTGTTGCTGTTTGGCACCGGAGCCGAACTCGTGCATCGGATGGGAATTGACACCTTTTTGAGCAATCTGTGGCAACCGGGTGACGTATCAGTACGCACTGCCTCTGGCCGGGTTCCGGTGATCCAAACCACCTCTCCTGATACCCAAAACCCCACCGTAACCCTCACCTTTACTGGGGCGGCTTCGGGGCAACACCCTCTGCCCATCGGCAGCTTATCGGGGGCAGCCGCCGCCACCGGCACCCAGAATCTAGCTGCGACAGCGGCTAGCACTACCCGGATCGACCCTGCCATCTTGTCAGAGGCATGGCTGAACGATGCCCCTGAGGTCGTTTTATCCGATGGCGCTCCGGCCTATGTGAAGCCGTGGCCACGGGCAGATGTAAGCTTAGCCAACCTCAACCAACCCCTCGCCGCCGCCCTTACAACCCCCGAGCGAGACTCCATCAAAGCCCCTCGCCCGGCGGCGGTGAATGTCGTCAATGTGTCGAGTAATGCCGTGGCGGAGGGTAACAATGAAACCTTCTTGCAAACCTTAGAAACCTTGAATGCGGCGGGGTTACACACCGTCGGAGCAGGACGCAACGAGCGCGAAGCCCGTCTCCCTGAAATTGTGGAAGTCCGTGGGCAGCGGATTGCCTACCTCGGCTATTCTGACTCGGAAGCAACGGCGGCGGGGCAGTGGCGTGCAGGCAGTAACCTAGCCCTCGAAGAGCGGATTACGGAAGATATTGAGACGATTCGCAGCCAGGTAGATTGGGTGGTGGTGAACTATCACTGGAGCCAAGCTCTAGAGAGCTACCCAGCCGATTGGCAAATGTCTGTGGCGCGGCTGGCCATCGACAAAGGCGCAGATTTGGTGGTGGGCTATCATCCCAATGCGTTGCAGGGCGCAGAGGTGTATCGGGGGCGGGCGATCGCCTATTCCCTGGGCAATTTTGTGTTTCCTAACCAAGCCCAGAGTGCCCAGCCTGAATATGATTCGGCGGTGCTAAAGGTGTCGTTGCGCGATGACCAGATGCGGCTAGAATTTTTGCCCGTAGCGGTGACCAATGCCGAACCGGCGATCGCCCAAGGTCAAAAAGCAGACGCCATTTTAGAGTATTTGGAACAGTCATCGGCCTTATTTGATCAGCCCTTGCGATCGCCCATGATTTTGAATCGCTTAGAACCCGCACCCCCGGCGATCGCCCCCAATCCTCCGGTCGATCCAACAACCTCGACTAGCCCCGAAGATTCCTTCATCTCCTACCCCGAGGCGGAAGTCGAAGCCCCTCCTGCGCGCACCCCCTTCCGCTTCCCTGGGCGCGATCGAACCCCCGCAGACCCAGCCCCACATTCCTTCCAAGACTCGCGCTCCTTCACCGATACGGCTCCTCCAGTCGATGCAGCTCCAGCACCCTTAGACCAAAAGACCACCGGCTGGCCGGAAACGATGGATGATAGCCAAACCGATCAGCCTTCCACCGAGTCTTTTCGCCCAGAGGCCATTGAAGACAGTGGATTTCAGCAAAACCCCACCGCAGAATTGCCCCCCGACAAAAGCCTAGACGTCGATACCGCCTCCGAAGATCTGTGGTAGGCTAACGGCGCAATATCTGCTGTCAACCGCATTCCTGGAGCCAGTTCTGTGTTTTCCATCACCTCTGAGCAACGGCAATATACCACCTATCTCTTGCAAGATGAGCAAGCCGCCGCGCGCCTAGAGGTGGTGCCCGAGCGGGGTGGCATCATTACCCGCTGGGCCATTGGTGATGCTGAGGTGCTGTATTTAGATGGCGATCGCTTTGCAGACCCGACGCTGAGTGTGCGGGGCGGCATCCCCATCCTCTTTCCCATCTGCGGCAACCTGCCCGACAACACCTACACCCACGACGGCCAGAGTTATGCCCTAAAGCAGCATGGCTTTGCGCGAAATCTACCCTGGGCGATCGCCCACCAATCCACCGACACCGCTGCCAGCCTCACGCTTCAGCTCGACAGCAACGACACCACCCGCCAACAATATCCCTTTGACTTTCGGCTGCAATTTACCTATCGCCTCTTGGGCAATGGGCTAGAAATTCACCAGCGGGTCGAAAACCAAAGCGCCGAACCCTTGCCGTTTTCCCTCGGGCTACATCCCTACTTCAATGTTTCTGACAAGGCGGCGCTCCAGTTTTCGATCCCCGCGACTGAGGTGCGATCCCAAATCGATCACAGCCTTTCCCCGTTTGCCGGACAGTTTGATCTGTCTCAGCCAGAGCTAGATTTGCTGTTTGCGGATCTGTCTGCGGCGTCCGCTTCCGTGGTTGATCCGACGCAGGGCATCCGCCTCGACCTCACCTACAGCGATGCTTATTCGATGCTGGTGTTTTGGACGCTCCACGACAAAGACTTTTATTGCTTAGAACCCTGGACGGCGGGGCGCAATGCCCTCAACACGGGCGATCGCCTGCTCCACCTCCCTCCCCACGAAACCCAAACAACCACGGTGCGCCTCACCGTTTCCCCGCTCTCTTAGAAATAGACACCCGGTGTCTTTAAAGACACCGGGTGTCTATTTCTAAGAGATTCTCCGTTAACAGTCGTTTCGAAACCACTGCATCCGTAAAAACGCCGACTAAGATTGGAGTGTTTTGGGAAGGCACGCATTGGGATGGAGATGGTTTACTGGTTTTGCTTGGCGGTCGGCGGTGTGTTTGTGCTGCTGGCTGTGGTAAGTGGAATAGATGGCACCGACTTGGGCGATCTTGATGCCGATCTTGATGCCGATCTTGATGCCAGCTTTGATAGCGAAGCCGACCCAGCCCCAGACCTGGATCTAGAGTGGGTCGATCCAGGCGATGCCCCCGCCAAATCTCGTCGCTTGCGCCCCTCTACACCGACTGGTTTGCCGTTGAGCCTCCTCACCAGCTTTAAATTTTGGACGTTTGGGAGTTGCTTTTTTGGCCTGACGGGGGTGGTCTTGTCTGCCCTGGGTCTCAACCCGCTAGGGGTGGCGATCGCCGCTACCCTCATGGGGTTGTTTTGCGGAGCCAGTCTGGCCTCAGTCTTGCGCCTATTACGCCGCCGCCAAGTCAATAGCCTAGTGAAAGCTGCCGATTTAGCCGGTATCGAGGGCATCGTCGAAATTCCCTTTGACGCGAGTATGCGAGGCAAAGTCAGCCTCCAGATCAAGGGCAACCTCATCGAGTTTATCGCCTACACCAATGACCCCAAACCCCTCGAAAAGGGCGATCGCATCTTTGTCATTGGCGCTGAGCGCGATCGCCTCTGGGTCATCCCGGCTCCAAACGCTGCCACCCCCTTGCCCCCCACGTCCTAAGCCCCTCGTCGCCAGGATAGAACACCTGTAAACCTCTAAACTGTTGGGTAATCACAGCCTCCCTAATAACACTTCTACCTTCCAGTCTGCCGAGCCAAGATCCCCAAACGCTGAGCCAGTCTCCAAAATTCAATCCTCCATTCAATCCTCCATTCAATCCTTCAAGATTCCACCTCTAAAGTTGCTTAGTCCAATGACCTCCAATCCTCAATATTTTGCTTCCTCTGAAACCCCCGTCAACCCAACCGCCGAAACCCCGACAGGAGGCTTGGCGCTGCCTACCCAGCAAATGGCCTTGCCCATCAGCCCAGTAGCTCTCACCGTGGTGGGCGTGATTGCCCTCGCCTGGTTCCTCAAAAGCTGTATACAGATCTGCAACCCCAATGAAATTTTGGTGCTGTCGGGGCGCAAACATCGCACGGCCAGCGGCGAAGAGATGGGGTATCGGGTCATTTTTGGGGGACGGGTCATTGTCATTCCGGTGCTCGAAACCGTGCGGCGGATGGATGTCCGCACCATGCCTGTCCCCGTGGAAGTGCGAAACTCCTACTCCAAGGGCGGCATTCCGTTGCACATTCAGGCGATCGCCAATGTCAAAGTCTCCAGCGAAGAAGGGATTGTGGGCAACGCCATTGAGCGTTTTTTGGAGCGCGATCGCGCTGACATTGCCCGTGTTGCCCGCGAAACCCTAGAGGGCAACCTGCGCGGCGTTGTGGCCACCCTCACCCCAGAACAAGTGAATGAAGATCGCCTCGAATTTGCCGAACGCATTGCCCAAGATGTCTCGCGAGACCTGGTGAAACTGGGGCTGCAACTCGACACCCTCAAAATCCAGAGTGTGGCTGATGATGTAGATTACCTGCGCTCCATCGGGCGCAAGCGTATTTCTGAGATTGTGCGCGATGCTGAAATTGCCGAAGCCGAAGCCATGAGCCAAGCCGATCGCACAGAAGCCGGGTGGCAACAACAAGCCGAAGTGGCAAAATCCCAAGCCATGGCGGTGATTCAACAGCGCCAAAACGAGCTGCGGAAGATCAAAGCCGAACTCGAACAACAGGCCAAGTCTGAAGAAGAGCGCACCGCTGCTGCTGCCAAAGAAGCCCGCGCCCGTGCCGAGCAACAATTGCAAACCGTGCGGGCAGAGCTAGAACGCCTGCGCCTCGAAGCCGATCAGGTGCTTCCTGCCGAAGCTAGCCGCGAAGCCAAAATCTTTCAGGCCAAGGGGGCAGCGGCATCCTTAGCCGAAAATGCCAAAGCAGCGGCGCAGGTCAACGAAATGCTCGCAGAGGTGTGGCAAAAAACCGGAAGCAATGCCTCAGAACTGTTTTTGGTACAGCAGCTTGAGATGGTGTTGAAGGAGGCGGCTAAGGTGCCCAACCGGCTGCATCTCAACCATGTAAATGTGATTGATAACGGAGATGGCAAGTCGTTGTCGAGTCTGATGAAGTGTTACCCCGAAATGGTGCAGCAGTTTCTCAACCAGGTGGAGCAGACCCTCGGCATCAATGTCACCCTTAACGCCAACAGCAACGGCCATGCCCCTAGCACGGAAGACACCCCCATCGAGGTAGCAGCCACTCGGAAGCCGAATACCTAAGGGACAAGCGGCTCCCCAATCTTGTCGCCCCAGTCTTATTTCACGAGGGCTTTGGCATTCCTACGGATTCCAAGCCTAGCCTAATCAAGCAGAACCGCCGCACTCGACTATTTCTACGCAACCTATTTCTACTTCTACGCAGTCCATTTCTACGCAACCCATTTCTACACAGCTCACTTAAGGAGATTTTCAATGGAGGCTCTGTTTGCCTTACTACTCATTCTCGGAGCCGGAACCGGAGCCGGGGCAATGGTCATTCGCAACCTGTATTACATTTGCCAGCCCAACGAAATGTTGATTTTCGCAGGCCCGACCCGGCAGCTTTCGGATGATCGACGGGTGGGCTATCGCCTGGTGAAAGGGGGGAGTAGTCTGCGGGTGCCACTCATTGAGCGAGCACTGCGGATGGATCTGAGCAATATGATTATTGAACTCAAGGTCTCCAACGCCTATTCTAAGGGCGGCATTCCCCTCACCGTTGAAGGGGTGGCCAACATCAAAATTGCGGGCGAAGAACCTATCATCCACAATGCCATTGAGCGCCTGCTGGGCAAAAGCCGCGAAGAGATCGAGCAGATGGCCCGCGAAACCTTGGAAGGAAACCTGCGCGGGGTGTTAGCGAGCCTCACCCCCGAGCAGGTGAATGAAGACAAAATGGCCTTTGCCCGGAGCTTGTTGGATGAAGCCGATGATGACTTGGTGAAACTGGGTCTAGTGCTGGATACTCTGAAAATCCAAAATATCTCCGATGATGTGCGCTATCTTGACTCGATTGGGCGTAAGCAGCAGGCTGATTTGCAACGGGATGCCCGGATTGCTGAAGCCCAAGCCCAAGCTCAATCTGCCATCCAAACGGCTGAGAACCAAAAGATTACAGCCCTAAGCCAACTAGAGCGTGACATGGGGATCGCCCGTGCCGAAGCCGAGCGCCGCCTCACCGATGCCCTCACCATGCGAGATGCGGTGATTGCCGAAGCCGAAGCCGAAATTGCATCGGAGTTGGCTCGGATTCAGGCCGATGTGCCGGTGCAAAAAGAACGGATTAAGCAGGTCAAACAGCAACTTCAGGCAGATGTAGTGGCTCCGGCAGAGGCGGGTTGCAAGCAATCGATTGCCCGCGCCCAAGGGGATGCGGCTAGCATCATCGAAAATGGGAAAGCCCGCGCTGAAGGGACATTGCGCTTGGCTGAGTCGTGGAAATCTGCTGGCTCTAATGCCCGTGATATTTTCTTACTGCAACGCCTAGAGCCACTGTTGCAAATTCTGACGGCTTCCATCCCTGAGGTGGAGGTGGAAAATGTGACGGTCATTGATGGCCAATCTGGCAACGGAGCGACGAAGACGGCCTCGTTTATCGAGCAATTGCGCCATACCACCGGCATCGACCTGACTGCCGCCGCCCAAAGCCTCACCCAGCGGCAACTCCAAGCTCCTTCAGACGACTCTGACCGATAGACGACTCTGACCTGTAACGGAAAGAGATCCACCGAGAGATCTGCCCAGAGATCCGCAGCCCGTTCCTCAGTCTGATACTGAGGAATGGGCTGCACTTTTTCAATGAACCAGACTTGGGGGAAGCAGACTTGGGGGAAGCAGATCTGAGGGAAGCAGACTTGGGGGAAGCAGACTTGGGGGACAATGGCAGCAGCATAGAAATGGTGGGATGGGAATGGCTGGGATGTATGCATTGGTGAATGGTCTGGTCTACACCGGGGCGGAGGTGTGGCGCGATCGCGCGATCCTAATTCAGGGCGATCGCATTCAACGCCTGTGTTCCTCGGCAGACCTGCCAGCCGAGTGTGAGCCAGTGGATTTGGCTGGAGCGATCGCCACCCCTGGCTTTATCGACCTACAACTCAATGGCTGTGGCGGGGTGTTGTTCAATGACGCCATCACGGCGGCGACCCTCGACACGATGCACCGCACCAACCTGCAAAGCGGCACCACCAGCTTTTTGCCCACCCTGATTACGGCACCGGATGCTGATATGGATAGGGCGATCGCCACCGTCGCAGCCTATCGCCAAACCGCGCCCCATACCGTGCTGGGGTTGCACCTCGAAGGCCCCTATCTCAACCTCAAACGCAAAGGCATCCACAACGGCGACTATGTGCGAGATCTCGATCCAACGATGCTGCGCGCCATCCTTGAGGCGGGGCGCGACACCATCAAGCTGGTGACCCTCGCCCCCGAATGCGCCACCCCTGACCAAATTGGGGCGTTGGTGGCCGCTGGGATTCGGGTATCTGCGGGGCACACCGACGCTACCTATGATGAGGCGATCGCTGGCTTTGAGGCTGGCGTGAGCATGGCGACGCACCTATTCAATGCCATGACCCCCTGGCTAGGACGCAACCCTGGCATGGTGGGCGCGGTATTTTGTCGCCCCGATGTCTATGCCGGGATTATCGTAGACGGCCAGCATGTGCATTTTGACAGCATTCGCCTAGCGAAGCAGTTGAAGGGCGATCGCCTCTTCTTGGTCACCGACGCTACGCCCCCAGTGGGAACCACTATGACGTCTTTTACCCTGGGTGGGCAAACGGTATTTTACCGAGACGGGCGCTGTGTTTCGGCGGATGGCACCCTGGGCGGGTCGGCGCTGACGATGCGAGAAGCGATCGCCCACTGCGTCCACCAGGTTGGGATCGACCTAGCCGAAGCCCTGCGGATGGCGACCCTCTACCCCGCACGGGCGATCGGTGTAGACGCAGAGCTAGGCTGGTTGGGGGAAGGGGCGATCGCCAACCTCGCCATTTTGAGCCACACCCTCGAACTCCAAGCCGTCATCGACCGTGGCCATCATCTTCCGCTCATCCCTCAGCCTGTTTGAGCACCAGCGCCAAAATTCTGCCCATGGCCAAACATCCCAGAATGCCTGCCGCCGCTATCTTCTGCCCCAGGGCGACGGAGCCTCCACAATCAAGGTTGTCGCATAATAGAGGGGAAGTTTTCCCGGCAGCGGCACGGCATCGGGGGTCTGCGAACCCAGCCCAAGAGCCGCCGTTATCCCATCCAAACTCCACATTCCTATCCAATATGACAAACACTTGGGCGTCTGCTAGCCATGCCCTCGACTATTTAGCGAGAGCCGACAGCATCCCGCACCGCACCGAAGGGGAAGCGGTGTTATTGGGGCATGTGCCGCAAACCGCGCGGCGCATCCTTGACTTGGGCACTGGCGATGGGCGGTTACTGGCGCTGCTCAAAATCGATCGCCCCCAAGCGGAAGGGGTCGCCTTAGATTTTTCAGACACCATGCTGGCCGCTGTGCGATCGCGCTTTGCCCCAGACCCCACCGTGACCGTCGTAGCCCACAACCTCGAAGAACCGCTTCCCGATCTCGGCTCCTTCGATGCCATTGTCTCTAGTTTCGCCATCCATCACCTAGAGCATGATCGGAAGCGGGCACTCTATGCAGAAATTGGCGATCGCCTCTCCCCCGGCGGCATCTTCTGCAACCTAGAGCATGTTGCCTCGGCAACCCCCGCCCTACACGAACGCTTTCTCCATGCCATTGGCTATGACCTCAGCACCGAAGACCCCGCCAACAAGCTTTTAGATGTAGAAACGCAACTCCGCTGGCTGCGGGGTATCGGCTATGAGGATGTTGATTGCTACTGGAAATGGCTAGAGCTTGCGCTGCTCATTGGCTACAAGCCAACCGAGTAATACCTTCAATGGGATGCCTTCAATAAAATATAGCCGTAGCCATGATCCATAGGACATTTACCTGTCATTCCCGCGCAGGCGGGAATCCATCTTGAGCGTCATGCAAACCATGGATTCCCGTTTCCACGGGAATGACGCTGGTATTTCCTAACCTTTGTGACTATAGCTATACCTTTAACGGAATGCCTTTAAAGCAAATAGATCCGACTTCGAATAAGTAGAAAGACGTAATTCTTTGTAAGACACATTTCGACTGTGCTCAAGGCTCAACCCCTGATGAGAAGAGGGTTGAGCGGAGTCGAAACCCGGTAACTAAGCTTAATTTAATTCAGCCCACCGACTTAGATCCCTGCAACGGCTCTCTACAAAGGCTCTCTACAAAGTCTCTCTACAAAGTCTCTCTACAAAGGCTCTCTACAAAGGCAATGAGGATCATTCCATCTGCTCTAGGTAGGCCGTCGATCCTAATTGGCTGAGCCGTTCTTGCTTGGCCAGCACCGAGTCGCGGAGGGTGGCGCGATACTCTTGCACCTGGGCGAGGAGGGCTGGTTGCTGAGCCGCCAGAATTTGCACCGCCAGCAGGCCAGCATTGCGGGCATTGCCGATCGCAACGGTAGCCACTGGAATTCCGGCGGGCATTTGCACAATGGAATAGAGGGAATCTAGCCCTTGCAAGTGGCGGCTCGCGATAGGCACCCCGATGACGGGCAACGGCGTCAGCGCCGCGACCATCCCCGGCAGGTGAGCAGCCCCTCCGGCTCCAGCAATGATGACCATGATGCCGCGTTGGTGCGCGGTTTCGGCATATTCCACCATGCGGTGGGGGGTGCGGTGTGCCGAAACAATGGCCACGTCATAGGGGATCTGGAAGTCGTCACAAATGGCGATCGCCCCTTGCATGGTTGGCAGATCAGAATCACTTCCCATAATGATGCCAATGGGAGGCGCAGAATTAGGTGCAGTCATGCCAACGGATCAGGCGATAAAGGTGTAGGAATTCAAACGGACGTAGGATTCCCAAAAAATCGTAGGATTCCTGAAAAGTGTAAACAAGCCCGTGCTATTCGTCATCCATGCTGGCAAAGATCAGGGCGCAGCAGGCAAAGGCTAACACCATCGGCATGGGGTTTTCAAGCCATAGCCCCGTGGTAGCGGCGATCGCCGTCAAACCCACTGATAGCCCTAAAAGCAGCCGCTCAGAGGGGCTTGCCCCTTTCTCGGCTTTCAGCAGTTGCAAAGCCTGTGACGGAATGGGCAACGGCATCACGCCATGGGGAGGGAACGCCCAATATTCTTGGCGTTCTTGGAAGGGGTCAGTCCAACCGTTGTCCTGACACCACTCCGTAATCCATTCCATGCGAAACTTGTTCATTGCTTGCTCCGAAAATGCACTTTTACCACTAACCACCGCCTAGGAAACCGCTCTACGCGAGCCGGAAGCTGCGATCGCCCATCAAGCGAATGCCTATCTCAACCGCACCAAATCACCACCAAAACCTTGAAAGAAACCTAAGTCTTCAGAACAGCCGCTAACCGGATGAAACCTGCTACAGAAATCGCTCAGACCTCCAAGAAACCCAAACTTTTCAAGGAAGCCTTTGTAACACTCTGTAACGCAACTGCCCTATCTCTAAAAGCTAGCTAAGTCCCTAGCTGTTCCTATCTTTGTAGAGTATCAAACTGCTGGGTAGGCCGCGATGGCTTGATATTATTTGTTACTTAATAGTTTGTTGTATTACCCAAAGCCTTGAAGCCAAGCAGATCCTGAGCATTCTTATTGGTCAGCTATCTCTAGGTGTTGCCTTGACTAGCGATCTCTAGCCTCATGTTGATTGAGCAAGCCTGCATTAAAGCCAATGCCAGAGACTGATTCATGAGGCATCCTGAAAACACTTAAAGCCTTACCGGGAAAGGATTTCAGCGACTGAGGAACGACCATCGTGGGTCTTGTAAATTTTGGATCTAATACCATGGGATAAGTCAAAATACTTATGTCATTACTAGCCCGTTATCAATCTGTCACCTGGACATCAAGGATCGAGGATTAACTCAGATAACCCAGATCTCTGGATGTTTTTAGCCCCTTAAGAACACTCTAAAAGGGCAAACCTCAGACTTCTGCTGATCGAACTTCTCCTGATCGAAAAAATCTAGATTTTAGTAAGAATTTCTAGCCAAGTAAGAACAAAAATTGAAGATTCAAGATGGACTTAAAAGATGCAGAATTTTAGCTGTCTGAGTCGATCAAACAAAACCGTTCACCTTTCGACAGATTCAGGGCGAGGCAGATGTCCTAGCAAATCCGATGATGCGGATTACGGCGCGGCTGTTTTCTGTGATCGATCAGTTTGTGGATCACTCTTTGGCTGATTTTCGAAGCCGCTGGGGAGAAATAGGAGCTGAGTTTTAGTTTGGAGGTTTGGAGGTTTGGAGGTTTGGAGGTTTACAGGTTTAC
>Ga0105044_10003943_pt1 | contig 20386 bp, 18 predicted proteins | sample MAT01_FD_78092 | JGI IMG/M metagenome (GOLD analysis project Ga0105044, IMG submission 78092) | Freshwater microbial communities from Lake Fryxell liftoff mats and glacier meltwater in Antarctica - MAT-01 | ecosystem: Environmental > Aquatic > Freshwater > Ice > Liftoff microbial mat | place...
CTCGTGAGGCTCAAATCCGAGGAACCATGCAGTCTGCTGGGCGTCCAGCCGTGCCGGTGCGATCTTCCAACTCAGAAACTCGGTTTGTTCGGAATTCACGAACCCACTGTGTGTGGATTTCTCAAGTTCATCGGTGTTCGTGGTACATAAACAGGAAGCACAGGAAGCTCAGGTGTGGAAAAGTCACTGGACAACCAAATCTGAATCGCTATTTAAAGATCTTCAGCCTCCGATCTCAAAAAATGCGCACCCGAATTCTACTCCTGGTGTGGATGCTACTCTGGGGGCGTTATGCGCATGGCCAGGGTACCTCTGTCAGCGTGGACATTGGTTCCCGCACACCCGTCGGGACGACTTTGGCTGCGGACAATGGATTCAATGTGTCGTCCTCAACAGGAGACATATGGGGTTTCGGTGACGACTGCCGTTTTGTATATCAGTCCGTGAGCGGGGATTTCGATTTCCAGGCCCGGATAGCGTCCTTAGTTGGCACGGCGTATTGGGCCAAGGCAGGACTGATGCTCCGAAGCGGTTTGACCGACAGCTCTGCTGCTTGCTCACCCGCCGGCACTCGGGCTCAGCACAAAAGCGCTGACGCCCCTGATTGCGCGGATCAGAAACAAAGGGGGCGTTGCAATGCAGACACTTGAAGTGCGTCGACGAACCAGCCACAGACCGGAAGAAGACGCCCTACACGTTTTGAACCCAACCCACACCCCCTCCGCCAAACCCACCCGAGAGGGAAGAACACAAGAAGAGAAGAAACAGCTTCGCTGAATCCCGAGGAAGACGCCCCCAAGAACACAAACCCCTACCCGGTTTTCAAACCACCAACTTCATCCGGCTTTCAGCTCGGCGCTGACAAACCGGCTCCTCCGAACGCTCCTACCTCGCGCCAACAATATCCCAGCGAAGACGCGAACATCTAATGTTCGCTACGGAGACCGAAACTGACTGACCGGCGCTCTCCAAGGGCTTCTGTGGTTCTTCGCTACTTTCCGTGGCTGGGAGTCAAATGGTGTATGAACTGGTCGATAGTTAATCTACATTCAATGCCATCCCAATGGCCCTCGAAATGCATCGCCAGCCCTGCAAACAGGGGCTGCGACAGCATTTGTAGGCCCATGAGGCTCTGCATGGATGACTAGGCTCGCTGGGTATCCGTTTCCGGTGAACTTCATCCCCCAGCCACGGAAAGTAGCGAGGAACCGCTTCTGTCAAATAGTTTTGATTGACTCACCCCTCCCTCTACCACGATCACTTGCCCCGGAATCATGGACGCGGTGTATGCTAACAAAAACCCAAACCGGAAGGCTCACTCTATCTCGCATCCTCGGGCATGTATAATGAGGTTCGTGATTCGTTGGACTACGGTACAATCAAAAAAACAGGTAAATCAATATCAAATTCTTTATCCTGACGTATAAACGATGAGCGAATGACGTTAGTCTGCTCTAGCAGATCTCCAAGCTGCGTAAGAGACCAATCCGATATGGGTTCACCGTTTAGACGTGTCCACCGATCACCAAGATGTATTGCCCGCGTCAATTCTGGAGAGTCTTGTGAGATTGCCTCTACGACCCACCGATTCGAAGCAACACCGAAAACCAACCCCCAACTGCGAATTGGAGGTAGCTTAACCGGAAGAAATTGGTTAGGCGCAAACTCAATATTTTTACTCCCCGGGTCAAAAGTCACAGTAAAGTGCTCCAATATCATGTTTCCAACGTAAAAGCGGTTTTCAGGCATACTCGTCACAATTGGATCTACAAACTCCAAAGCACCTATAGCAACCGAGCCCGCCAATCGGCCCTGGCGGTTTGCTTTTACGCCGCCGATCGACAATACACCTCCACCATCATTAGGCTGTGAGACGAAATTCAACCCGAGCTGCTCCGCGGGAAAATCAAGGGAACCACTATTACCCGAATCCACTATAAACGTAAAATCACGACCCTGAATAACGAGAGTTATAGCAGGAACACCTTCTTTCAATGCGAATGGAATTGTGTTCGTATTTAAACTATTCAATGTATTGGTTGGTGTCATTCTAATTCGACCAGATTTATAATCTAAAGTCAGCCTATAACTTTTGAAAAACTGAAACCCCAACAAACCATCCACTCTAATATTTTTTGAACTGAAGCTCGAGAGATCGGAAACTACAAGTGGTAGATTCACGAATGGCGCCCCAGCAAGCCGCAAAAGTGGAATTGTCACGACGGGCAGTTTGACCACTTCTCCAGAGAATCCTACGGCGTTCACGTGGTGGGTTGAGCTATAATTCGTTATGGCAAATGCCTGAGCGGCGAACGCAGAAGAACCCACACACCAAGCCGCGCCAGTATCTACAACAAAATTCCACTTTTGTCCGCCCGCTTCGACTTGCACTACGGGAGTACGCCTGATCTTTTGAATGGGGACATCAATGACAAATTCGCGACCCTCTGCTTCCGGGCAGACGGAAGTTACAAAGCAAAACGCCGTTAATACAATTACTTTAATAAGTTTCACATCGCAATTTTATTTGGAAATCAAAATGTCCGCCCGATTCCAATCGTAATAAATGGATCGGTACCTGCAGCTTTCCTGTCGCGGTCAATTTGATCGCCGGGATCAAACGGAAATCCACGATAATAAGGTCCAACAGTATTCATCATATTCATCATGAGTGGACCGCCAGGTAAATTCATGATCATATCTGTCAGGGGGTCGTTCGGAGGTGGTGGTGTCATGTACAGTGGGCCATCTGGACCACCCGGCCCATCTGGACCTCCTGGACCACCCGGTCCTCCTGGACCTCCCGGCCCTTCTGGACCTCCCGGCCCTTCTGGACCTCCCGGTCCCCCTGGACCACCCGGACCACCCGGACCTCCTGGACCTCCCGGACCCCCTCCTCCAGAACCAACGCATGGGGGCTGAGGATCACATGGCGGCGGCGGCAATTCGTAACTGATAGAAGGGTTAAAAGTGTCTGAGCACGGCATGGGGGGCAAGTCTAAGCTTAAGCCGGGGCCATCTGCCAGCCCATACAAATCGATTCGGTTTGTAGTACGATTGCCAACATAACGATATAGATTCGCTCCGCCCCAGTATGTTATTGGATCTCTGCTGACCCAGGTGCCCATTTGCGGGTGAAAATAGCGATGTCTGACTTGGTAAAGGCCGGATTCGGCATCCCAGCGGTAGGCCCCGAAGCGGGTCTCCCAGTCGTAGCTTGACGAGGCCCGGACGCCAAACGCGGCGGTCATGACGTTTGTAGCGCCGTAGGCGTTGTAGCCGTAGCGTTCTTGCACCGTGGCTCCGGTATCGATGGCGGCCACCGGGTGGAAGTAGTCGTGCAGGACGTAGAGGCGCGACGGGCTGTAGGTGGAGCAGTCGCGCAGGATCAGGTCGTCGGGATAGCGCAGCCCCCAGACAAACTGCCGGTCGGCGGTGGTGGCGGCGTTGAGGCGTTCCTCTAGGATCTGCCATCGATTAGAGTAATAATAGTGGCGGGTGTTGGTGCTTATCAGTTTGGTCACCCGACGGCCGCCTCCGTCGTACCCATAGATGGCGACCGTAGTGCCGCCACTCTTGAGCTGGATCAGCCGGTTCCAAGCGTCGCAGATGGCGGTGTAAGCTGTGTTCAGGGCGCCCGACCGAGGCATGGACGTCGTGTTGCCGGCCGCGTTATAGGCGGGAACCGACCAGGCCGTGCCGGTGGCGGTGCTGATGCCGGTGATGGCATTGACCTTGTCATTGGTCCGATTCTGGTCGAGGCCCGTGACCCCGTTGGTCTTGGTCAGATACCCGCTGCTCGCACCGTGCCAGTTGCCAGTGTCGTCAAAGTTGAAATCCTCCTCCCAGGTGGGTGTGCCCGTGATCCCGGTCCTAGTTCCATTGAGCGTTCCCCGCTGGAGCGTCTTGAGCTGGTTGAGGTTGTCATAGGTGTAGAACTCGTCCTGCAGGGTGGCGGCCACCAGGTCGTTGCGGAAGGTGCGGTTGCTGTTACGGTCAAAACCATACTGGATGCGCGCCTTGGCCGCGAGAGTGCTGTCACGATCCACCGCTGGTCCACCACACGCCCGAAGCGGTCCAGGCCGATATACTGGTCGCCCGCGTCGCCAGTAGAGTCGCCGCTCTGCATGACATAGGTCAGGGCCACACCCGGTTCCGAGCTGTAGCTGGCCTGCACGATCTCGCGGACCCCGAGGTAGAGGTAGTCCGCCAGATGGGTGGTGCTTTGGAGGATGGAAGTCACGCGGCTTAGCAGATCGTCCGAGCCGCCGCTCGTACCATAGTTGTAGGTGTTAACCGTGCCGTTCGGGTAGGTGAGAGAGGTCAGGCGCACCTGATTGGCACTGCCGTTGGCGTAGGCATACTGCACCTTGGGAGTAGTGCCTGTGTTCACCGCCCCTGAGTGCGACTGATACTCGGTCGTGGGCTGACCGAAAGTGTTGTAGGCGTACTGCACGTCATTGACGACAGAGCCGGAGCCCACCGTAGCACTGTCATAGCTGGTGAGGTTCTGCAACAAGCCACGTACCTCGTAGCTTCGGCTGATGCGCTTGACGGTCTGGTCCACACCTGTTCCAAAGGCGGTTACCCGATCATGGGTCAGGCGTCCCAACTTGTCGTATTCCAATGTGCGCGCGGTCGCGAGTTGGTCGGTGCCAAGCTTGATCTGGTTTTGTCGGTTGTATGCCAGTTTCACCTGGTCGGTGCCCGTCGGATCAGTGTCGGTCGAGTCGGGATAGATGATCGAACGCAGGAGGTCGAAGCTGGCCACGTCTGAATCGCTAGGCGTTGTCCCGAAGCAATACCTGGTAACCTGGTCGCCAGTGGTGGAATTCTTGGCAGTGAACGTAAGAAGACGATCGTCGGCATTATACGCATACTGTGTCTCCCGGTTCAGCTTGCCGACACCATAGTCCTCGACCTGGCCTGTCGGCCGGCCGGCATCATCGAAGGTGTACTGCGTTATCACGGCCTTCGGATTACTGGACTGAGAGGGTTCACCCCGGGCATTGAACGTATTGGTGCTTACCAGAACGATGTCAGAACGGGTGGGGATGGCCGCGGGCCGGCTGAAGCTGCCGCTACCGTTAGTGCCGTAGTCGGCACGCCCCTGCGTGCGGCCCAAGGCATCCGGCCAGCGGGCAACATAGCTGACTCGCGAGCGCGGTTCAGTGGTGATGCCATCCAAGGCCCCTGTTCCGGTGGCGTTGTGAAAACGGCGACGGCTAGTCGTCTGGATCAAATTACCAATGGCATCGTACCCATATTCTTTCTGTTGCATCACCACGTCGCCCGTGATGCTTCCAGCTGTGGTGTAAGATGTATCCGAAGTGTTGTAGGTGTGATAACCCTTGGTTACCCGGCCTGCACCATCATAGGTCAGCTTGGCTAGCAAAGAGCTTCCGTTCGACTGCCTTTTCATTAGTTTTCCCCGCGCGTCATACCAGTAGTTTGTCGCCAATGAGTTACCGGTGGTGCCAGTGGTAGGGTCTACGGCGTAGGTGAGTTGCTGATAAACGCGGCCGAGGTTGTCATACTTCGTCTGCTGCCGACCAATAAGGTTGCCTCCAGAACCGTTCTTCTGGTCCAACTGCGTAACTCGGATCAGGTTGTCGTAGGTGTAGGCCTCGTAGCTGCTGAGTTCACCGGACTTACTGATCTTGCGGTTGCGCCAGTCATAGGCGTAGGTGGTCGTCCGGTTGTTGCCAGAAGTCGAGTCCACGCACCTCGTCAAGGTGGTCAAGTTGCCATTCTTCCCTGCCGAAGCGCCGTCGTAGTCATAGGCCTCGATCTTGACCATGTTGTTTGGCGAGGATCCGCCCGGACTGCTGTCCGTGGCCCCGGTGTCGTCCGTGCCCACCCACTTTTCAGCCAAGAGACCGCGCGCGTTGTAAACCCAGCGTGTGATCGTGCCACCGGGTGACTTTTGCCTGGTCAACCAGCCCAAGCCACCGTTGGTGCCGCCGGTGTCGTAGCCGTAGAGCGTCTGGTTATAGTTGCCGGTCGTGTTGTCGTAGCTGCCGGGAGAGCCGTTGCCCGACGATGGGATGGCAAAGTACACCTGCTGGGTGTTGGCCTTGGCCGACATGTTCAGATACGTCCACTGCTGCCAGCGTACCCACTTGGTCTGGTCCGCCAGATTCTCCGACGCAGTCAGGGCACCGGTGACTCCGCTGGCGCGCTGGGATACAACAACATCCGTGGTCCGCCCATTCCCATCCTGTTTGGTGACCGTAATCGGTTCGATCAGACTGGTGCTGGAACTGCTGGACCCGCTGGGCACAGTGACATAGCCCTGCGCCCGGCGGACTTCGGTCGCGGTGGCCGTCTGGTTATAGACGGTCCAGGAGGAGCGGCGGATAGCCGTGCTGGTGCCCCCGATAGGTACCGAATGTTGCGGACTGAGTTCGACGGTGGTTCGCCCGAGGCTGTCCACCGTGTAGTCGGTGATCAGGTGCAGGCCGCCGCCTGAGGGGGTGCTCCAGCCGCTGGGCACGGCGGGCGAGTCGGTGATCAGGCCGGTGGCCACGTCGTCAATGCGCTGGATGAGACCTCCCGAGGCGTTGTCGTATTTGAAGCGGGTGAGGAACCCGAGTTCGTCCTTCACCCAGATCAACTGGCCATACTGGTCGAAGACCTCGACCCTGGAGTTGGCGGAGTTGGACCCGTTCTGCGCCGTGGTGATCGCCGGCCAGGTGATGGTCCTCTGCTGCACCCGCAGGGTGCCGGAGAAGAAGACATAGGTGTAGTCCGTCTCGGCTGGACTGGAGCCGCCGCTAGCGTCGCTCTGGTAGGCGATGGTCTTCGCCACCGGGTAGACCGTGTTGGTGCCGACTGTCTGGGAAGTGTATTGGTATTCCTTGACCAGAATGGGGGTGCCGCTACCGCCCTGCTGCACTTTCTCATAGCGCAGGTAGCCTGCCACAGCCCCGGTGCCAATATTGGTCGTGGTGTAGTATTCGTAAACTCGGATCAATCCCGCCGCGGCGTTCAACGTCACGAGCCCCGCGCTCGCCTCGCTGTAGCTCGCCACCGCCTCGGCGGTAGCCTTTTGGAGAATGCGGCCGCTGCTATCGTAGCTATAATAGGCATACCACTTGTTTCCGGTGCCGGTCTGCGCCACTACTTTCAGCATCACCTGGCCGGCATAATTGGTATAAACCGTTTGCGTATTGGTGTTGGGCAGGGTCTCGGTGTTCTTGTTCTTCCAATTGTTGTAGCCGTCCGAGTTGCCGCTGGTCGCGTAACCGTAGGTATATGTGGACGTGGTCGAGGAGGACGAAGAGGCGGTGCCGGCCCCCTGACCGTTAACCACCTCCTGCGTGACCTGCTTGCTCCCATTGAACCGGAAGGCGCTGTCGGCATAGGCTCCCTGCAGAGTGGCGTCGGAAAGGGTGTTGATGTCGGTGCCCCCGGTGCTGGCACGAGCATAGCCTTCGGGCGAAATCACCAGCTTGAGGCCGCTTGCGAAACCGTTGGTGTCGCCGGCCTTGTAGGAGCGGAAGTACCACGTCTGCAGGCTGTCCCACCCGGTGCCATTCCAGTTCTGGAGGGTGACGCTCTGAAGGTCTCCGGCTCCACCGTTGGTGTCGCCTGAAGAGTAATAGACCATGTAGAGCCGGCGCACATTGGTCGAACCGCGCTTCAAGGTCACATACTGGATGCAGCCGAGGCCCCCGCCGCTGGTGTAGTAATCGTAGTTGTAGTTCAGTGTAGGCGTGCCGCCGAGGCTGAACTGCGTGATCTGGTCGCTCCCGTTGTAGGTTGGCGTGTAGGTCGTGCCGTAGGCGTCGGTGAAACTCTTGAACTGGCCCCGTTTGGCCGCCGAAATGGCCGCGTCATAGCCGTAAAACCTAGTGATCCGCCCCTGAGTGTCGGTAAAGACGAACTCGTCGCCCGACCCGGTGCCCTGCTCGACCAACGTCTCCAGACTGAAGAAGCGCGCCACATAGCTGGCACCGCTCTTGTTGAACCAAATGGCGTCGTTGATGATGCCGATGACCGCGATGTTGCCAGAGCCGTCCTTGCCGAGCTGCGGAATGCCCTGACAGAACCAGTTATTGCCGTGGGGAGTCTTGCTGGGGTTGGTGATCTGCGTCCCGTAGCTCAGCGTGTGGTTCCAATCCACGCCATACCCCCGCGCCGATAGCAGCGGGATGACCTGCCGCACCTCGCCGTTCGAGTAACGGATCGGATTGGCGCTGAAGTCCGGACTGCCACCGTCCCCCGCCTGACAGGAGGAGGAACTCGAACTGGACGAGGAGCTCGAAGGCGGTGGCGGCGGCGTGGGTGGCGGGGGTGTGGGCGGATCGTCTGGCCGGCAGGCCGTCGAGGATGAGGTAGCGGCATATTCCGTGCCGGCCCCGCACGAGGAGCTGCTGCTAGAGGGGGCATTGTAGCTGGAGGGAGAAGGCATATTTCGCTCCTTGAGTCTGATCTCTAGGAAAACATTTTCGGGTGATTTAACCGTCGTACTCTGATTTGATCCACGCGCAAGCCCAATCACTTAGCATGGAACTTCGTCACCCCAATGTCGTCTGCTTCGGCTGGCCATCCCACCTCGGCGGGGCCGACACGAAACTTGCCCACCTGCTTGTACTGTTGCACCAACACGCCACACTGACCGTGGTACCCAACAACCGAAAGCAGCTGCAGCAAAAGAACTGGACCGGTTGGCTTGACAGGCTGAAAATCAAATATTGTCCGCTAGATCAGCTTCCCAAAACGCTCACCGGTTACGGCCTCGCTCTGTCAAATCAGTGCTTCTTTTCCCATGACATCGGCCGCCGGGCGAGAGAGCGTGGTCTCAAAATCATCTGGTCGAGCGAGATGATGTGGCACCATCAGGGCGAACCGGAGGCTGTCCGCGGAGGTTTGGTGGACAAAGTACTGTATACGTCGGAACTACAGAAGGCATCGCTTTCGCCGATTTATGGTGCCTTGCCCTCGGTCATCACCGGCAACTACGTTGATCCCTCATTTTTCCCGTTTAAGGAGCGCCGCAATCCCGATTTCACCATCGGCCGGCTCTCCCGTGCTGCGGTCGAAAAGTATCCTGAGGATTTTCCAGTGTTTTACGAAGCTCTAGACATTCCCGAATGCCGTTTCCGCGTGATGGCCTGGGATGACAAGCTCGCCCAAAAATACAAGTGGCACCGATTTGATGCGCGTTGGAGCCTGCTGAAGCCGGAACAGGAGACGCAGATCAATTTCCTGCATAGCCTGGATCTTTTCGTCTATCCCCTTGGACATCAATTCACAGAGTCGTGGGGTCGCTCGACCGTCGAGGCGATGCTGACGGGCTGCGTCCCCTTGGTGGCGCCGGGCCATCACTTGGACCAACTGATCGTTCCGGGCGAGACGGGCTTCATCTGCGGCGATTTTCGCGAGTATCAGCGCCATGCCCACCGCCTGTTCCATGATTATGAGCTGCGGAGCCGGATGGCCCGGCAAGGCCGGGACCACGCCGTGAATCGGCTCTGCCGGACCGAGGAACATCGCCGACTATGGCTGGAGGATGTGTTCAATTGAGCGCGCGTTACTGCTACTGGTCGGTGGTGGACGGCGATTACAGCGACATGATGGCCGCAGTCATTCACTCGGCGCGCAAGGTGGGGGTATTCCGGGATTTCCACGTCTGGTCGGACCGGCCGATTCGGGGGGCCATCCATCATCCCGCCGGGACGTTCGACAAGTGGGGCTGCCTCTTCAAGCTCGTGTTCCTGCGGGACGCCGTGAAGCGGCTGGACTACGACTATTTCATCTGGCTGGACTCGGACATGTGGTTTGCACGGAACCCCGGAGACCCGCTGCGGGTCATGAAGGGAGCGCCGCTGCACATCGCACTAGAAGGGGATCTGACCGCGGCGGAAAACCGCCGCCGCGACTGGTGGGACTGCCCGAACGGGCGGTTTGTCGAACTGATGCGCCAGGCCGGGGTGAGGAGCCGGCACATCTTCAATGTCAACGGCGGGCTTTTCATCGTGCACCGGGATGCGATCGACACGGTCTATCGGCTGGCCTTTGAGTTCTGGCAGTTCTGCAAGACGCAGGGGTTTACGTTCAATGACGAGCCTTTGCTGGCCTACACGATGCACATGCTCTGCGGCAACCCCCATGCACATACGCTGCGCGAGACCCTGGATTTCTGGGCCTCGGACTGGACGGGCTGCTTCAAGGACCGGCTGCCGGACAGCCAGCCGTGGTGGTTCATCGATTACTTCACCGAGGCGAAGCTGCCGGTCAACCCGGCCCTCGTCCATGCCATGCGCAGCAAGCCAGCCCTGATCACCTTGGGCCAGGAACTCGTGCAGTCCGTCCAATGACTGCGGCGGGCGGGGAATCTCCGGCCCGTTTGTGCGGTAGCTTAATGGATGGGATACGCACGCGAACGCATTGTCGCCGTAATGTTCCCGCAACCGTGACCACGGATGCCCTCCATCCACATTGGATGCTTCGTCGAACAGTCCCATTTCCAACCACGCCTGACGCCGAACGAAGGCCACGGGCATGGACGTCAGAGACAACGGACTATCGGCCGGCGCGGAGGGTTTGCCGTTTCCATTCATTCCAACCCGCAACCGACTTCCGGACAACACCTGCACATGGTCGGCCAATGCCACCGGCGGTCGACGGACGGAGTTAAGCGCAAAGGGGGCGAGCACCTCATCCACCTCAAGCAAACCAATCCATTCCGCGCGGGAATGTCGGATAGCTTCGTTGCGGCAGGCGCAGGGTCCGCGCGGTGTCTTGTGGGTGAGCCAGAGAACACGGCGGCGCAGAAATTCCGGGATGCCGGCATCATCCCAATCGGTGGAGGCATCGTTGACCACAATGATCTCGTCCTGCGGCTGCACCTGCCAAACCACGCTCCACAACGCGCGGAGCAGCAGTGGAAATCGGTTGTGGACGGGAATTGCCACCGCCACCGTGGGCGCTGACATCTTCGCTGGCGGAGTTGCAACCAATGGAACCGGCGGGTCCCTTTCGGCACGCGGTCGGGTCGCGGCCACCACGGCTTCAAATCGGTCGGCAATGGCACCCCAGCCGAACTGCTCAAAGACGCGACGGCGACCTTGGGCGGCCAACCCGATCCGCGCGGACTCATCGCGCAGCAGGCGGACCGTCTGCTCGACGAACGCCTCGTCGTAGGCGGGCTGTCCGGGTTGTCCGTCGAGCAGCACCCCGGAATCGCCCACGGTTGTGATGAGGGCAAAATCGTTGGTGGTGACGGGCACGGCTCCCGCCGCGAGGCATTCCAGGGCCGCGAGACAAAAGCCCTCGGGATAGGTGCAGGGGTAAGCCATGACCTTGGCGGAGCGCTGAAGGCAAACCAGTTCCGGTCGTGAAACCTTGGCCAGAAAACTGATGCCGGAGATCCCGGCAAGCTGCCGGCGATAGTCCTCGGTGCCTGGTGCCCAGCCCCACAGGCTGAAATCGGACGTGATCAACAGTTCGGCGTCGGGCATCACATTCTAAACGAGACGACCGGCGAACTGGATGTGGACGAGGTGGCCGGCGTCGTCAAAAAACTGGCGGTGAACACGCCTCCCGTGCGATCTCCGTCGGGAGTTACGCCAACGCGGCGGCCCTCGGTCTGCGTGCTCATCCCCGTTCACAACCAGGCCCGGTATCTGTTCCGCGCGGTCGCCAGTGCCATCTGCCAGTTGGAACCGCAGGACGAACTCATCTTGGTGGACGACGCCTCGACGGATATCGTTGATCACGCGGGACTCGGACCGTTTCTGGACCGCATCCTGTGGCTGCGCCACCCCTCCCGGCGCGGGGTTTCCTTCAGTCGTAACCACGGCATCATCCGGTCGCGCGCCGACTGGATCAAACCGCTCGACGCCGACGATGTGCTGGCACCCTTTGCCTTGGACGTCCTGCGGCACACACCGATCCCGGACGAAGTCCAATTGATCACCGGCGGCTGCCACCGAATTCATAACAACCGCTATTACGACTATCTCTGCGCCAACGACGAGACTATCCGGAATATCCCGCGCTACAACCCCACGCTGCCCAGCGCCGTGTTCCTCCGGCTACAGGCCTTGCTGGAGGTGGGAATCTTTGACACACGGATTGATTTCGAGGAGGACTGGGATCTGTGGCTCAAACTGCATCAGCGCCATGGCGGGCAGGCGTTTATGATCGTCGAGCAGCCGTTTTGTTACTACTGGATTGAGGAGGCGGAGCGGAATGACAAGAAGCGTCAAGCCAACATCGAGGGCTGTTCCGTGCGGGAGTATTTACGGCAGCGCTATGGGGCCGATCCGAAATAGCAAAATCGGGCCGGTAAGAATTCCAGACATCTTTCATCGCCGGGAAAGATTCACTCCGTGCCGACGTCGGAAATGTTCGTCCAAGGTCAAGCCTTCGACAGTCGCATTACGGCGGCGTTGGTCCTGCTCGTCTAAATGATCTGACCCGCAATAACAGACCGGTCGCCGGGTCACAGCAAAGCCGTCGAGACCGAACCGTTCCCGAAGACGCAGCCACAAGTCCCAGTCCGCCTCCACCGTTAGCCCCTCGTCGAACAGACCGACTGCCAGCAACGCCTCCCGCCGCACTAGGATCGCTCCGGAGGGCAGCGTGTTCCGTTCCCGGAGTTCCAGCAGCGCCGGTTCCGGGTCGGCCACATTCTCGCAATAATTGCCGACGCGAGTGCGATGGAACGCGCCGCACAACGCCTGAATCTCCGGTCCCGGCAGTCGAGCTGGTTCACGCACCACGTTCAGGGCAAAGGGTGCCAGAACATCCCCCGGCCCGAGAAACAGGAGCCAATCGGCCTGCGACTGGCGGATGCCCGCGTTGCACAGCATTGCCCAATTTCGGGCGGCCGGAACCTGCAACCAGAGGACAGGCTTCCGCAGCCAGCGGGGCAGGCTTGCTTCCGGTTCGTTGTCGAGGGAACTATCGCTTATGACTATCAACTCGTCTTGAAAGCGTAGCTGACCCATCACGCTCAGGAGCGCCTGCGGTAGTGAACCTATCGCCCTTTGGACGGGAATCACCACCGCCACCGAAATTGGGCGGGATGGTGAAACCGACGGTGTTTCCACGGGTGGGGCGATGACGACCTCTGCCCGTTCCGGTCGTCGGGATTGGGTCCGGCCGACGATTCTCTCGAAACGCTCGGCGATAATCTCCCAACCAAACTCCGCGTGTGCCCTGCGACGGCCTGTCCGTGCCTGCCACTGTCTCCGTTCATCGTCGCTCAGCAGTCGGACGACCTGTTCCACGAATGCCTGCGTATATGCCGGCTCGCCCGGCGTTCCCGCCACAAGGGCGCCGCATCCCTCCATCACGGTTCGGAGATTGGGCGCGTCGGTGACCACCGGCACGGCTCCGGCGGCCATTCCTTCCAAGACGGCAAACCCAAAGCCCGATCGACCGGGACACGCCATCACCTTCGCCTGCCGTTGCCAGTTGCGGAGCTGCTCGCGCGACAGTGATCCAGTGAACCGCACACCGGCCGCTTCTAGTAATTCGGTTCCGTGCAATAGGCCACCCCATGCGTGAAGCCAAGCCGCCATCACTTCCGGCACGATTAGTTCCGCGTCCGGAATTCGTGCTCGCACTTGGGGAAAACTTCGCAAGATCGCCAGCTTCCCGGCCATATCCTCCGTATCCAGCAGTATCTGGTTGCCGGGTTTATCCGGGAGCTGGGCCGGTGGCTCCGGGAAATAATCGGCCGACACGCCCACTCCAAGGACGTTGATGTGCGAACGCGCGATCCGCCGATAGTGCCGGTAGACAAACTCAGCCTGAGATGGGAACGAAACGAGCACATGGTCCACATGCGGCAGAATGCGTTCGTCCCAGGCACCCACGAGCGCGTCCGTGGTCCAAAACAGTATTCGCGCCGCCGCCGCCGCCTCCAAGACGGGGAAGTCGTGACGGAACACGATCAAGGCGTCATAAGCGGGGGAATTGATGAAATTCTCCAGCTTGCGATGGAAAACGCCTTCCTTGAGTTCCTCCCGAGGGCCGTGGCCAAACACGATCACACGATGTCCCCGCCGCGCCAGCGCGCGTGCCAGCTCCAAGAGACATTGCTCCGGCCGGTTCAAGCCCGTCATCGGATCGGGTCCGTCGGAGAAACCGGGAAACACGTTGGCCACGAAGGCGAGGATCATTGGGGTATCGCGGGGTTTATCCAGCGGCCTCTATGTTGTGGCCAGCGTGCGGGAAACGTGCGGTTCGGGCAACCTTGCAACCGCCGTGGTGTCCCGGGCTTGCCGGCCGAAGCGTCTTTCGATCAAAGTCAGTCGCCCCGCCGGGATATGAAACCCGAATGCTGCATTCTCTTTCTGCACCACCGGAATGACGAACTCACGCGGCGGCACTTCCGACTGCTCCAAGAGCAGAATCCTGCGCCCGTCATCGCGATTTACGCCAACCAGCGGGAGCATCTGCCGGAAGCGGTGGACGTGGGGCCGCTCGGGGACGTCTGGCGGAACGCCGATCTGGCGTTTCTCAACTGGTTCCGCCGCCGACCGTTCGACGCCGAGCGCTACCTCTGGCTGGAATATGACACTTTCGCGAGCCTGCCTGTGCGCGACTGTTATGAGGCCGTCTGGGACCGGGATGCCGTCGCCGCCAAGGTGATAGAACTCCAACCGCACGCCGACTGGTGCTGGTTTGCCGAACGAAACCTGCTGCCGCCGGACCTGCGCGCGTCCATGGCCGGACTCTCGCCCCTGTGCGGAATCCTGCTCTCCCACCGCGCCCTGTGCGCCCTAGCCAACACGGCGGCGCTCCCACCGGTGTTTAGCGAACTTCGCCTCGGCACCGTGCTGCGGGCCGCCGGTTTTGAACTCTCCGCGCTGCCGCCCGAACGGGCCGCCACCATCGATTGGAATCCCGCCGCCATCGCTTTCAATCCGGCGGTGCCAGGCGTTTACCACCCGGTAAAGCATTAGGGCGTGTCTTCAAACCTTTCGGGTGAGCCAATCCAAGACGGCTATGAGTTGAATTGAGGCAAAAAAATGAAGGCCGAGTTTGTCATACCGGGTTCCGATCGACCTCCAGTGTTTCATGAGCTGGAAGAAGTTTTTGACCTGATGCCGGAGCCGGTAATAGCTGCGGTTAGACGGAGTCGGCGCTGTCGGGTTGGAGCGCGGCGGAATCGACGTCGTAGCGCCTTCGGCCTTGAAGGCATCTCGAAAGGGATCGGAGTCATATCCCTTTCCTGCGACGACACGCTTTCCTACCGGCGCCCAGATCTGCTCCGCCGCCTTCACGTCGGCGCGGTTGCCGGGAGACAGTGTGAGTTGCAACGCCCAGCCCTGAGTATCGACCAGAGCGGTGAGCTTGGTGTTGAACCCAACCTTAGTGCGGCCGATGGAATGTCCAGTCTGCCCGCCCGCAGGATTCGCGGCGTCCCGATGGACCTTGATATGGGTTGCGTCGAGCGGACGGAGGATTCCGTGCGCATCCGCGGCCAGTGTAGCGCGGACCCGCGCCCAAATTCGCGAGAGATGCCAGCGGCGCCACCGGGTATAAACCGATCTCCACGGGCCGAAGTAACCGTGGAGATCGCGCCAGGGGCAGCGGCCCCACCGAATCCACACGCCGAAGCGGCGGCGGTCCAGCAATTCGTGTTGCTTTGATAGATGTCCTGAAACACTAGCAGGCCTTTGAAAAACCTTCGGGGTTAGGCGGCGGATTTTCCGCGGTGGCTTGTCTCAGCGGCCAGGAACCACGGGATATCTGGTCGTTGGGTCGGCTCCGGCGGCGCCCGCGGCGGGCGCTGCCGGGATTTTCGCCCGCGCGGGCACACCACAGGCACCGGCGTCCCGCCCTCAGGCGGTCGCCAGCCTTTCGGTTCCCGGCGGACCGCCCAGGAGCTTGCCCCTGCGCACGAGGTTGTAGGCCGTGAGGATCAGCAGCGTGCTCAGGCCGACGCGGGCCACGCCGCGCTTGCGCGTGGTTCGGCCGTCGAGGCCGGGGACCTGCCGGCCTTGGATCGTGGGGACATGGGGACGGATGCTATGCGCCCGGCAGAAGCCGACGACTTCGGCGCTGTGGTAGCCCTTGTCCGCCCCTAGGCTCTCCGGAGCGTGCTCCGCTAGGTCGATTTGCCGGGCCACCAGTTCGGTCGCCATCGCCGGTTCGGTGACGCCGTGGTCGGTGCTCACCAGCGCCTGCACGCACAGGCCGTTGCGGCCCCGGGAAACGGTTCGATGACCCCGACTGTCTCCAGTTGGTAACGGGCGAACAGATAACCGTAAGCGCCATGAAAGGTGACCACCTTCCGGTGAGGCAAATCGGCCAGGCCGCGGCCAAACTCGGTATGGAGCTGCCGCAAATCCGCGACCAGGGCATCCCCCCGCGCCTGCAAGGCCGGCGCGTGAGCGGGCACGCGATGGACGAGTTCCGCCGTGATGCGGCGCATCAACATTTCGGCGAGCACAGGGTCGAGCCAGATGTGGGGATCCACCTCGTTGGGATCAGGCTTTTCGGTCGCGAACTGGGCGAGGGGCTTTCCCTGGTCGGCGATGACCATGACCGCACTCAATTCCGGACTCCAGAAGGAGAAGGGGAGAAAAAGGTATCTGAAGAAGGAAGAAGAGATTTAAGGCGAAGTGTCGGAAGAAAACCCAAGCGAAGAAAACGGAATTTCAAACCGCCAGCTTCCTACCGCTTTCGTTCCGCCGCTGACATGCGAGCGAGGGTCCACACACATGCATGGGCTCCGGCTTACGCCTACGGAGCATCAGCTCACGGGGGTGCCAGCAGAATTGCCAGCAAAGCGTTCTTGGATGAGTAGCAGCGCGCTTTCGGGAGAGTCGTTGGTGATCAGTGACTGACTTGACCAGACGACCTGAATCGGCCCACATTTCGATAGTTCTGTGACCTGTCAGTCCAAAGGACTGAGGTTCAATGGAAAGCGATGGAGAGTTCGGACAATCAATGATCGTCCGATTCCGACCCTCGCCTCCATCTCTTAGTGCTTGTGCACTAGCTAGTTAGACGGATCGTGGTAGGCAAATGTGTCTGAAATTGTGCCCAGATTGGCTACTCGGCCACTGCTCCGGCGACCTCGCTGATAGCACTGCCAGTATCCGGTAACGGGCCGTTTTCGGAGTTCGGCATGATCGCACCCATGCCTGCGATCATGAAAACACGATTCCGACTGTACCGCCGCCAAGACGGGATCTTTTACCTCTTCGACCGTCAGACCGGGCAACGGGAAAGTCTGACCACCGATGACCCCCACGTCGCCCAGCGGCTCCTCCACGCAAAAAACGAGGCGCAGTAAATGCCGCTCGTCAATCGCCAGATCGCTCGGGCCTATCTCGCGGCCGGCGATCCCGAAATAAAACAACGCACCTGGCAGATTGCCATGGAGGCGCTGGTCAGGACCAAACTCGGCGCAAACCGCCACCGCTGGGAGACGGCGATTCGAGATCCGGCCTTTGACCTGATTCGGACGGTCCTCTTGTTCGAAACCCAACCGGGCCAACTATTCCGCGTGCTCGAACGTGGCACGGTGGCGACCAACGTTTTCCTGCGGCGGATCCACAACTTCGCCGTCGACGTCGGCTGGCTCCCCTGGCCCTCAATCCCCAAGCGACAGTGGCCCACGGTGAAGTATGGCGATAAGCGAGCGATCCTGATTGAAGAGCATCGCGCCATCATCGGCGCCGAACGGAACCCCGAACGACGTGCTTTCTACGAACTGTGCTGGCATCTGGGTGGCTCCCAAGGCGATATCGCCAATCTGCTTGCCACGGACATTGATTGGAACCAGCAGATCGTTTCCTACCGTCGTCAAAAAACCAAAACGGTTGCGCTGCTCCGCTTCGGTGATGAGCTCACCTCAAACTTGCGCCAACTTCCTTCGGTCGGTCCGCTTTTCCCGTATCTGCGATCCGTCCGCTCTTGTGATCGAGCCACCGAATTCAAGCAGCGTTGCCAAGGATTGGGGATTCAAGGCGTGACCCTCCATTCCTACCGGTACGCCTGGGCGGAGCGAGCCAAGCAATGCGGCTATCCGGAGCGCTTCGCTCAAGAGGCCCTCGGGCACAATAGCCAAGCAGTACACCGGGCTTATGCCCTCGGGCGCAAGTGATCCTGCCATCCATCGAAGAGTTCGAGCGACGACCCTCGGAAAGCAAAGTTATCCAGATGCCCGCTCTGAACCAGGGACGCTGAACGCTTCTTCGATTCCACAATGCAACCGGAACTCAGAACCACGACGAAGATTCCGTCCCGTCTGGCGGCGTCGGCCATCCAAATCCGGCCAGGTGGGGCGCGTCGGCCGACGCGCGAGCTTCCGGGCAAGTGGCCTGGTACTCGCCTCCGCCAAGGTTCTACGATCATCGGGCCTGCATTTGGGCCGCGTCGGCAAGCCGTCCCTCGACCGCGGCGTAGTCTCCGAGGTGTGCCGGCATCAGAGATCGCCAGAGTTTCCCTTGATTGGGAACAACCAGGTGAAGCAGTTCATGCACGATCACGTAGTCGCCGATTTCGCCATCGAGGCCGATGAGTTCCTCGTTGAAACTCAGGGTGCCGGCCGTTGAACACGAGGCCCACTTGTGGCGCATCGGCCGGATGTAAACCGCCCGTACGGTGACGTTGAGTCTGCCAGCCCATTCGCGCACCCGAGCCTTGAACTCGTCCCTGTCCTCACGGGGCTTCATGATTCTTTGGCCTTCAGCAGCGTCCGGAACAACGCGTCCACGGTGGCCGCGACCTTGTCGAGGTCGTCCTCTTCGGCGCAAATGGCGAACGTCACCTCCTTGAGCACTTCGCGCAGTTCGGCCTCGCTGGTCCGCCAGTTGAGGTGGGCGGTCAGGGCGTCGCGAATCTTCCGGCTGACTTGGTCGGCATTGCGAATTCCGTCCTCCGTCAGCCTGCAAAGGACGAAATAGGTCAATCCGTCCAAACCCGTGGCGGCCTGCTCGGTTTTCCTCCGCTCGTCCCCGTCGATTTCAGCCAGGAGCGATTCGAGCGCCTCGCCTGTGGATTCCTGCCGTTCTTCGAACGTTTCCTGAACCGCTCTGGCCCGCTCCGCCATCGCGACAAGAAACGGGTCCTCGCTCTGCTCATCGGCCTCCTTCTGGATGGCCTTGACCAGGTTGATCACCTTGGTTGCGTTCCCCTCGCCTCGCCGCTGGATCGTTTCGAGGGTGCTGCCGTCGATCACCACGTAGTCGCCGACGGGTTCGGCCATCCGGGACGCGACAAGATTTTGCACCAGCTCGTTGGTCTTCTTCTGAAAGGCACGATCCGCGTACGTGGTTCGTGTGTAAGCCTTCCGGACCACCTCGTAGATCGCGCTGAGGGTCGTGTAGTCCTCGATGAACGGCCGCAGGAAGGCATCCGGCGAGATGATCTCGTAGAGCATCTCGATCTCCTTGTACTCCTTGAAGAACGCCTTCCGCCGCTCGGGATCGCGGAAGTGCTCGATGAGCGTGTCCACGTCCTTGTCGTTGAAATTGCGCTCAATGAGGCCGAGGTATTCGGGCGCCTTGCTCTCCATCTTGTTTTTGAAGAGCACCTTAAGAAGCTTCAGGTCCTTGACGATGGCGTTGATCTCATCGCTGTCGAAGGCGAGGGCCTTCTCGAGCTTGTCGAAGATGCCGACGAAATCGAGGACGAAGCCGTGGGGCTTCACCATCTCCTGTGCCTCGTTCTCGTAGGGGCGGTTCACCCGGGCGATGGCCTGTAGCAGGGTGTGATCGCGCATCGGCTTGTCGAGATACATGGCGTAGAGCACGGGCGCGTCGAAGCCAGTCAGCAGTTTCTCGGTGACGATGAGGATCTTCGGTAGCTGGTCGAGTTTGCCAAAGCTCTTGCGGATCTGCCGCTCCTTCTTCGGGTCGAGGTGGAACTCCTTCAGCAGCTTCGAGTCGTTGTTGTTCCCGGTGTAAACGACCTCGGAGTATTCGGGCGGCAGGAATTGATCGAGCGCGTGCTTGCTTGTAATGGGCGCAGGCTTCGCGATCCACGCCGACGAGGAAGGCCTTGTAACCGAGAGGCTCAACATTTTCCCGGTAGTGTTTGGCGACGAACGCCGCCACGTGCTGGATGCGCGCCTTGCCCTTGAGGAAATTCTTCAGGTTCACCGCCCGTTCGAGGATCTGGATCACCGGCCCTGCCTCCAGAAGGAATCCGCCAGAGCCAACCAGGCCTGTGGATCGTGGCCGGTATCAAGGCGCAACACCCGGCCGGAAGCGTCCCGCAGTTCGGCCCAGCCGAGCGATTCCAGCGGAGGGTCGGTGGGTGGGCTCCACTTCAGCTCGACGAAGCGGGCCGGTTCCAGGGCCACGGGGATCTTGGGCCCAGTCCGCCTCATCCATTGCACCAGCTTCAGGTAGCTCAACCCCAGCGTGCGAGCCACCGCCGAAGGCCGATGCCGGTGCGCCAGGAC
>Ga0105044_10003951_pt1 | contig 20370 bp, 19 predicted proteins | sample MAT01_FD_78092 | JGI IMG/M metagenome (GOLD analysis project Ga0105044, IMG submission 78092) | Freshwater microbial communities from Lake Fryxell liftoff mats and glacier meltwater in Antarctica - MAT-01 | ecosystem: Environmental > Aquatic > Freshwater > Ice > Liftoff microbial mat | place...
CACCCATTGCCAGGCGCGCAGCGCCCTATTTGATTACATCGAAGCCTTCTATAACCGCCAACGCCTCCACAGCGCTCTAGACTTCCAATCCCCAGCTGATTTCGAACTCAAAAATCCTTAACCCAATAGTCCCTTTTTACTGTCCGTTTTTCTGAAGCAAGCCCAATAATTGCGATGATCGACCTTGCCATCTCCATGAAATCTTTCCGCCGCTATTCACTCGCCAAATCCAGACTGCGCTCGACCGCGCCCGCAACCAAGGTTTGCAAATCGTCGAGCAGTTGGCCCGCGTGCCCTTGATCCAGCGCGCCGAGATACCGCGCCCGTTCCTCGACTTGAATCACCGTCAGCGGAAAGTCCGCGCAGAGCAGTTACCAGTTCAGGAGCAGCCGTCCGGCGCGCCCGTTGCCGTCAAGCCGCCGCCATTCACAACTTTTTAAGCTGCTCGAAGCGCGCGATGCGGGCCTCGATGTCGCGCACAATGCCGCGCAATTCATTTATGTCTCCTGTTTCCAAATGACTCTGTAATCTCTGGAGCAACGGCTCCACCGCCGGCCGGTGCCGCTGCATGAGGCTGGCGATGTCTCCCTCGTAAATCGAAACGCGGTCGAACAACCCCTGCCGATAGAGGGAGGGTAGTGCGTAAAGCTTGAGCAGCACAAGCCCCTCCGGCGTCGCAGTAGGCACGTCCAGTTCGGCGAAGCGGTGCGTGGTGCCAAAAGATTGCTGCGCCTCGGCGAAAAGGGCGTTGGCGGTCAGCAGCACGTCCACTCGCACGCTTCGAAAGCGGCCCCGGATGAAGTATTCGTTCTGTTCTTCGATCGTGATTTCCGGCAGTTGCCGGAGCGACGGGAGCGACATGAGTAAATCAATGTCCTCGGTGTTTCGTCCCTCGACATATCGGAGCATGGCGATGCCGCCGACGAGCAGGTAGGGAACGCGTCGTTCGCCGAGCAGGGTGAACAGTTCGACCACGTCGCGGTCGGTGGGGAGGATGTTCTGGCGCTGGGGTTGACCCGCGTTTTTATCGGGCAACGAACCGCCTTCCCAAGCATCGGGACCAAAGAGCACGGCGTTGCGGACGATTTCCGCAACCCGACGAAGGCTGGCACCTGGAGCAAGCGTGGCGTTCATAACACTGCTTTCATTTTCTCACATCGTCTGGCGCAAAGGAACGGGCAAGTTTTCGTGAGGAAAGGCGGGGATGGGGTTTGCCGCGTCGCTGATCCCGCCGTGTTTGCGGCTGATGATGTGGTCGATCTGACCGCCTCAAAAAGTGTCGTCCTCGTGGATGAGACAGTATTCGCAGACGTGGTAGGCGCGGTCGGCAACGTGACGGCGCAGAGCATCGCTCACGTCACTGGCCATGCGCGAGGAGTTGGCGGGCGCGGGCCTTGGCCAGCCGCATGAGGTGTTCGATCTCCAGGTAGTGGTCGAGTTCGGATTTTTCCTCGGTGGGAAGCGGGCTGGATTTCTGGCGCTCGATGAGATCCCAGACGCGCTGCCGGGCCGGCTCGGAGGGCTTGAAGTCAACGACTCCGCGGGGACTGAGTGCGGCCATGAACTGGACGAGTTCTTCGTATGGTTTCACGACCCTGAATCTATCGGAAAGCGGGCGGTTTGCGAGAGGTTATTTGGAGAGTGGCGAGGCCCCTGAATCATCCTGCCCGGCCGCCGCCAAATCCAGACTGCGCTCGACCGCGCCCGCGACCAAGGATTGCAAATCGAGCCGTTGGCCTGCGTGCCCGTGATCCAGCGCGCCCAGATACCGCGCGACCGCTCCTCGACTTGAATCACCGTCGGCGGAAAGCCCGCGCGGAGCAGTTGCCAGTTCAGGAGCAGCCGTCCAGTGCGCCCGTTGCCGTCGAAGAAGGGATGGAGCGATTCAAAACGAAAGTGAGTTTCCGCCGCCACAAGCACCGGGTGGAGCGCGTTTTGACCTTGCCCTGTGACCAGGGCGTCGAGTTCGCCGGACACCTGCGCCGCGTTGGGCGGGGTGTGTCGCGTGCCTTTGATGAAGACCGGGGCGTTGCGCAGGCGTCCGGCCCAGTCGGGATCGAGGTCGCGCATGACGGTCTGGTGCAGGTCCAAAGTCGCGCGGGCGCTGAGCTCGCGCTTTCCGCAATCCAGCTTTCCATCTTCCTGATGGTTAACAACGAAGTTGGCCTCGTTTGTCATTTTGCTGATGCTCGAGTCTAGGTCGCGACTTTTGCACGAACTTGACGAAGCACTTCTCGCGCAGGGGAGTGGTCAGTTCTCACTATTGACACCTTTGGCGCCGAAGTTCCCTCAGGTTTCTGAAGTGGCGGGGTGGGAAAAATAGAACACTTGGCTGGTTCACAGTATGGAAATGTCGTTGCTAGCGTAGAGCGATGTCTATGCGACCGAGCGATGGGAAGTCGATTCACACAGGTTCGCCCTTGGGCCTATCGCCCGACTCGCCGCCCAGGGTGTTGTGGTGCTTCGTCTGACCAAAGGCACCGCGGCATGGGGTGCCTATCAGGGGACTAGGCCGGCATGATTTACTCGCACCAGAAGAACTCTCCTCAACGTGACCGGCCCGGAGAGCGAGCCAAAGCCCGGGTTGACCGACGAAGACAATTGATCAGTGCCAAACCAATCCCCCTTTCGGGACGAAATTGAAAACCCAATAACCTACCAACAGTTACGTGCTTCAAACCTTTTCTCGACGTATTCCCGTTCCATTGGCTCCACTCTTGCACCGAGCGTCAGGCGTGGGGCTTGCGCTCGGAATCTGCCGTTTGGCGGTATTGTCGCTGAATGCGGACCCGACGGATGGTGCCGTAGTGGTCTGGGGAAACAATCTATCCGGCCAAGCTGATGTTCCCGTGGCCGCCCTGAGTGCAGTGACGGCAATCGCGGCGGGAGATTCGCATACGGTGGCCTTAAAGTCCGATGGTTCCGTGATTGCGTGGGGATGGAACAGATCCGGCCAAACGAATGTACCTCCGCCGGCGAAGAGCGGGGTGAAGGCGATTGCGGCCGGAGCGTTTCATACAGTAGCCCTGAATAATGACGGCTCCGTGTTGGCGTGGGGATACAATGGCTTCGGACAAACTCAAGTGCCTGTCGATTTGAGCGGAGTAAAGGCAATCGCGGCCGGCCGGGATCACACGGTAGCGCTGAAGAATGATGGTTCGGTCGTTGCCTGGGGCCACAACGGCAGCGGTCAAACGAACGTGCCCGCGGGTCTAATCCAGGTAGTGGCGATAGCGGCGGGCGGCAATTTTACCTTGGCCTTGAGGAGTAACGGCTCCGTGGTTGCATGGGGGAACAACGAATACGATCAAACGACTGTGCCAACGGTGGCCCTGAGCGGGGTCAAGGTGATTGCGGCAGGATTCGGGCATGCGTTAGCGGTGAAGGCCGACGGCTCGACGGTAGCTTGGGGGTGGAACCTCTCCGGCCAAACCGATGTACCACTATCAGCTCGTAGCGACGTGGCAGGAATCGCGGGGGGAACTTGGCATACGGTGGCCCTCAAGACCGATGGCTCGGTGATCTCTTGGGGACTCAACAACTTTGGCCAGACGAGTGTGCCGTTGAACTTGGGGCGAGTGACGGCTATTAACGCAGGGTGGCGGCACACCTTGGCACTCGTCGGTAGCGCTGCACCAAAACTACGACTAACGCAAGGCCCGGTCGACTCGACGCTCTCCTGGCCCGCCCGCCCGACTCCTTATGTCCTACAATTCAAGGCCGACCTTATGGCAGAATGGCAAACCTCCCCCAGTATCCCAGTTCAAGTGGACGGCATAAACACCATGAACGTGGATCTGGTCGGAGACGTGCAGTTCTTTCGTCTATTTACACCTTAACCCAAGCATTTATCCGACACGACAAAGAAGCTAAATACCAAATTACCGCTATGGTATTGATCAAGGAGTTGTGGAGGATGTTATCGGCTTGTGGCGGTTTTGCTGAGAGTTTCTGGGTCTAGTTTTACACTATATCAGTGGACGTAGCGGGATACTGGTTTCCTCAGTTCTTCTCCTTATAGAATTTTTTTGAATGGCGTGACTTGGACCCGCACCCTCTCCACAAAAGCCACGAATCGCTGCTCGCGGGTCCCACTGGTCTGCCGCCACACCTGAAGAGGAATCGGGCGGGCCAGAAAGTCGGCGATATCCCGCCGCAGGTCATCTTCGGAGAAGACTCCGTGTTCAGCGGCGAGCCTCCAACCGGTGCAGTAGTGCACGAAGACCGTATTCAGGAATTCGGTTTCAGCAATGGTCACCGGTTGACCCACCAGGTCGACCTCAAGTGAGAGGATTCTCGCCAACTCCGGTCGCTGGTGGAGTTCACTCCAGAGTTCCCGGTGCTGTTGATCCAGGGCGAGCAGGGTCGTCATTTTGTGGGTCCGCGCTTCCCGCCGGATCGTTACCGCCGCGAAAAGCAGGCTCGCCACAATCCCCGTGCTTTGGACGAGGTTGATCCAGTTGCTTTCGAGGAACGGGACAAGATCCGCCATGGTTCTTCCTTCTACCATGAATCGCCGGGCAAAGGGAGGGGCGATGCAACGCCCGGGGAGGGTTGTTCGGGAGGCAGGCGCATCCGAAAAAGATGGGGGCTTTCGTGGTCATCCGCCCCTGATTTAACATGATTCAAGTCGTACCCAATTCTACGTCCGGTGGGGGTGCATGTTCTTTTTCAAATGGATCATCATTCTCGTGAGCGGTCTGGGTGCCGTGCTGATCACGGCGGTTTGGTGGCGGCGCACCCGGAAGGCCCGAGTTCCCGTTTCCAGTGCCCATCTGCGCGGACGGTCCCTGCGGCAGGCGGATCAGGTCGAAGCCATTCTGAAGGCTCAGACTGAGGATGGGAACCTCCGCTTCGGGCGGTTCCAATTTCCAGCGCGGGTGGCCCATGGCCATTTCGCCTGTGTGGGAGCCACCGGCAGCGGCAAGACGATGATTCAGCGACTGCTGATGCAGTCGGTGCTGACGAAAATCGGGCGCGGTCGCGGCAGTCGCGCGCTCATCTACGACGCGAAGCAGGACCTGATTTCGATCCTCGCGGGAATGAAATTGTCGTGTTCTATCCGGTTGTTCCATCCGCTCGATACTCGGGGGACGGCCTGGGATTTGGCCGCGGACATCACCTCGCCCGCATCGGCATTGCAGAGGGCGAGCCTCCTGATTCCCCGCTCCGACCGGGACACCAATCCCTTCTTCACGAATGCCGCCCGACATCTTCTGTTTGGAGTTCTACTCCAGTGCCTCCTCCGGGTTCCGGGCCAGTGGAGCTTCCGCCAGGTGCTGCTGATGCTGCGCGACACCCAATTGCTTCGACTCATCCTGGATCTGTCCGAGGAGACGCGACACCTGCTCCAGTATTGTACCCACGAAGGAACCTTTCAGAACCTCGTTTCGACACTGCTCACCTATATTGGACCGTATGAGATTGTCGCGGCGGCGTGGGATCGGTCGACGAGTCGTCTCGGTCTTCGTGCCTGGCTGGAGGAGGAGTCCATTCTGATCCTCGGCCACGACGAGGCCAATCGGGTGGCCATCGACACGTTGAACCGGATGGTGTTTCAGCGGCTCACCGAACTGATCCTCGGGCAGGGTGAGGTTACCGCGGCCAATCCTCGGCAGACGTGGCTGTTTTTAGATGAAGTCCGAGAGATGGGGAAGCTGGAGGGACTCTCGCGACTCCTCACCAAGGGTCGCAGTAAAGGCGTTGCCGCAGTTCTGGGATTCCAGGATGTCGCCGGACTTCACGATGTTTACGGACGCGAGGTGGCGGAGGAACTCTTGGGGCAGTGCAATTCCACGGTGATCCTTCGGCTCAATAGCCCGGGCACGGCCAAATGGGCCTCACAACTGTTCGGAACCCGGGAGGTCCTGGAGCGCTCCAGAAATCTTAACCGCAGCCGTTCTTCCCGGAACCTGGGATTCGATTTTTCCGCAAGCAGCGGTGAAGCCATTTCGAGCGGCATCACCAAACGGGACGTCGTGCTGGAATCGGAGTTTCTGGATCTGCCAGAACCAAGCCCGGGGGGCGGGCTCAGCGCCTACTTCCTGAACCCAATTACCGGCGGCTTTCGAGACCACCTGCCGGGTGATTGGATTCGGACCCATCTCGTATCTCCGGATCGACTCGTGCCGGATTGTATCCCGCGGCCTGAGTCCGACCAATATCTCCGTCCTTGGGACGACACCGATGCCGTCCTGTTCGGACTTCTGGAGGTGCCCGCCAAGGCAATGCTGGGTTCCCGGGGAGGTTGGAAATGATCGGAGGTCCAATGGGTTTAGACCAAGAATCCCGATCCACACACCACGCATTAAACTGCTTTCTATTTTGGAGCTAAAAGATGCTGTCAATTTCGAAGCCCATCCGCGGGTTCGACCAAGGGCAGTACTACCTCGCGCTCGCCTCCGTCGACGACTACTACATGGGCGGGAAGGAGCCTCCCGGGTTCTGGCTCGGCAAGGGTGCTCAGGAGCTCGGACTTATCGGAATCATTTCCCCAGACGCCTTCCGGAATCTGTTTCGCGGGCGGAGCCCCGATGGCCAATTCGCCCTGGTCCACAATGCCGGCTCGCCGCGGCGCCGGGCAGGATGGGACGTGACCTGGAGCGTGCCTAAGTCTGTCTCCACCGTGTGGTCGCAGGCGGCTGAGGCGGTGCGTTTACAAATCGAAGCCGCCGTCAACGCGGCCGTAGGGGAGGGGGTTCGCTACCTGGAAACCATTGGGGTCGTCTCGCGCCGCGGTGAAGACGGAGTTATTCGCGACCACGCCAAGCTTATATTTGCCGCTTTTCCCCACTCCACCAGCCGCCTTCAAGACCCTCAATTGCATGTCCATACCATTCTCATAAATGTAGCTCTGCGGCCCAACGGATCGACCGGAACGATCGACCCCAAAGAGCTCTTCCGGCACCAGCATGCGGCGGACGCTATTTTTCGCGTCGAATTGGCGGCCCAATTGGAACGTCGGTTGGGTCTGGTGGCGGAGCGGGAAGGTCGCGCCTTCGAGCTCATGGGCGTCGACCGCGTGCTGATGTCCACCTTCTCCAAGCGGCGCCAGGAGATCACGGCGGTGCTGGCTGAGCGTGGACTCTCCGGGTCCAGAGCGGCCGAGGTGGTCGCCTTCGAGACTCGGAAGACCAAGCAGGCCCTGGACCGGCCCACCTTGTTTACGGAATGGCGAGAGGTGGAACTCCAGCACGGGTGGAGCACCGAGCAAGTTAACCAATTGCTGCGGATGCCCCTGGGCCCGCGAAATCTTCCGAAGGAACGTCAACGCACGGAGGGGGAGGCGTTGGAACGTTTCACCTTGCATGACAGCCATTTTTCCCGACGGGATTTGGTTCGGTCTTTGGCGGAGACTGCACAAGGACGCGGCTTGGGAGCCCAGGAGGTTTACGCCCTGCGTTACGCGATTATGCAAACGCGCCAGGTGATCCTCATCGGACAGAAAGACCGGGAAGCTCGGTATACGACGCCGGAGATGCTGGAGGTGGAACGGCGATTCTTGGTAGCGGCCCGGCAACTTCAGAGCGACGGCCGGCCGGTGGAAATCTCCGCGCGCGACGCAGCTTTAGATCGCTACCCGACCCTCTCCGCGGAACAGCGCGACCTGGTTTATACGGTGACCTCGTTCGCGGGTGGCCTCCAACTCGTCCAAGGCCTGGCGGGCACCGGAAAATCCTTCGCCTTCGGGGTCGCCCGAGAGATTTGGGAAGCTCAAGGCTTGGTGGTCCATGGCGGCTGCTTGAGCGGCAAAGCAGCGGCCGGACTCCAGGAGGCCAGCCAGGTTCCCAGTCAGACACTCCACCGTTTACTCTGGGGAATTGAGCACGGCGTCATCCCCCTCCACGGCCGATCCGTCGTCCTGATTGACGAAGCCGCGATGGTGGGAACCCGTCAACTTCTGGACCTGACTGCGAAATGTGCCACGGCCCGGGCGAGACTCGTTTTGGCGGGCGACGTCGCTCAGCTTCAGTCGGTGGAGGCGGGTGGGGGATTCGCGGCCCTGGTCCGGGAATGTGGCACGAGCACGCTCACCGAAATCCAACGACAGCGGGAAGAATGGGCCCGGCAAGCGGTCCGGGATTTTGCGGTTGGCCGGTCCGAGCAAGCCTTGAACGCCTACGAACAGCGCGGACTCCTGCACCGTCGCCGCTTGCCGGAGCACGCCGAACTCGCACTGGTGGAACAGTGGAAGGCTTCGGCGGGAAACCCCGCTGGAAATGTCATCCTGGCCGGGACCAATGCCGAGGTCACCCGCCTCAACGCGAACGCACAGGCGGAGCGGATCTCAGCGGGAATTGTTTACGGCGAACCGGTGTTCCTGGGTGGGGAGAAGCTTCACGTCAACGACCCGGTCCTGTTCACGCGTAACAGCCAGGCGCTCGGTGTCTTCAATGGCGAACTGGGGACGATTTCCAGCAGGGACCGATCACTGCTGCAAGTGCAGATGGAAAACGGCCGGATCGTCATCGTCGACACGAGTGAATACCGTCACCTCCGCCTCGGCTATGCGCTCACCACGCATAAAGCCCAAGCCATGACCACCGAACAGTCCTTCATTCTGACCGGCCCCATGCAGAACCGGGAACAGACCTACGTCCAAGCGTCGCGAGCCCGGGGCGATACTCGGTTCTTCGTCGGAACCGAGGACCTCCAGCGCACCGCCGATCGGATGGCTCGCAGTCAGCCCAAGGAACTCGCCAGTGATTTGGCCGCCCGGGGCCTCAACCTTGAACTGGAGCTCTTGCCCTGAGGACTTGGCGCCCTGAAGCGCGTTCCGTGAACACCGTAAATGGGGGTAGGCTCAGCCAGAACCCGGAAGGGCCGGCTTTGTAGCAGCACCCCACTTCCTGGCTTCGGCCTACTACGACCCATTCCAGGAAGCGGGACGGGGTCATCTTCTGGGGCGGCTGCAGCTTAGCCCCGTCCACCATCCGGACGACCATGAGATCGGCTGCGTGCACGTACATCGCCAGCTTGATCTGGCGGTAGAGGGGCGGCTTTGGAGTGGCCTCGAGGCTTGCAGTTTCGCCCCAGTTAGCGACGATGGCGGTGGAGGTTTGGGAATTGGATATCGGGAGGGATGTTTTCAGGAGCGTTCCGACCTTCAATCGAATCCGGCCGGTTGCCGCCTATGATGCCATCTCCCAAACGTCGCCCCGCCTGAACTGGCGGACGACTGCTGACAACGCGGCCGGAACGGTTAAGATCGCGCACAGATATGCAGGACACATCCACCGACCGCATCGCGGTTGACCCCCGCGCCTGCCACGGCCAGCCCGTCATCCGAGGAACCCGCGTCCCGGTGTCCCTCGTCACTGGTTCGCTGGCGGCGGTGCGTCGAAGGGGAAACCGAAAAACTCCATGATCGCCTTGGTCCGGTCGTAGATGGCCCGCTCGGACAATCCGGCCCGATCGCACATCTCGTTCATGGGCCCGAAGTCGGCGGCCACAAACCGCAGTAACGCCAGCGGGTCGAGCTCAACACCTACCAACTTCCTTCCGTCGCGTCCGACCGACGCCAAGCTCGGCAGGCAGCACATGACCATCGTCTTCAGGGCGTCTTGGTGGAGGTCGCAGAAGTAGAGCCAGTCGGGCCACTGGGCGTGAAACGCGGCGTAGAAAAGTCGGACTTCGGGAATGGCGTAGATTTCCCGGAAATCGTCGTTGTAACCGTCCACGGCGAAGGCCATCCCGCCCATCATTTGGGCCAGGGCAGGACCGTTGGGGAGTCGCTTGGTGCCGAACTTGTCCAGAAACGCGGAGGAATCGCCTCGTTCGACCTTCTCGCGGCTGAACTGGTACAGGATTAACTGCGGGTCGCTTACCTCGGGGAACTTTGCACTCCTTCGAGGATTTTGGCCATCCTCCCGGCTCGAGGCCGGCCAAGCATCGTCCGGCTCCGCAATTTCCTGACATCCAATGGCCTTGGGCCCAGTCAGCCAATCGTTTCTGAAGGAGGCCGAAGCCGTGACCGGCCTGCCGGTTCAGGTGCAGTCCGATGCCGGGCTGCAGCCACCGCTTCTGGCCCCGGTTCAGGTCGCTCGCGGCGGTGTCCCGCTCCACCAGGTCATGTACCACCCGAACGTCATCGGGATGGCCGACTACCTGATCGCGGTCCAGTGCTCGTTCGTCCTGCGGCTCTACGCCCTGCCGGCAGAGCAACGTTTCGCCCTCACCGACACTCCCGCCGCCAGCGCCGAGTCGCTGGCATGGGCCAAAGCCCACCCCGCGAGTGCCTCGCTCCCGCATGAACGGCAGATTGCTTTCGCCGAATTCCTGCGGACCTCCCTGATGTCGATGCTTCGCTCGATTCCGATGGGATTGTGGATCGACCAGGACCTTCGTGAGCGGTTTCCGACACTGAGGGATTCTCAGGAGCAAGCGATCCGCCGTCAGATCGAAACCCACGCCGGGCTGCTGCGTCCGGAGCTCCAGCAAAACGTTCCCCGGGTTCCGCTCGCACTGAACTTTGCCATCAACGCTGCCTTCGCAAAATTCTGGGGTGGAGTGCTCGGTGAGACCGGCTGGACGCTTCCCTATTTTGCGGTGGGGGCGCTATCCCGCGGTAAGTCCCTTCTGCATCGGTCGGAAGAATTGTCGCCCGCTCCCGCGAAAGATCGCCGGGTCATCCAAGCGTGGGCGGACGAACTCGGTTTGGGCGGGTGGATTCAGTGGACGCCTTACCGACCTTGATGCCGACCACCTCACAAGTAAGGGGCGAACCCAGCAGTTGAACCATGGAACAGTTCACGATCCCCCTTACGGCCTTCGACGTGGTGCTTCTTCCCGAGAGCGCCCCTGACACCGCGTCTCCACGTTTCCATGAGGCGGTGGCCGAGTTTTTCCGCGAGCAGATTCGTGAGTTGAGCGCTAACGGCGTCGTGACCGTAACGCCCGACCTGATCTCGGTTGGCTGGATCACGCCCGGCTCCAATCCCGTCGAGGCCGCCATTGCCATGCTCAAGCGGGGGCAATTCCGGGAAGGAGCGCAACTGCTGGAACTCGTTCGGGCCCGCCATCCGGATGCTCCCGAAGTCCTCTACAACCTCGGGGTGGCGCTGAGTGAACTGGGCGAATTGGGCCGCGCTGTCGCGACCCTCACCCACCTCGTCGAGGTCGAATCCGGTCACGTCCATGGGCTCGTCGCCTTGGGCGTGGCACTGGGTCGCTCGAAGCGCGACACCGCAGCCTTGGAACCTTTGGGCAAAGCGGTCGCGCTGGCTCCGGACGACGCCTGGGCCCATAAGAACCTCGGCGGCGTCCTATTCCGGCTGGGCCGAGGCGCCGAAGCCCGAGGCCACCTTGAAACCGCCATGCAACTCGCCCCGCAAGACGCCCAGGCGTGGCTCATCCTCGGCGATATCTGCCTTTCGCTCGGTACATCGGACGCTGGACGCGAAGCGCTGAAGCGGGCACGAACCCTCGGATCCCCACGGCCCCCTCCGCGACCGGGCAGATGCCTCCCTGAACCGTATGGCCGACTCCAATCTCTCCCGCAACGCCGACGGCGTGAACCCGGAGGCCCTCGAAGCCATGATTGCGGCGATCAAACACCTCCGGTCGATGCCACCCGAGGCCGTTCAGATACTCACCGTGCAGGCCGCGTTAATTGGTCAGAACGGCCTTCGGATGAAGGACACCAATCCAGTTCACCAACTGGAAGGGGTTCTCCAGCCGCTGACGGGGCTTGAAGTCGCGTGTTTGATTCATGCGGGCGCTCAACGCTCGTCACCCGGAACTGAGACGGGGTTTCCATTAGCAGCCGAGTTCGCTGAAGCTCTCAAGCATAGGCCCTCCGAGAAGGGATAGCTCAACAGATGTCCTACCCATACCTTCAGCTTATCGCAGCACATCTCGGATTCGATCGGATCACCAATTCTAAGCGGAGCATCTGGCGAAAAATGATCGCACGAAAGCACAGACGGTTTTGGAATTTTCTCATGTCGGAAGAGGTCCAGTCTGCGAAGGCTGACCTCGAGCTGGGCGATGGGACGGTCGCTGATGGAGGATCAAAGAGGCTATGATCCACCTCGAAGACATCACCACCGGCCTCGCGCTCAACGGCCTCGAAGCTGCCGTCATCGGCAGTGTGGTTTCCGTTGTTCGCATTGCCGACGGCGCGGTGCAGGTCATCTACCGCACGCCGGATGGTGCGCTCAAGGAACGCCTGCTGAACCGCGCCGACGAAGCGAACATCTCCGTCGCCACCACGGAGCGCCCCTGGTCGTTCGACGGCGACGGGGAAACCTACAAGCTCACCGTCGAGGCGCGGCGCATCGACCTAGCCTTCCTGTTCGACCCCATGATGGCCGTCCACACATCGAATGTGGACCCGCTCCCGCACCAGATCACCGCCGTCTATGAATCCATGCTGCCGCGCCAGCCACTCCGCTTCGTCCTCGCGGACGACCCCGGCGCGGGCAAGACCATCATGGCGGGCCTTTACATCCGCGAACTCATCATGCGTGCCGATGCTCGGCGTATCCTGATCGTCGCCCCTGGCAGCTTGGTCGAGCAATGGCGTGACGAGATGTATGAGAAGTTCGGCCTGGAGTTCCGAGTCTTCTCCCGCGAACTGGAGTCCGTCACCCCCAGCGGCAATCCCTTCGAGGATCTCGACCACCTGATCGTCCGGCTCGACCAGCTATCCAGAGGCGAAGAAGGAGAAAAATCAGAGGAGAAAAAACCAGGACCTCTTCAAAGTAAACTTTTGGAGGCCGGCTGGGACCTGGTTGTATTTGACGAGGCACACAAGCTCGCAGCCCACTACGACGGTTCAAAACTGGATAAAACTGCCCGTTTCCGGTTCGCCGAGCGGCTCGGCGCTTGCACCCGTCACCTGCTGCTCATGACCGCCACGCCGCACAACGGCAAGGATGCCGACTTTCAGTTGTTCCTCTCCCTCCTCGATTCCGACCGCTTCTACGGTAAGTTCCGCGACGGCGTTCCTAAGGTGGACGCATCCGATCTCATGCGCCGCATGGTCAAAGAGGAGATGGTGAAATTCGACGGCACGCCCCTGTTCCCCGAACGCCGCGCCTACACCGCGAATTACAAACTCTCCGACATCGAAGCCGCTCTTTACGAGGCCGTCACCCAATACGGGAAGACAGAGATGGGCAAGGCCGACCAACTCGCTGGCTCGCGTAAAGGCTCCGTCGGCTTCGCGCTCACCGCCCTCCAGCGCCGCCTCGCCTCCAGCCCAGAAGCCATCTTCCAATCGCTCCGCCGCCGCCGCGAACGCCTCGAACGTCGCATCCGTGAGGAGCGGCTCGGTGGCCGGGGCCAGCAATTGCTCTCCGAGACGCTCACCATTGTCCCCGATGACGACGATGATCTGAATGCCGAGGAACAGGAAAACATGGAGGAAACGTTGGTGGACCAGGCCACCGCCGCCCAGACCATCGCCGAACTCGAAGCGGAAGTCCTCTTGCTCAAAGACCTTGAACAGCAGGCCAAGGAAGTCGTCACCTCCGGTCAGGACCGCAAATGGGATGAACTCTCCCGCATCCTCCAGAATGACCCGAAGCTGCACGACACCGGCGGGCGGCTCCGCAAAATCATCATCTTCAGCGAGCACAAGGACACGCTGAACTACCTGCACGCCAAAGTCGGTGGAGTTCTCGGCAGTCAAGAGTCCATCGTCATCATCCACGGCGGCACCCATCGCGACGAGCGGCTCAAGATTCAGGCGCTCTTCCGTTCCGACCCGGAAATCCGCGTGCTCATCGCCACCGACGCCGCCGGTGAAGGCGTCAATCTCCAGTGCGCCAACTTGATGGTGAACTACGACCTCCCGTGGAATCCGAATCGGCTGGAGCAACGCTTCGGACGCATCCACCGCATCGGCCAGCAGGAGGTCTGCCACCTGTGGAACCTCGTCGCCAAGGAAACCCGCGAGGGCGATGTTTATTTTCGCTTGCTCGAAAAGCTCCGCGTCGAAAGCGAGGCGCTCCAGGGCCGCGTTTTCGACATCCTAGGGGAAGTGTTCGAGGATAAGAGCCTCAAGGATTTGCTCATCGAAGCCATCCGTTACGGAGACCAGCCGGAAGTCCGCGCCCGCTTGGGCCAGCGCATCGAGCACAACTTCGACCACGAAAACCTAAAGACCCTGCTCACCCGCAACGCGCTCGCTCAGGAATCCCTCAGCCCTGAGCGCCTGTTCGCCGTGAAGGAGGAGATGGAGAAGGCCGAAGCCCGCCGTCTCCAGCCGTATTTCGTGCGCTCATTCTTCATGAAAGGCTTCGAGCTACTCGGCGGTTCCAGCTACCCCCGCGAGTCCGGGCGCTTCGAGATTTCGCACGTCCCCGCCAAGTTGCGCGAGCGCGACCGCGTTATCACCGGACGCAACCGTCGCGATCTTGCCCCGGTCCTCAAACGCTACGAACGCGTCTGCTTCACCAAGGAAGCTATCCGTCCCGTCGAGCGCACCGGGCTGGCTCCCGCCGTCATGATTCACCCCGGCCATCCGCTCATGCTCGCCGTCAGCGACGTGTTGCTGGAGCAGCACGCCAATCTCCTGCGCCAGGGCGCGGTGCTGTTGGACCCGGCGGACGATGGCGAGCAACCCTCGCTCCTGTTCCTGCTCACGCACGAGATCAAATCCGGCGATGGCATGGTCATTTCCAAGCGCCTGCAATTCGTCCGTGTTCTGCCCGATGGCAGCGCAACGTTTGCCGGGTGGGCACCGCATCTTGATCTCGAACCGCTCGCTGCCGTCCTCGCTGCCGTCCTCGCTGCCGTCCTCGCTGCCGTCCTCGCTGCCGTCCTCGCTGCCGTCCTCGCTGCCGTCCTCGCTGCCGTGTCCGGCGCCACCCGCTCCGCTCTGGGGAGAGGGGCTGGGGGTGAGGTGTCCGGCTCTCAACCCTCACCCATCAACTCTCAACCTTCCTCCGACTGGCTGACCGCTGGCTTGGAACAACGAGCCCTCGCCCTCGCGGCCTCCACCCTCGTGCCCGAGCATTTCAGTGAAATCGCCGGACGCCGCATCGCCCATGTGGACAAGACCCTCGCCGCCGTCCACGAACGGCTGACCAAGGAGATTGATTTCTGGTCCGACCGCTACATCAAGCTCACCGACGACAAGGCCGCTGGCAAAGACGTGCGCCTCAATCTCGAAAACGCCCGTCGCACCCTGGCCGACCTCGAATCCCGCCTCGATAGTCGCAAGCGTGAACTCCAGTCCATGCGCCACGTCACCTCGGCCACGCCGGTCGTGCTCAGCGGCGCGCTCGTGGTGCCCGCTGGTTTGCTGCGCAAACTGCGCGGCGACGAACCGCCCGATGAGGCCACAGCCACCGCCTTCTCCACCGATCCCGCCGCCCGCGCCCGCATCGAGAAGCTCGCCATGGATGCTGTCCGGCGCGTCGAAGAATCGCGCGGCTGCCGCGTCGTGGATGTCTCCGCGCAGAAATGCGGCTGGGACCTTACGGTGTATGAGAAGGATGAAGTAGGAATTATGAATGATGAAAAGGGAGACTCCTCCTCTGCACTTCATCATTCATCCTTCATCCTTCCCTCAAGGTCCGCCACATCGAAGTTAAAGGCCGGGTGAAGGGCGCAACCACCGTCACCATCACGCGTAACGAAATGCTCTACGCGCTCAACCAGTCCGAGAAGTTCCACCTCGCGATTGTCCTCGTGGGTGAAGCCGATGCGGTCGAAGGCCCGTTCTACCTCCAAAACCCGTTCGACACCGAACCCGGCTGGGGCGTGTCCTCGGTTAACTACGACCTTCAAGCGTTGCTGGCGAAAAGCCTGAAACCCGAACTATGAAAGGCACACCGCGCAAAACTTCGGCGGGGCTGTATCAGCGCGTCTGCCGCATCCTCGCATCGGCGCGCACCGAGGTGGCGCGCTCCGTCAACACCACCCAGGTCATCGCCAACTGGCTGGTGGGCCGTGAGATTGTGGAGGAGGAGCAACGGGGAGAAAAACGCGCCAGGTATGGCGAGCAGTTGGTTGCGGATCTTTCCAAAAGGATTACGACGGATTTTGGCCAAGGTTACTCCATCACCAATCTGGAGCACTTCCGCGATTTTTATCTGACCTACCCACAACTGCTACCCCGGCAGATTCCCCCCGCAGTGCGTGGGGAATTGGAAGCCGGCAAGATTCCGCACGCGCTGCGTGGGGAATTGGAGATGGGTCACACCGTGCGTGACCCATCCTGGAGGCCCGGCCAACTTCACTTCCATTTGTCGTGGACGCATTATCGAATGCTCCTGCGCGTGGAGAAACCGGACGCCCGCTCCTTCTACGAAATCGAAGCCACCCAAAATAACTGGTCCGCCCGTGAACTCGAACGTCAGATCAACAGCTTGCTCTACGAAAGGCTGGCTTTGAGCCGGGACAAAAAAGGTCTGCTGCGACTGGCGCATAAGGGGCAGGAGATCCAAGGGCCGCTGGATATTTTCAAAGACCCCATGGTTCTGGAGTTTCTCAAAATCCCCGCCGCGTCGAAGCTCGTGGAGTCCGATCTGGAGGCGGCTCTGCTCAACCAGTTGCAGTCCTTCTTCCTCGAACTCGGCAAGGGCTTCGCATTCATCGCCCGGCAGCAGCGCATCACCCTCGACGGCGACCATTTTTACATAGACCTCGTTTTCTACCACACCGTCCTCAAGTGCTTTGTCCTGCTCGACCTCAAAGTCGGCAAGCTCACCCACCAGGACCTCGGTCAGCTCCAGCTCTACGTCAATTACTAAGACCGCGAGCGCCGCACCCCGGGCGACCAGCCCACCCTCGGCCTCATCCTCTGCACCGACAAAAACGACGCCGTCGTCAAATACACGCTCGGTCCCGACCAGGAAAAACGCATCTTCGCCAGCCGCTACAAACTTCACCTGCCCTCCGAAGCCGAGCTGCGCACCGAACTCAAACGCGAACTGCGCTCCCTTTCATAATTCATCCTTCATGCTTCATCCTTTCCCCATTCGGTCTCCCCGCAAGCTCATCGAAGTCGCGCTGCCGCTCGATGCCATCAATGCGGCGTGTGTGCGGGAGAAATCCATCCGGCATGGGCATCCGAGCACGTTGCACCTGTGGTGGGCGCGGCGTCCGTTGGCGGCGGCGCGGGCGGTCATCTTTGCTCAGCTCGTTAATGACCCCGGCTACCAGCAGGGCGGTGGGTTCAAATACGGGAAGAACAAAAAGGAAGCAGCCGTCGAACGGAAGCGACTGTTCAAGATCATCGAAGAACTCGTGCTGTGGGAGAACACCACCAACGAGGAAGTGCTGGAGCGTGCCCGCGCCGAGATTCGCCGTTCGTGGCGCGAGGTGTGCGAGTTGAACAAGGACCACCCGCAGGCCGCCGAATTGTTCAATCCCGACAAGCTGCCCGCCCTGCACGATCCCTTTGCCGGGGGCGGGGCGATTCCGCTGGAGGCGCAGCGGCTCGGATTGGAAGCCTACGCCTCCGACCTCAATCCCGTGGCCGTGCTCATCAACAAGGCGATGATCGAGATCCCGCCCAAGTTCGCGGGCAGGCCGCCGGTGAGTCTCACACGAAGCCACGAAGGCACGAAGGGGGAGCAGAATAAAAATGAATTTCTTCGTGGCTTCGTGCCTTCGTGTGAGAAATCTTCATGGCCGGGCGCGACGGGGTTGGCGGAAGACGTGCGCTACTACGGCGCTTGGATGCGCGAGAAAGCACAGCAGCGCATCGGCCACCTTTATCCCAAGGTCCGGGTGGTGCGTCTGCCCGATGGACACTATCAACACGCGCCCGAATGTTCACACGAAGACACGAAGGCACGAAGAGAAAACCAGAAAATTACCGACCATTCCCCCTCCTCCTCCGCTCCCCTTCGTGGCTTCGTGCCTTCGTGTGAGCCAAAAATCGAGGAACTCACCGTCATCGCCTGGCTCTGGGCGCGCACGGTCAAAAGCCCCAATCCCGCCTTCTCTCATGTGGACGTGCCGCTGGCCTCCACGTTTATCCTCTCCAGCAAGGAGGGCAAAGAGTCCTACGTCCAGCCCGTCGTCGAAGGCGACCGCTACCACTTCACCGTCAAAAAAGGAACGCCGACGGCGGAAGCCGAAGCCGGAACGAAGGCACTGGGACGTGGAGCAAATTTTATTTGCATTGTATCCCAAACACCCATCAGCGGCGACTATATCAAGGCCGAAGGGAAAGCCGGACGCATGGGCGCGCGACTCATGGCCATCGTCGCCGACGGCCAGCGCGCGCGCGTCTATCTTGCGCCGACAGCCGAGGCGGAAAATATCGCACGCTCTGCGCAACCGGCGTGGAAACCTTCCGGTGACGTGCCCGCCCGACTAACGGGAGGAACGTGCGTTCCTTATGGGTTTAAAGAATGGGGCGACCTCTTCACCCCGCGCCAGTTGGTGGCGTTGACGACGTTTAGTGATTTGGTGGGGGAGGCCCGCCAGCGCATCCGCCAAGACGCCGAAAAGGTTTGGGTCTCGCCCGAAGCTGGGGTCTCACACGAAGCCACGAAGGCACGAAGTGAAAACGAGAAAACCACCGACCATCCACCATCCTCCGCTGCTCCCCTTCGTGGCTTCGTGGCTTCGTGGCTTCGTGTGACACCTCTGCCACTCTCGACCAAGGCGGCACCGGCCCCCAAGCCTACGCCGAAGCGGTGTCCGTCTATCTTGCGTTTATAGCGGATAAGCTCTCCGAAGCTCTTTCGTCCATCTGCACTTGGAGCGCCGCACCCAAGAACGAATTGGTAGTGAGCACTTTTAGGCGGCAGGCTTTACCTATGACTTGGGATTTCGCCGAGGCAAACCCGTTTGCGAATTCGAGTGGTTCAATCGAAAAGGTATCCGCAGCAGTCGCACGGGTGGTTGATATGGCGCTGAGCGGACAAACAGCATCTTGGGCACAACAAGCCGACGCCCAGCGGCAGGAAACCACCACGGGCAAACGCGTCTCCACCGACCCGCCCTATTACGACAACATCGGTTACGCCGACCTTTCCGACTTTTTTTATGTCTGGCTGCGTAATTCGCTCCGGCCTGTTTTCCCGTCCTTGTTTTCCACCATCGCCGTGCCCAAGGCCGAGGAGCTGGTCGCCACGCCCTACCGCCACGGCAGCAAGGAAAAGGCCGAAAACTTCTTCCTCACCGGCATGACGTCGGCCATGAGCCGCTTGAGCCAGCTCGCTCATCCCGAAGGGCCCCTCACCATTTACTACGCTTTTAAGCAATCCGACACCGATGCGGACTCGGCCACATCTTCGACCGGCTGGGAAACTTTTTTGGCGGCGGTCCTCAAGTCCGGGTTGGAGCTTTCTGGGACCTGGCCCATGCGCACCGAGCGCGATTCGCGTTCCATCGGCATCGGCACCAACGCGCTCGCGTCCAGCATCGTCCTTGTCTGCCGCAAACGCCCGACGGACGCGCCAACGACTGCCCGCCGCGAGTTCCAGCGCGAGTTGAACACCGTGCTGCCCGAGGCGCTCGACAACATGACCAGAGGAAATGATGAAGGAAGAAGTATGAAGGATGAAGGTAAGGCAGGATCAGCACTTCATCATTCATCCTTCATCACTCATACTTCCCCCCATCGCGCCGGTGGATTTGTCGCAGGCCATCATCGGCCCCGGTATGGCCGTCTTCTCCAAATACGCCGCCGTGCTGGAGGCGGACGGCTCGCCCATGAGCGTCCGCACCGCGCTCCAACTAATCAACCGCTTCCTCGCCGAGGACGATTTTGACCACGATACCCAGTTCTGCCTGCACTGGTTCGAGCAGCACGGCTGGGGCGAAGGTGTCTTCGGCGAGGCCGACACGCTCGCCCGCGCCAAAGGCACGAGCGTGGACGGCGTGAAGGAGGGCGGGGTCATCCAATCCGGTGGCGGCAAAGTGCGACTGCTCAAGTGGGCCGAATACCCCGCCGACTGGAATCCCAGCACCGACAAACGCCTGCCCGTGTGGGAAGCCCTGCACCAGATCATCCGCGCCTTCCGCCAAGGGGGAGATACCGCCTCCGGCGCGTTGCTCGCCGCGCTCGGCGGCAAAGCCGAAGCCGTGCGCCAGCTCGCCTACCGCCTCTACACCCTCTGCAAACGCCTCGGCCAAGCCGAGGATGCCCGCGCCTACAACGAAATCATCACCAGTTGGACCGGCATCGAAACCGCCGCCGCCAGCGCACCGAAGCCGGAGCAGGGGACTTTTGGAATATGAAAGACTCACACGAAGACACGAAGACACGAAGGAATGTGGAGGAACTTTCCGCCATCGTGGTGAATTGCGGCTACAAGCTGCATGTCGCAGCCAGGCCGGGTTTGCTGGAGACCGTTTATGAAGTGGTGCTGGCAAAAATGCTGGAGGACCACGGGCTGCGGGTAAAACGCCAGGTGCCCGTTCCGATTGCCTTGATGGGGCTGAAGTTCGACGAAG
>Ga0105044_10003955_pt1 | contig 20356 bp, 15 predicted proteins | sample MAT01_FD_78092 | JGI IMG/M metagenome (GOLD analysis project Ga0105044, IMG submission 78092) | Freshwater microbial communities from Lake Fryxell liftoff mats and glacier meltwater in Antarctica - MAT-01 | ecosystem: Environmental > Aquatic > Freshwater > Ice > Liftoff microbial mat | place...
ATTTTAAATCCTTTAACTCTAAGAAATGGATTTTTTTATCAATTTAAAAATGGCAATCAACCCGGAGTAAATAGTCCAATCCCCAATTTAATTGAAGCCGATCTGCCCATTTTAGTTGCCCAATATTGTACTACCCAAGGTGTAGAAGGTAATACTGGTAATGGTGATCCTGAAATGATTTATTTAAGTCCCGTTGAGCAAACCATCAATAAAATCACACTTTATTCTACTAACAGTCATCTGATTATTCAGAGTTATATTAATGTAATTATTAAAAATACTGGAGTGAGTAGTTTCAAGTTAAATGGAATAGGTGGTACTTCTTTTCTTCCGCATCCTAATGAGCCCAATTTTTCTTATGCAATTATTCCAGTAACATCTGCACAATCACATGCTTTATATTCGGATAGTGGATTTAATGCAAGAGCGTACGGAGTCGGAAACTTCGAAAGGTATGGATACAATGCTGGTACCAATATTGTAGATTTAAATCCTCCAATAACTATCAAAAATGAATTTGCAAGTAGTGGTATAAATTACTCAGCTACTTGTACCGATGCTCCATTCAAAGTTGTTTTATCAATTCCCTATTTAGCAACTAAACTAAAAATAGATTTTGGCTCTAATGCTAATCTTACAGGAACTAATCCATTCACTTATACACCTCCTGTTGTACCCGATTCTTCTTATACTTCTAATGGAAAAATATTTTATGTATATTATGTACCTAATACCTATAAATTTAAGAAGATAGGAAATTATCCTGTAACAATAATTGCAACTACAAGCATTGCCCAGTCTGATGGATGTAGTAATAATAATGATCAAGAAATTAATGACATAATTACTGTTAATGAACCACCAATAGCTAACTTTTCTGTAAACACCAATGGCTGCATTAATACAAGTGTGTTGTTTAGCGATTCAACCAATGGATTTGGAAGATCAGTATATAAATGGTTTTGGGAATTTGGATCTGGTCCAATTGCAACAACTCAAAATACGGCTAGAACAATTACTGGTTATACTACTAATGTTAAACTTACATCTATAACCGATTTTGGTTGTGTTGCAACTATTACTAAAACAGTTGAGCTTTCTAATAAACCTATTGCTCAATTTAATTTTTCATCTCCCAATTGTTTAAATAAAGATATTGTTTTTACAGATGTTTCTTCATTAGTTTCAGGACCTAATAACAACAATATAAAATCTTGGGTATGGAATTTTGATAATGGGTTACCTGCCGAAACACTAACTACAAAAGCAACTCAAACAAAACAATATACTACAGAGGGAGTAAAAGATATTGGGTTAATTGTTCGATCAAATACTGGTTGCCCTAGTGATCCATTTAAACCTGTATTTTCCATTAAACCTACTCCATCTGTTATTTTTAAAACGCCTAAAGTGTGTTTGGATGATGCGTTTGCGCCGTTTAATGATGAGAGTACAGTTTCTAGTGTTGCTGGCTTGCCATTAACGCGTAAGTGGACTTTCCCATTAGGCAACCCAGCTACATCAATAATAAAAAATCCTCAAATTAGGTATCCAGCACCCGGACCATATGAAGCTACGTTGGAAATAGCCTCTAGTTCAGGATGTATGAATACAGTAACAAAAACATTTTTTGTAAATGGATCTACCCCTAAAGCCAATTTTAATGTAATTAGCAACACCCCATTTTGTAATCCGTTGCCAGTTAAAATACAAAACAAATCAACGGTCGATATTGGTTCTATTGCTAAAGTAGAAATTTATTGGGACTATTTAGGAAGCTCTACTATTGTTGAAACAGATGATGAACCATTGGCGGATAAAATTTATGAACATAAATATCCCGATTTGCAATTAAATACTCCTCAAACTTATACTATTCGATTAGTTGCATACACCGGAGGAGGATCTTGCGTAAATTTTATTGAGAAAATAATTCAAGTTTTTCCTCAACCTAAAGCAAAGTTTGCCCAATCGGCTACTCAAATTTGTGTGGGACAATCCGTTAATTTTTCTGACTTGAGCAATGGCATATCTAGTCCTGGGATTGTGTGGAATTGGAGTTTAGGATCTGGTACTAATTCATTATTGAGAAGTCCACAAAGGCAATTCCCCGATTCAGGTATTGCTAATATCAGTTTATTTTTTACCAATACAGATGGTTGTTTAAGTGATACAGCAAAGTCTAGCATTACTGTATTTCCTAACCCGAAATTATTTTTAAAAGCTCGACAAAATTTATTTTTTGAAGAGCCTATTCCACTTGTTCCTGATTCATTATTTGGCAATAATTTGAATTATTTATGGACTCCATCAACTTTTTTAAGCGATCCAACTATTGTTTCACCAATTTGCTCAACTCCAGATGATATTACTTATACTTTAAAGTTAACTGGTGATGGGGGATGTACGGTTTCTAAAGATATTTTTGTTTTGGTATTAAAGCCACCAAAAGCGCCTAATGCTTTTTCCCCTAATGGAGATGGCATTAATGATACTTGGATGATTCAGCAATTAGAACGTTACCCCGATGCAACTGTCGATGTTTTTGATAGGTATGGTCAGTTAGTTTATGCTGCAATTAATTATACAATACCTTGGAATGGAACTAATAAGGTAGGAAAGCCTTTGCCTATAGGTACTTATTATTTTATTGTCAATCCAAAAAATGGCAAACCAGTTATTAGTGGATCTGTAACAATTGTTAAATAGCTTTAATCAATTGATTTTTAAACAGATAAAAAGCAACGTTGGCCGATTTTTATGCATCTTTTAGTGATATTTAATAACGAAAGCTTATTTTTAATGGCTGTAATTGAATTAAAGTCCCACGATTGTAATGAAGGTAAGTAGACTGTTTTTGTGTTTAATGGTTTTTTGCACGATTGGGCAAGTAAATGCGCAGGATTTTTCTAATAAAGGGAAGGAGTTTTGGATTGCTTACCCTGGTCATATTGATGGGCTATCCTCAAGAATGGCATTATATATTTCTTCAACAGAAAATACAACTGGTGAAGTTCAATTAGATGGTAAAATAATTCCGTATACTGTTACTGCAAACCAAGCAACAGTAGTGCAAATCTTTCCAGCAACTTATAATGTTTATAACGCCCAATCCGATGGTATAGGAACTGCTAAAGGAATTAGAGTGATTTCTGGTAAACCTGTTGTTGTTTATGCGCATGTTTTGAATGCTGCTCGATCTGGATCTAGTTTGATATTCCCCACCAATGTATTGGGTAAGGAATATATTGCCCTCAGCTTTACTCAAATTGCTACAAATGGTAGAAGCCAAATTACTGTAGTTGCCACCGAGGATAATACCAATGTAGAATTTAATTTAGTTGCCAATAGTTCAGGAACACCAATTCGGACTGCTAAAGTGCCTTTTACTATTGTACTCAACAAGGGTGATGTATATCAAGTACAAGCATTATCTGACTTAACTGGTTCTACCATTAGAAGTATTTCTACTAGTAGTTCTACCTGTAAGCCCATCGCTGTTTTTACTGGTTCAACCTGGACAGGATTCTGCTCTCCAACTGTATCTAGTGGAAATGGAGGAGATAATTTATTTCAACAAGTTTTTCCTTCCAATGCTTGGGGAAGAAATTATATAACTGCTCCTTTTGCACAGAAACAGGGTGATGCTTATCGAATCATTGTTAAAGACCCTACAACTGTAGTAAATCTTAACGGTATAGTAATAAATCCATCCACTTTAAAACAGAACAGTTTCTATGACTTTGTTAGTAGCCAACCAAATATTATTTCTTCTGATAAACCCATTTTAGTAGTACAGTACATGACTTCACAAAGTTGTGATGCGAGTAATATTGGGGATCCAGAAATAGTGACTATTAATCCATTAGAACAAACCATTAATAATGTTTCTGTGGTTTCAGCTAGGCGAGATTTAACTCCTCCAAATACCAACATTACAGTGCACTATTTAAACGTATTAATGAAGACTTCAAATACTGGTAGTTTAAAAATTGATGGTGCATTACCAACTTCATCTTGGTCTACAATCCCAAATTCCAGCTATTCATATTTAAGAGAGAATGTAACTACTAGCACCTTAGCCAACCCAAGTCATAATATTCAAGCTGATAGTGGATTTATTGCAATTGCATACGGAATGGGTAATGTAGAGTCTTATGGATACAACGCAGGAACCAATATTGTTGATCTAAATCCCCCGGTATCTATTTCAAATGAATTCTCTGCTAGTAATGTTTCTTTTTCTGCAACATGTAGTAATTCTCCTTTCAAAGTTAATTTGGCATTAACCTATCAGCCGGAAAAAATCGAATTGGATTTTAATGGAGTGGCTGGTTTAACGGGGCCACAAAAATTCCCCTATTTGCCAAATGCAAGCCCAAATAAATACGATTCTACATTTGTTTCAAATGGTAAAACTTATTATTTATACAAGGTGCCACAAACATACATATTTACAGTTGCAGGAACATATCCTATAAAGATAACTACAACAACAACTTTGCCCCAGTCTGATGGGTGTAGCAATACAAATGAACAAGAAATTACCGATAATATAATTGTGAATGCACCTCCAATTGCAGATTTTAAAGTCGCTACCAATAATTGTTTTACAGCTCCTGTAACTTTTTCCGATTTGTCGGATGGAGTAGGAAGGTCTATAGTGCGCTGGATTTGGAAGTTTAGTGATGGAACTACAAGTAATAGTCAAAATCCAATGAAAACTTTTTCTAGTGCTAATAATTTTACAGCTGAGCTAACTAGTATTACCGATTTTGGTTGTATTGCAACTATGACAAAGCCAATTAATTTATCGGCTAAACCAATCGCTGCTTTTACGGCTTCATCACTAAGGTGCGAAAATGGAAATATTGTTTTTACAGATGCATCAACAATAGGGGCAGGCAATGCATCAAATACAATTACTCGTTATACATGGAATCTCGATAACGGTTCGCTAACCGATACCTTGTCTGCTAATACCGATAGAACCACCACTTATGCAGCATGGGGAAATAAAAATCCTTTCTTAGTAACCGAAAGCAATACTGGTTGTGTAAGTGATACATTTCGTTTGCCAACCCAATTCATAATTAATCCATTACCCAAAGTCGGTTTCATAATTCCGGATGTTTGTTTAGCGGATGCAAATGCTCCTTTTCAAGACTCATCAAAAATTGCAGATGGCACAGAAGCTCAGTTTATTTATGCATGGAAATTAAATGATGGCACTCCAGCAATTAGTCCAGGTCCAACTTTTTTAAATAGTATATTAACTTCAAAAAATCCTGCACCTAAATACAATACGGTAGGCAATTATTTTGTTCAATTAAAAGTTACTTCTAATAATGGTTGCATAGATTCTTTAAGAAGTTCATTTACAGTTAATGGAAGTATTCCCAATCCAAATTTCACCGTTCAATTGGCTAATCCATTGTGTAGCAATGACTCTATTAGAATAATTAATACTTCTACAGTTGATTTTGGAAATGTAACCAGAGTAGATGTGTTTTGGGATACCATAAATAAACCATTGATTTTTTATAAAGACGATAATCCAAAAATTGGTGGTGGTGATATTTATTCTAATTTATACGCGAATTTTTCAGCACCAACTACAAAAAGTTTTGATGTAAAATTATTGGCCTACTCAGGTAACTCTTCTGTGTGTAGAAAAAGTATTTCTGGAACTGTAATTATTAATAATAGTCCCAAAGCAACTTTTACAGACATAAGAGATATCTGCTACGATGCAGCACCACGTCAACTTACTCAGGGTAGTTTTGTTTCGGCATTATCTTCTACTGCAACTTATTCTGGCAAAGGAACGAATGCAACGGGTTTATTAAATCCTGTTACTACCAGCGTAGGTAAAGACACACTAAAATATTTTGTACAAAATACTGCTGGTTGTAAAGACTCTGCATTTCAACCATTAGAAGTATGGCCTTCACCAATTGCTAAGTGGGGTGTATCATCTCCACTTTGTGAAAAAAACAATATTTCTTTTACCGATAGTTCTATTGCTAATTTTAGTAATATCATTTCTCGTAATTGGATTTTTGGAGATGCTACAACACAAACAAATAATATTACTGCATTCACAAAAAAGTATGATACAACAAAAATATACTTAGCTACATTACAAGTAACTACAGATAGCGGTTGTATCAGTACTATCAATCAACAATCTGTAGATATAAAACCACTACCTACAATAAATTACACTTTACCGAGTATTTGTTTGCCAGATGGGAGAGGAACATTTACCAATCAATCTACTATTGTTGATAACTCAGAAGCATTGTTTAGTTATAGCTGGAATTTTGGCGACATTAATGATCCAACATCATCTACATTAAAAGAGCCAACACATAAATACATAGCGCTTGGACCAAATAATATCAAACTAAAAATCACTACCAAAGATGGTTGTATAGATTCTTTATCAAAAGTATTGACAACAATTTATCCTTGGCCTAAAGCTAACTTTAGTGCTAATCCAATAAATGTATGTTTGGGCGATACAATACTGTTTAACGATTTAGGAAACGGACTTACCAGTGCAGCCGTTAGTTGGAATTGGAATTTAGCAGGAGGGTTTAATTCAATTTTACAAAATCCAAAAAGACAATTTACCGATTCTGGTACATTTAAAATCAGCTACTTTTTCTTTAATGTTCAAGGTTGTGTAAGTGATACTGTAAATAAAGATGTGATTGTTTATCCTTATCCTAAACTTACCCTAATTCCAAAAGCCAATGTGCTAGAAGGTGGGTCATATATTATTAGGCCTAATTTTGTATATGGTACTAACTTAACTTATTTATGGACTCCATCTACTTACTTAAGTAGCGATACTGATTCTATTCCAGTTACAACACCATTAGGGGATATAACTTATCGATTAAATTTAACTGGTATTGGTGGTTGTATGGTAACAGATACTATTTTTATTAAACTATTATTGTCGCCAATTGTTCCAAATGCGTTTACACCTAATGGAGACGGTATTAATGATAGATGGAGAATTCAGTATTTAGAAAGTTATCCTGGGGCAACTGTAGATGTATATAATAGATATGGACAACCAATATTTAGTACTGTAGGATATGATTTAGATTGGGATGGTACTGTTAACGGGAAACCCTTGCCTATTGGGACATATTACTATGTAATTAATCCTAGAAATGGTAGAAAAATTATTTCTGGTTCAATAACAATTATTAGATAGCAATGAAGGGAAGGATATTATTTATATTGATTATATTTATGGCTGTTGTTTCTCATGCACAGCAAAGGCCTTACTATACTCAATATATAATGAACAATTATATCATTAACCCTGCAGTTGCTGGAATAGAAAATTATTGGGATGTAAAAGCTAGTCACCGTATGCAATGGGTTGGTTTAAAAGATGCTCCTGTAACCACTTACTTAACCGTTCATGGTCCTTTAAAAAAGAGTAATTACGAAAGAGAATCTGCTACAACATTTAGAGCAAGAGGGGAAAACCCACGTGGCCAAGCTTATTGGAGAGATTATACTGCGGCTGATCCTCATGCTGGGGTAGGACTTACAATCATTAACGACAATACTGGACCATTAAACCGATTTGCAGCATATGGCACCTATGCATATCATATTGGTCTATCACCCCGAACCAACATATCTGCTGGTATTTCTGCTGGCTTTACCAATTTAAGTTTAGACGCTTCTAAATTAGATTTTGGTACAACAACTGTAGATCCTGCAGTTGCAGGAAGTGGAGTAATCAACAGAATTAAACCAGATGTGAGTGCAGGTATTTGGTTGTATTCAAAAGATTATTTTGTTGGATTATCTGCTCAACAAATTGTTCCTCAAAATGTAACATTTTCTGATAATTCTGTTTCATTAACTAATGGGAAATTAGTTCCTCATTTATTTTTAAGTGCTGGTTATAGAATGCCTATTTCGGATGATGTTTCTTTTTTGCCATCTATGTTAATTAGATATATCAGTCCGTTGCCTATTGGATATGATGTTAATGCAAAATTTCAGTACCAAGATATTCTTTGGCTTGGAGCTTCTTATAGGTACAACGACGGCTTTGCTGCAATGATGGGAGTGAACCTAAATCATTCAATTAATATTGGATACTCTTATGATGTTCAAACTTCTCGTTTAAATACAGTGAGTAGAGGAACTCATGAAATTTTAATTGGGTTTTTGCTAGGAAATAAATGGGGCGATTGGTGCCCTAGAAATTTATGGTAGGATTATACTTTTTTTATCATCCAAATATCGCAACCATTGTGACCGCTATTGCCCATTGGACCTTGTAAATAATCAAATCCAAATTGCTCATATACAGCAACTGCTTTTTTTAACTCTGGCATTGTTTCGAGGTACACTTGTTCAAATCCTTTTTGCTTAGCAATCATTAAACAATGGTCAATCATTTTTCTTCCCAAACCCATGCCACGAGCTTCTTTAGAGAGATACATTTTTACTAGTTCGCAAGTATTTTTTGGTAATCCATCGGTTGGATAAATGCCAGCTCCTCCAACAATTACACCATCTTTTAATACAATAAAATAAGCACTTAGTGGCTCTCTGGTAAATAACTCGTATAAGTTATCGGTAGTTTCGTCAAAAAAAACAGTACCAGGTTTATTAGCTCCAAACTCAGTCAATGCAGATCTAATAATAACCGCAATTGTTGCATTGTGGTTGGGCTTAATGGATATTATATTAATTCCGTCCATTGCTTAACTTTTCTTTCTAAATGCTTTATATGTATTGATGAGTCCATTTGTAGAACTATCATGATCTTTTACTTTTTCATCGTTGGTTAGCTCAGGCAAGATCTTATTGGCCATTTGCTTTCCCAATTCAACGCCCCATTGGTCGTAACTAAAAATATTCCAAATAACACCTTGAACAAATATTTTATGTTCATACAATGCAATCAATATTCCTAATGAGTGAGGAGTAATTTTATTAAGTAAAATTGAGTTAGTTGGTTTATTACCTTGGAAGACTTTGAATGGAGTAATTTTTTTCATTTCATCATCATCCTTATTGGCTTTCATTCCTTCTACCTTTACTTCATTTTCTGATTTGCCATTCATTAATGCTTCGGTTTGGGCAAAGAAATTCGACATTAATTTATCGTGATGATCACCAATTAAATTGTGACTGATTGCTGGTGCAATAAAATCACAAGGAATTATTAAAGTGCCTTGGTGTATAAGTTGATAAAATGCATGTTGGCCATTTGTTCCTGGTTCGCCCCAAATTACTGGTCCGGTTTGATAGTTTACTGGGTTGCCATTTCTATCTACACTTTTACCATTACTCTCCATATTGCCCTGCTGAAAATATGCAGCAAAACGATGGAGGTATTGATCGTATGGTAAGATGGCTTCACTTTGAGCACCATAAAAATTGGTATACCAAATACCAATTAATGCCATCAATACAGGGATATTATGTGAAAATTTTTCTGATCTAAAATGTTCATCAGCAACAGATGCACCTTTTAATAATTGTTCAAAATTATCGTATCCAATAGTTAATGCAATTGATAAACCAATAGCACTCCATAATGAATATCTTCCACCAACCCAATCCCAAAATTCGAATATATTGGCTTTATCAATACCAAATTCGGTTACCGATTTTTCATTGGTACTTAATGCGGCAAAATGTTTTGCAATATGTGCTTCATCAATAGCATGTTGTAAAAACCATTCACGAGCAGTATGCGCATTCGTCATGGTTTCTTGAGTAGTAAATGTTTTAGAAGCTATTAAAAAAAGTGTTTCTTCTGGAGTTACTTTCTTCAAGGTTTCTGCTACATGAGTGCCGTCAATATTACTTACAAAATAAGTTTCAATTCCATCTATCCAATAAGGCTTAAGTGCTTCGGTAACCATAACGGGACCAAGATCGCTACCACCAATACCAATATTTACGATGTATTTTATTTTTTTACCCGTATAGCCTTCCCATTTTCCGCTATGAACATTATCACAGAATGCTTTCATTTGATCTTGTACCTTTCTAATTTTTGGCATAATATCTTTGCCATCAACTAAAATAGCGGTATCCGAAAAATTGCGAAGTGCAGTATGTAAAACAGAACGATGTTCGGTTTCGTTAATTTTTAATCCAGCAAAAAGGTCGTGAATAGCATCTTTTAATTTACATTCTTCGGCCAATTGCAAAAGCAATTGCAAGGTTTTTTGATTGATGATATTCTTTGAATAATCAAAAACCATCTGGTCTAAACAGAGCGAAAATTTAATAAAGCGTTCAGGGTCTGCAGCAAACAAATCTCTCATATGCTTGCGACTCATTTCATCTTCAAAATGTTTCTTTAATAAAAACCAGGCTTGTGTATTAGTAGGGTTAATTCTTGGTAACATATCTCGTCTTAAGCTATAGGATTTCAGGTTTGTAAAGGTAGTTATATAGCTTCAATTTCCCTAATTGTTTGCGCAACCATATCCTCGCTTATATCTAAATGTAAAACCATTCTAATTTGCGTTGGCGTCATTGCAATTGTTTTAATACCTTTTTCGGCTAAAAATAACTCTAGTTGTTTTGCAATGAATCTTCCTTTTACTTCAAATAAAATAATATTGGTTTCAACAGGATTAATTTTGCCAACAAAATCTTTTTTAATCAATGCTGCAACAATTAATTGTGCATGTTTATGATCTTGTTCTAACCTTTCTATTTGGTATTTAATTGCATACAATGCACCTGCTGCAATAAAACCAGCCTGTCTCATTCCTCCTCCAAAAACTTTGCGAAATCTTCTAGCCTTTTTTATGAAATTGGCATCACCCAATAAAACACTTCCAATAGGAGCGCCTAAACCTTTGCTTAAACAGATAGAAATAGAGTTGAACACATTGCCATAGTCCTTGGTGTTTTCTTTTTTGGCAACTATTGCATTAAAAAGCCTAGCACCATCTAAGTGTAGTTTTAAATTATTTTTTAAGCACACATCTTTAATTAATTGAAATTCAGCAAAATCGTAACAAGTTCCGCCACCTCTATTGGCTGTATTTTCTAAAGAAACAAGTGTACTTGTTGCTTTATGAATATCATTAGGGTTAATGGCATTTTGCACAAGATTGGCATTAATTCTGCCGTAATTGCCTTCTAATAACCTCACAGATGATCCAGAATTAAAAGCAATACCACCCCCTTCATATTGATAAATATGACTTAAATTATCGCATATTACCTCATCACCTGGTTGGGTATGGCATTTAATAGCAATTTGGTTGGTCATGGTGCCACTTGGACAAAATAGGGCAGATTCCGTGTTAAAAAGAGCTGCAGAATAGCTTTCTAGCTCATTTACGGTAGGATCTTCTCCAAAAACATCATCTCCAACTTTAGCGGTAAGCATGGCGTCTAACATGCCTGCACTAGGTTTCGTAAGGGTGTCGGAACGGTAATCAATTATCATGGTTGCAAAACTGCCTATTTTTTCTAGATAAACTGCTATTTTCCACCGAAAAAATCGTAAATTTGCACGCTTCCATCAATTTGGAAATAATTTAAGCTCCATTAACATCATTTTTGAAACATTTGGAGGTTTATCGTCGTTATACTAAAAAGCAATATTACACATGAGGCAACTCAAGATCGCAACGCAGATTACCAACAGAGATTCACAAGCAGTTGAGAAGTATTTACAAGAGATTTCTAAAATTCCAATGATCAACCCCGAAGAGGAAACTACTTTGGCTCAAAAGATCAAAATGGGTGATCAGAGAGCTTTAGATAAATTGGTCCAAGCAAATCTACGTTTCGTGGTATCAGTTGCCAAGCAATACCAACACCAAGGTCTTTCTTTAAGTGATTTGATTAACGAAGGAAATCTTGGATTAATTAAAGCTGCTCAGCGTTTTGATGAAACAAAGGGTTTTAAATTCATTTCATACGCTGTATGGTGGATTCGCCAGTCGATTTTACAAGCTTTGGCTGAGCAAGGTCGCTTAGTACGGTTGCCACAAAATAAAATCGGAACCTATAATAAAGCAAACAAAGCCTACATGGCTTTTGAGCAAGAGCATGAGCGTGAGCCTTCAACTGAAGAACTTGCAGAGATTTTAGAAATGAGTGAAACCGAAATCAACAATATTTTTCAAAGCAATACTCGTCACACTTCATTAGATGCTCCAGTACACGAAGCAGAAGATGTAGCTATGGGCGATTTGTTAGAAGGATCTGATGATACTGATGAAGATGTAATGAAAGATTCATTGAGAGAAGAAATTAGAAGGGTTTTAAAATCATTAAGTCCTAGAGAAGCGGAAATTGTAAATGCTTATTTTGGTTTAGATGGAGAGAATGGAGTTACAATTGAGCAAATTGGCATGAAATATGATCTTACTAAAGAGCGTATTCGTCAAATTAAAGAACGTGCAATTAAGCGTTTGCAGAAAGCACGTTATAGTAATGCTTTGAAAGCATATTTAGGATAAGAAATAAACCAATCAGGTTATTTCCTGTGAGGTAAAAAATAAAATGCGCCTCTGTAAATCAGGGGCGTTTTTGTACTATGAAAAATAGAATTATTTTATTTATTATGCTTTTTTTTACTGGTTTTTTAGCTTGTGAAAAAAACATTACTATTATATCACCCAACTTGCCGGCAAAACTAGTAGTAGATGCTCAAATTGAAAGTGCATCACCTCCAATTGTTGTGCTTTCAACTTCATTAAACTACTTTTCTTCCATAGATACAGCAGATCTTAATAAATCGTTTGTTAGAACAGCAAAAGTTACTTTAACAGATGGTACCAAAACTAGTACACTTAAGCAATTTGAACAAGTGTTACCAGGTGGTTTTAAGTATGTTTATTATACCAATGATCCAACAAATCCTGCTGGAGTAATAATAGGAGCATTTGGGAAGTCTTACACACTTACAGTAGAGTTTAATGGACAGACGTATAAAAGCACAACTACAATTCCTTTATTGACTAAAAAAATTGATTCAATATTTTTTAAGATTGTGCCAAACAGGCCTGTTTCAGATAGCTTTAGAATTATATCAGCAAAAATTACTGACCCACTAGGATTGGGTAATTATATTCGTTATTTTACCAAAGTAAACTCTCAACAATTTCTCCCAGGGTTTAATAGTGTTTTTGATGATAATGTTATTGATGGAAAAACTTACACCGTAGATATTCCAAGAGGGACTGATAAAAATTTTCCTGTAGAGAGAGACAATTATGGTTTTTATAAAAAAGGCGACACCGTATTAATAAAGTACAGCAATATAGATAAAGCTACCTACGATTTCTGGACCACTTGGGAATATACTTATCAATCTGTTGGCAATCCATTTTCTTCACCAGGAGTGGTTATTGGAAATGTAAGTAATGGAGCTTTGGGTGCATTCTGCGGATATGCCAATTCATTTAATCAAATTATTATACCTAAATAAATAGTAATGGAACAATCAGCAATAGAAAAGGTACATGTTTTAATTATTGGATCAGGTCCAGCAGGTTATACTGCTGCTATCTATGCAGCAAGAGCAAATATGAAACCTTTGCTGTACCAAGGGATTCAGCCAGGTGGACAATTAACTATAACAACAGAAGTAGAAAACTATCCTGGTTACCCAGATGGTATTCAAGGTCCGGAAATGATGGTGCATTTTGAAAAGCAAGCTGTTCGTATGGGTACAGATGTACGTTATGGCTTGGCAACTAAAGTAGATTTTAGTTCAACACCTTATAAGGTTTGGATTGATGAAGAAAAAGAAATTCATGCTGATACAGTAATTATTTGTACGGGAGCATCAGCTAAATGGTTGGGTATTGAAAGTGAGCAACGTTTAAATGGTTTTGGTGTAAGTGCTTGTGCAGTTTGTGATGGATTTTTCTTTAAGGGAAAAGAAGTTGCCATTGTAGGTGCAGGAGATACAGCCGCTGAAGAAGCTTTGTATTTATCTAAATTATGTACTACCGTACATATGTTTATTAGAAAAGAAAAAATGCGTGCTAGTAAAGTAATGCAAGACAGGGTGCTGAATGCGCCGAATATTAAAGTATATTGGAATACAGATACTGATGAAATTTTGGGAGAGAAAAAAGTAGAAGCTGTTAGAATTAAAAATAATCAAACTCAACAAACACAAGAAATTCCAATCAGTGGTTTCTTTGTTGCAATTGGTCACAATCCCAATAGTGTAATTTTTAAAGAGTTTATTACGATGGATGAAACTGGTTATATTCTTACTCAACCAGGAACAACCAAAACAAATGTTGAAGGTGTTTTTGCTGCAGGAGATGTACAAGATAAAAATTATCGTCAGGCGGTAACAGCTGCTGGCAGCGGTTGTATGGCTGCGCTAGATGCAGAGCGTTATTTAACTGTTAAAGGATTGTGAGTTATGAGTTATGAATTATGAATTAAAAAATAACAAGTTGCTGCAGATACATTTAAAAAACTTACAGTTCTTTGCTTACCATGGTATTTTTGAAGAGGAACGTATTTTGGGAAATCATTTCGAAATGAATATTAGTATTCATGTTAATGCCAATTCAATTCCGGTATTGCATATGAAAGATTCTATCGATTATGTTTCGGTATATAATTTAGTTGCCAAAAGAATGGCTATACCAACGCCTTTATTAGAAACAGTAATTACAGAAATTGCCCAATTAATTCTGGCACAGTTTTTTCTAGCAATAAAGGTAGAAATTGCCATCGATAAAAAAACGCCTCCCATTCCTTCATTTATAGGGAGCGTTGGAGTTTCTTTTACACTAGAAAGAGAATAATATGAAATCAAAAGTTCAATTTTTTGCGTGCATACTGCTAGTATTTAATTGTTTTACATTAAATGCTCAGGATATTAGTATTCTTTTAAAGGAAGCCGATAATTTAGAAAAACAATTAAAGGAACCAGAAGCTTTCGAAAAATACAAACAGATTTTAATTATAGCTCCTACAAACATCAAAGCATTGGTTAAAACTGCTGAGTTAAATGTATTACAAGGAGGGAAGGAGAAAGATAAAAATTCTAAAAGATTGTATTTTGAATCAGCATATGGTTTTGCAAAAAGAGCATTGCTATCAGATGCAAATAGTGCAGATGCTAATTACGCAATGGCAATGGCTGCAGGTAAATTAACTGATATAGAAACTGAGAATAAAAAAATTGTTGCATACGTAAAAGATGTTAAGAACTATGCAGATAAAGCACTTGCCATCAATCCAAATCATGCGAAAGCAAATTATACTTTAGGTAAATGGCATTATGAAATGGTTACATTATCTGGCTTTAAAAAAATGGCTGTAAAATTATTGTACGGTGACTTGCCAAATGGAGATATTGAAAAAGCAATTGTATACATGGAAAAATGTAAAACAATTGAACCCTATTTTGCACATAATTATTTAGATCTTGCAAAAGCTTACAAAGAAGCTCGTAGACCAGCAAATGCTATTGAAGTTTTAAATAAGTTGGTTAAATTGCCCAATAGAAGTACTGAGGATATTATTATAAAAGCGGAAGGGGCAAAGTTGCTAGAATTATTACAATAAAATAAATATTATGGAATTAACAGAATTATTTGAACAAGCAATTGCTAACAGCAAAACGTTATCGGAAAAACCAGATAATGAAACTTTATTAAAATTGTATTCATTATTTAAGCAAGCTACCGTAGGTGATAATAGTGAAGATGGACCATCTAATATGTTCGATTTTGTTGCCAAATTTAAACATGAAGCTTGGGCTAATTTAAAAGGTCTTTCCAAGGAAGATGCAATGCATCAATACGTTGATCTTGTTACTAAATTAAAAGGCTAGATAATTATTTTTTTCCATCTATTGCTTTGGATATACCAGTAAGATGGAACAAACATTACGCCCCAATATAACCATTCACTTGCCCATCCCCATGTAATGGGTAGATATAATTTTTCGAGTACAATATATACATACGCAATGTAAAATATTATTGTAGCTAATTCAGTGTACAAATTCATTTTTGAGTTTCCAGTTCCTGTAACTGCATTCACCCAAACAACAGCAACAGACATTAATATCATTGCAACAGAAACTACACGCAATACTGGAATAGCAGCTATAATAAAATCTTCACCTTGTCCATAAATACTCAAAAATATTCTTGGAGTAAGATTTACTATAATAAATACTACAATTGCAAATCCAACACTCCATTTAAGAATTCTGTGAATAAGAGGAATTACTTCTTCTTTTTTACCTTGTCCTATCACATTACTCACCATTGTATTGGTGGTTGCAGCAAAAGCCCATGTAAAACAACCGAAAAATCCAAATAAGTTTCTCATTGTATTAGAAATTGCTAAGTCTCTTGCACCATGATGTTCTATAAGTATATAAAAATATTGCCAGCTCATAATGCTTATTGCATGTTGCAAAATGAGCGGGTAGGATTGTACCAATATTAATTTAATGTATTTTTTTTGGTATTGAACTTTTTTAAAGAGTTGCAATTGTTTACTAATGCCAATTGTTTTAATAACAATAAAAACAGCTATTAATCCTGCAAGTTCTGCAATAATAGAAGCATAAGCTGCTCCATTAAAGCCTATGCGAGGCATTCCTAATTTGCCATATATAAAACCATAGTCTAATACAATATTCAAAATTGCTTCTGTAGCAGTTCCAAGAATTAGGTATTTGCTCTGATTGGTTCCTACCAACAAGGCATTACGCATTTGATAAACGTATAATATGGGAAGCCCTAGAATTCTTATAGAAAGAAAACTAATTGCAATTTTAATTCCTTCTGCATCATGCAACGACCATTTAAGAACGGAAGGAGCAATAAACCAAGTAAGTAAAATGCCCAATAAAGCAATAATTAATGCAATTCTTATCCCATGCCAAAAAATAGTGCCAATTTCATCAATTTTATTTTCTCCAGCTCTTCTCGATATTAATGCCTGTAAACCATTGTTCAATCCAATTCCGATTACTGCAAAAAGAAGGTAATATACTCCTGTTATTCCTGCAATCCCAAGTTCTCGTTGACCTAAACCGCTTAAAAAAATATTATTAGTAATAAAATTAATCTGCGGAACAATGATGGCAGCAGAAATGGGCAAAGCAATTTTAAGAATTTGTTTGTTACCTGTTGTTATTTGCAGATTTAAAGGTTGATTGGAAACACCCATATTTGGTGTAAAGGTAGTAAATTGAAGCCTGAACAGGATAGATTATAGAATAGATGATAATTTTGTATATTATTGTACGTAATTTGTAGAAATGGCTAGAAAAAAAATAGGCTTTTATATTGATGATTTTTCCAATAACAGTGATCATCAATTGATTTTAGAATTTGGAAACGATGAACTTGTTTGTATTGCAAAATCAGCAATATCAGACGAGATTGTTGCCTTTGAGTTATTTAGTCTCGATAAGGGAGTAAACGACGATTGGAATGATATTTTCTATGAAATCAAAGCAATTTCAAAGGTTTTCAATTTTAGTTATAAAAAAGTCACTTGTTTTTTTAATAGTGAAGAAGCTTTGCTTATTCCCGAGAAACTACTTACAGCAACATCTGCAGAAGATTATTTAAGCTTGGTTTATGGAGAAAGCACAAGGCATGATGTGAAGTATGAAAAGCTATTGGCAACAAAAGTTTTCATCAATGCATATAGGGTTAGAAAAGCAATTACTGAATTATTAAGTAGACATTTTATTATTTATCAAACGGCTCATACTTATTCTACTATTTTAAATGATGTGATGCGCAGACCAATTATTGATCCTGCATTTATTAAAATTCAATTTTACACCAATCATTTTATTATTGCCGTTTGGAAAGATGAGCGTTTCCAAATGATTCAATCTTACAGATATCAATCTGCCGAAGACGTAATGTATTATCTAATGCGAATTACGCAACAGTTTAGTTTTGAACTTTCAGAAGTTTCATTAGAAGTGAGTGGATTTATTGATAGAGAATTAACTTTGTTTACACAACTTTCTAATTTATTTAATAATATAACTACAGATAATATGCAGCCTGTTGGTGTATTTCAAAAAGTGGATGGCGAATACCCAACTCACTACTTTACTCCTTTTTATAAACTCACTTTATGAGAATTGTTTCTGGCAAGTGGGGTGGGAGAAAAATAAGTCTTCCAGCCAATATGCCTCATACACGTCCTACAACTGATATAGCTAAAGAAGGACTATTTAATATTTTACAAAACAGAATGGATTTTGAGGGAATAAATACACTCGATTTATTTGGAGGTACAGGATGCATTAGTTATGAGTTAGCATCTCGAGGTGCAACAAATTTAACCATTGTAGAGAAAGATCCAATCATGCATGGTTTTATTAAAAAGAATGCAGATACTTTAGGCATTGGGCAATATCAATTATTAAAAATGGATGTTTTTGCATTTTTAACAAGTTGCCATCAACAGTTCGATTTTATTTTTGCCGGTCCACCCTATGCATTGGGTTCTATAGACGAATTGCCTAAAATTATTGTTGCTAATAAGTTAATTACCCCAGGAGGTTTTTTTGTGTTAGAACATACTCCACGAAATGCATATGAAAAATTTGATGGATTTTCCTTTGTGCGTAATTATGGAACTACTGTGTTTTCGTTTTTTACTGCTTAAGGTTTATATGTCACCCTGAGCTTCCCTTCATTTCGAACCTGTCTCGATTCAGGCGAGACGAAGAGAGAAGTCTCATCAATTTTATCCCGTCATTTCGAACGAAGAGAGAAATCTCATCAAGTTAAAACAGAATTTTGTTCATGAGATTTCTCACCCTAAAGGGTTCTAAAAGACGAATAATATGATCAAATAAATTCATGTTTAATCCACCGCACTCGGATTTCTTTCTCTATCAGATTTAAATTCATTGAGTCAAAACAATAGAAACGTTTGAAAGAAGTTCTCACTGGTTTGATTACCAGTGCCAAAATTATCTAATCGATTTATAAATGCTTCTTGAACAGTTTATCTATTATTTATCTGATAACCCATGCCAGCATACATTCTATTCTTTTTAAAATATACTCCTTCATTGGTTAAAAAAAATTTATTATAAACACTTAAGTGCCATGTATTCTTTAGAATGGTTGTTTTGTTAATAGGGTAAATTGCATTGAGCCAATACCTGAATCTATTTCTTTATCCAGCAGCAGTAAATCGCTGTTCTAAACTATACCTATGTTCTAATTTTAATCGGTTAATATTATTGTTAAGTATAAATTGTTCCGATATTCTAAATTCATCTGTTGTATGTGGATTTTTAAAATTTCCATCGGGTTGATAAATAGTATAGTGACCTGCTGCAAGAAATACACGTACATAAATTATTGTGACCTTAACTGAGCTTCCATAAAGAAAAAAGTTGATTAGGTTATTTGGTATTTTGCTGAAAAAGCCTACCATATTCCTGAGCTAGGGGTTTGTGCAGTTGACTTATTACAAAATATTAAAGCCATCATAACGATGGCTTTAATATTTATAAATAATGAAACCATTGTTTATTAGTATCCCATTTTTCGAATTCTTTGGCAACTGCAGTTAAGAAACTTGCACCAATACTTCCATCAACAATACGATGATCATAGCTTAACGATAAGTACATCATATGCCTGATTCCGATAGTATCTCCAGATGCTGATTCAATTACAACAGCACGTTTTTTAATTGCTCCAACTGCCATAATAGCAACCTGAGGTTGATTAATTATAGGCGTTCCCATTAAACTTCCAAAAGTGCCAACGTTGGTCAAAGTAAAAGTTCCTCCAGAAGTATCTTCTGGTTTTAATCGGCCGTTGCGAGCTGCATCGGCTAACCCATTTACTGATTTGCTTAAGCCAACAATATTTAATTGATCGGCACCTTTAATAACTGGTACAATTAAATTGCCAGAAGGCAATGCTGTAGCCATTCCTATATTTATGTCTTTTTTAATGATGATTTTATCTCCATCCAATGAACAATTAATTAAAGGATAATTTTTCATTGCTTTTACAACACACTCAATAAACATTGGTGTGAATGTAAGTTTGGTTCCTTCTCTTTGTTCAAATTCATGCTTCACTTTTTCTCTCCACATTACCATATTTGTTACATCAGCTTCTGCAAAGCTGGTAACATGCGGACTAGTTTGCACACTATTTACCATGTGATTGGCAATTAGTTTTCGCATTCTATCCATTTCTATTATTTCTGTTATTCCAGAAAGAACAACTGATGCTGGCTCAGAAATCTTACCATTTGTTTGTGGTATAGATTGTTGAATCGGTGGAGGTGGAGCTGAATAAACAGGAGCTGTTGGAGGTGCTGAATA
>Ga0105044_10003956_pt1 | contig 20351 bp, 16 predicted proteins | sample MAT01_FD_78092 | JGI IMG/M metagenome (GOLD analysis project Ga0105044, IMG submission 78092) | Freshwater microbial communities from Lake Fryxell liftoff mats and glacier meltwater in Antarctica - MAT-01 | ecosystem: Environmental > Aquatic > Freshwater > Ice > Liftoff microbial mat | place...
GTGGCTTCGGTTTCTGGCTGGGCACGACCGGCGCTGTTCCTGTCAAGTTCATGGTCTGGGATCTCTCCACCGGAACAAAGGTGTTCGAGCAGTTGAAGACGGTGACGAACTCACCGACCAACACGTTGGTCGCCACCGATCCGTTCTCGCTCATCCTGACGGCCGGTAGGTCATATGCGTTCGGCGTGATCGGCAACGGTACGTTCAACGCTCCGCCTTCTTTTCGCCGATTTCTGTCTCAAACAGCCAGTTCAGCATCACAGCCGCGAACACGAACTACGGGCCGTTCACGGATCCGCAGTTTGAGAACACTGCGGGTGCGACCATCGCGCTGGAAATCTACGGACCAAGTGCTTCTGTCGTGCCGGAGCCGAGCACGTATGCATTGCTTGCGACGGGTCTGATCGGTGTTGGTGGGCTGGCGCGCCGTCGTCGGAAGGCGTAAGAGGCTGGTCGTGCGATGGCAGTGCCGCGGCGGGCGTGATCATCGACCGACCTTGGGGTCAGAGTCCTTGAAACGTTTGCGACCATGGGGTCAGAGTCGTTGAAACGTTTCGACCATGGGGTCAGAGTCCTTGAAACGTTTGGGTCAACCGGGGATGGGGTCAGAGCGGTTGGATGGGTATGCGTCTTCCGACTCGTATCAAGGACTCTGACCCCATGATCGGACCGACCCCATGATCGGACCTCCGCGTGCGTAAATGGTACGCGACGCCCGCGCGGTACTTCATGCCGATCGCGCTGCATCAGCGTGGCGACCTTCTGCGACGTGACGCGTGCATTGTCATTGCCATTGTGACTGCGACTGCGCAGCGCTCGCCCGAGCGTCTCACCTGAACGGGTGATGGGCACCAGCAACGCTCACTGCTACGCTTGCTCTGTCACGCGCGCGACGACCGCAGGCGCGAGGACACGTGCCGCGCCACGGCGGTCACGCCGGTCACCTGTCACATCCCTCTCCCACATGACCCGACGCACGCTGACCTTGATCGCCGCCATCGCCTGCATTGCGGCCCCCGGAACGATCTACGCACAGTTCGGCCGACTGGGCCGCGGGAAGCCGGACAGCGCGGCCGTTGCCAGGGCTCGCGCCGACAGTGTCGCGAAGGCGGGCGCCGAGAGCGCGCCGAAGGCAGGTGCAGACGCCGTGCCCATCGCGGGTACCGACAGCACCGCAGTCGGCCCGGCGGCGCCGGTGAAGAAGAGTCGCTTTTCGTTGGGGGGACTAGTCAGCGGTGCGACCAGCAAGGTCGTCGGCACGATCGCGTCGGTCGCCGGCAACGTCATGACTGGTAGCACTGCCGACCTGGGCACCGTGGTGCCGATCGTCTATCGCGTCGCAAACACCTGGCCGAAGTCGCTCGGAACGTTGGGTGCCAAGATCATCCCGAACTGGGGTGACGGTGGGGATCTGGTGACCGTCAACTTCACGCAGCGGGTTGGCGCGATGATGTCGAAGATCGACGGCACCGTGACGATCGACGGGAAGCCGGCCGACTACGCGACCGCCGGCGTCTACTCGTCAATGGTGCCCAGCAGGAACGGCACGCGCCGCGTCGACGTGACCACGACATCGGGCCAGAAGGCGGGGTTCACGATTCCCGCGCCTCGCGGGAGCTTGCGGGTCGTGAGCATCAACGGCCAGGCCAATCCGACGACGCTCGACGTGACGAAGGACGTCACGATCAAGCTCGCCGGCGTGATCGCGGGCGACACCTCGCAGATCGTCGTGAAGGTCATCACGAGCGTGATCGGTCTGCGCGAGTTCTACGATGCGTACTACGCGAAGCCGGGTGAGACGATCACGGTGCCGGCGGCGGCCTTCCGGAACATCAACATCGCACCGGGGAACGTGAAGTTCGGGGCGAATCTCAATGACAGCTATCTGCTCGTGAGCCGCGAGCGTTGGGAGAACGTGCAGGACGCCACCGGTGCGTTCGTCGGACTGCAGGTGTTCACGTCAGAGAGCGACGGGCGCGCGTTCAAGGCATCGCCCTCGGCGGAGATGAACACCGGCTTCACGGCGAAGGCCGAGCTGTCGCTTCCCGGCGGGAAGCTCGAGTACTCGCTCTTCAAGCCAGGCGCCTTCGCGTCGCGCCCGATCACGCAGGCCACGAAGGTGGCTGTGATCTCGTTCGCCGTGCGCGGCAAGACATACCTGAGCAAGCAGCGGACGAGCACCACCGGGAATATCCGCACCACCGAGACGCGCACGCTGACCTTCCCCACGTTGCCAGCGGCCACGTGGGACGCGGCGCTCGCGGAGCTGTATGGCGCTCTGAGCCCGGTGTTCGCGGAGGAACTGAGCGCGACGATCCTCCCGATCGAGCAGGTCGTCGCCACGCCGGCGTACAGGTCGATGGCGCCGTATTCGAAGGATGACGCGACGACTGACGTCCAGTTCACGCAGAGCTACAAGGGGACTACGCTATTCTCCGCCCTCCTTCCGGTTTCCGAGGGCTGGGGGTGGAATCGGGCGGATGATCGACTGATGCGCGAGACCGGCGCGAACACGCTGCTCAAGGTCACGCTCGATCTCGAGCTGAGCGAGAAGGGCGGCATGACGATGATCCCCACGCTCGCCTTCGAGCTGGTCGGGGCGGCGAACGGGCACTCGGCGTCGACGAAGTTCGTGACCGGCACGATCACGGGCGCCGGCCGACCGCTGAAGAACAAGGAAGCAGTCACCGTGGCCGTGCTGCGCGAAGTGATGCGTACCGCGGACTTCGCGACAGCGCTGCGCGCGGCGCTCAGGGACTTCAAGGCGAAGGAAGCGGCGAACCGCGATTACCAGGTACTCTGGTCCGGGCGGTAGTGTTCTGGATGATGTGTGACGAAGGCTCTGGAACCCGGATACCAGGGATTCGGGGCCTTTGTTCGATCGCCTTTGGAGAAAAAACAAGGGGGGAGATTTTCAAGGGGATTTCGATTTCAAGGGGACGGCTTTCAAGGGGACGTAGATCTTGATCGACCGGCTTTCAAGGGGACGTAGATCTTGATCCGACGATTTCAAGGGGACGTAGATCTTGATCCGACGATTTCGATTTCGATTTCAAGGGGACGTAGATCTTGATCCGACCATGGATTTCGAGGAGTTCAAGGGGACGAGAATTCAAGGGGACGAGAATTCAAGGGGACGAGAATTCAAGGGGACGGAGATCTTGATTGATTTCAAGGGGACGTAGATCTTGATCCGACGATTTCAAGGGGACGTAGATCTTGATCCGAGCGTGAAGGATCAAGGACTCGCCCCCATGATCCGGAGGCGACGTCGACCTTGATGCGTGCGCAGCTGATCAAGGACTCTGACCCCATGAACGGACCCCATGAACGAACCCTACCAACGCGACCGCACCGCCGGACGTGCGCGAAACCGCTGGCGAGGCGACTGGGTATTTGCGCTGTGCTGACGCAGAGGTCAGGTTCACGTAGCCTTCGGCACACTCCGCAGCACGTCACACATCCGCCAGCATTCGATGCACGACAGCCGCACGCAAACCTCGAACGGACGCGCCGCCTGGATGCAGCGACGCTACTTCTCCATCGTCAGCTCGATCACGCTCTTCTTCACCGTCTGGGGCTTCTCGGACAATCTCGTGTGGAAGGTCGGGCAGCCGAGCAATGCCGACCCGAAGTTCATCATACACGGGCTGAGCTGTCTGGCCTGGATGCTCGCGTTCTTTGTGCAGTCGAATCTCGTCAGGGCTGGCAACGTTCGCTTGCACCGTCGGCTGGGTATCGTCGGGATGGGCGCAGCGATCGGTGTGACTCTGAGCACGCTCTACGTCTTCCTCGCAGTCTGGAAAGGCTGGGGCGCGATGCCCAGCTACGCGCAGGCGAATCGGTTGCTGCTGCCAAGTTTCGGGCTCTTCGTGTTCCTCGGCTACCTGAATCGCCGTCGTCCGGACGCGCACCGGCGTTACCTGCTGCTCGCGACGTTGTACATGCTGGAGCCTGCGCTCTCACGAGCCTTTGATCCACTCGATCCGCTCCTGCGTGGCGTGTCGGAGCAGGTGGTCGACACGAGTTGGTGGGTCTTCTTCATCGTCTGCTGGAATGCGCTGTTCCTGTCGCTGTTCGCGTACGACGGGATTGTGACGGGGAAGATTCACCGCGTTACAGCGCTGGGCTATGCCTGGTTCTGGGTGGTCTGGTGTGTGGTGACGGTGGTGTAGGCGACGAGTTTCCGTTGCATGGCCTGGTCTTCTCGGTTTGGTGCGCGACCCCGAGCCAGGATCAAGGGGATGGGATCAAGGGGACGTAGATCCTGTGGGATCAAGGGGACGTAGATCTTGCGGGATCCACGCTACGGCGACCTAGTTCTTGATGTGTGCGTGCATCAAGAACTACGTGCCCCTGATCCACAGGCCCCCCGACGCGATCAAGGACTCTGACCCCATGATCGGACCTCATGATCGACCCCTCGATCCGGAAGCCGAAGTCCGCACACGCTCCAACGCGTTGTCGTGCGGGCAGTCTTCATCCGCACCCGGATGCATATTGCAGGTTGAAGATGGGCGTTCGAGCTCGGTGGCACGCTGCCATTGATCTGGCAATTGAGTTTTAACGCACATGCGAAAATTACGGCTTCGGAGGTGACGCCTGCCACATGCCGCTGATGACGCGAACCGTCATGATGACTCGGCCGCTACGGCGACTCGCGCGGCTCCAGCGGTGCTGCCGTGGGTCGCCGACCTGCCGCTGGTCGGCCGTCGCGGTGATCTGATTGCCTTGCGGCGGCATCTCGAGGCGGCCAGCGAGGGCCGCGGTCACTGCGTCTTCCTGGAGGGCGAGGCTGGCGTCGGGAAGTCGCGCCTGCTCACGACGTTCGCGCAGGAAGCGATGCAGCGCAAAGTGCTGGTGGCAGCCGGCAGCGGCTTCGCAATGGAAGCGGGTGTACCGTACGGCGCGGTGGCCGACTTACTCGCTTCTCCACTCCGTGCCCTCGACGCCGCTGCGCTGACCGTGCTCGCTTGCGGCGCCGAAGACGACCTGCGCGCGATCGTTCCGGGACTGGCCGGCGGAGGTGTCCTGCGTGCCGCCGGTGCTCCGTCGGACGCGGACGGCGACGCGGGGAGCAAGGCACGGCTGATGTGGAATGTCACGCAGTTCCTCACACGCCTGTCCGCGCGTCAGCCGCTGCTGCTGCTGCTCGACAATGCACACGAAAGCGACATCTCATCGCTCGAGCTGCTGCACTTTCTCGTGCGCCAAATTGCAGGCACGCGAATCCTGGTCGTGCTGGCGTACGTGGACGACGGACGTGACGCGAACCCGGTGCTGCGCAACATGGTACGCTCGCTGCTCGGCACACCTGCAGCCACGTTGCAGCGCGTCGGGAGTCTGTCGGAGAGCGACCTCACGGAGCTCCTGCAACGTTCCTTCGCGCTCCCGACTGCCGACGCCGAACGGCATGGTGCGGCGCTCTGGTCGCATACCCGTGGGAATTCGTTCTTCGTGGCGGAGTCGCTGAAAGCGCTCGGTGCGGCCGGTCACATTCGCCGCTCGGGTACGAGCTGGATCGTGGAGGACACCGGCGCCGGAACGCTTCCGGTCACGGTGCGCGACGGTGTGCGGGCGCGCCTCGACACACTCGACGCGGGAGCGCGACGCGTCGCCGAGATCGCGTCGGTGGTGGAATCGCGCGCATCGCTCGCGCTGCTCGAGCGCGTCTCGAACCTGGACGAGCAGGGCCTCGCCGATGCCATCGACGCGCTCTGCAGCCACCGTATTTTCGTCGAGATCCGGGATGGTGACGAGGCGCTCTACGAGTTCGGGCATCCGATCATCCAGTCGGTGCTGCGCGGCGAGCTGACCGCTGCGCGCGAACGTGCGTTGCATGCCGCAATTGCAACCGCGCTCGAGGCGATCCATGGTGCGGAGGCGATGAGCCACTCCATCGAGTTGGCGCGGCACCTCGTGCGCGGGCAGACCGTGGGCACCGACGAGCGCACGCTGCGCTATCTCGCAGCAGCGGGACGCGATGCGATGGCGCGGCGCGCAGACCAGGAAGCAGCGCGCTGGCTGGGCGAGTCGCTGGTGATCGCGGAGCGGATCGCCGATGCCGATGCCACGGCCTCGTTGCTGGAAGATGTGTCGACGGCGCGCCTGCGCATCGGGGAGTCGAACGCGGCGGTGCTCGGGTGGCAGCGCGCATTGTCGCTGGCCGATGCCCGTGACGACCAGCGCGCGAGGGCGCGTCTCCTCCACCACCTGGCGCAGGAAGCGGCCCGCTCGGGCGATGCGCGGCGCGGGCTCGACCTGCTGCAGCAGGCTGAAGATGCGGCCGGCACGCTGACGCGCCCCGAACTCGTGATCCGCCTCCGTCTCGCGCGTGCAAAGATGCAGCAGTCGCTTGGTCGTCACGACGATGCGACACGCACCGTGCACGCCACCCTTCCGCTTGCCGAGTCGCTTGGCGACGCGTCGCTGCTCGCGCGAGTGCATCAGGTGGCGCTGCAGCTCTATGCGTGGACCGGTCCCGCTGCGACGGCTCGCGAGCACGGCGCCAAGGCGCTGATGCTGGCAGCGCAGTGTGCCGATCGCGAGGTGGCGTGGGCGTCGCACTGGGCGATGGCGATGCTGGAAGGCTTCACCGGCGCTAGCGAGGGCGTTGAGCGCCACCTGCGCGAGGCCGCACACCTCGCCGACGCGCTTGCATCGCCGGTGCTGCAGGCGATGACGGCCGAGATCACGATCGAGCACGCCTCCGCGGTGGGACAATGGGACGAGGCGTTGGCGCTGGCCGAGCGCACGATTCCCCTGGCGCGCGCGGTCATGCCGCAGTCGCTGCTCCCGCGCCTGTTGGTGTGGACCGGCCTGATCGTCCTGGCGCGCGACGATGCGGCGCGCGCGCGTGCGCTTTTTGAAGAGGCATGGACGCTCACCGGTGCCGATCGCGCCGGCAACGTCAAAGGAAACGGCGACAGCGCGCAACCTGCGATGAGCAACGTGCATAACGTGATCCTCGCGCACACTGGCCTGGGCACATATCACCTTTTCGGCGGCGACTGGGAGCGGGCGCGCGAGTACGGAGAGCGTGGACTTGCACTGGCGGACCGCTTCGGCTACGTGGCATGGGCGATTCACCGTCTGATCCCGCTGTTGATTGAAGTGGGGTTGCGGCAGCTTGACTACGACCGGGTCGAGGAGCTCACGACGCGGCTCCGCCGACAGTCTGGCAATCTCGGTCACCGTCTTGGCCTGGCGTGGGCCGCTGCCGCGGAGGCACTCGTCGCGAGAGTCAAGAACAATGCGCCGGATGCTGCGGCACGCCTGCTGGCCGCCGCCGACGAGTTGAATGCGGTGCCATTCGTGTTCCACGGTGCGAAGATCCGACGCAACGCGGCACAGGTGCTGGAAGCCGACGGCGACGTGGTCGGAGCCGCACGCGAGTTACGCAAGGCGCACGACGTGTTCGTGCGACTGGGCGCCGAGTTCGAGCTGGGCGGTGTGCGCAGCCAGTTGCGCGCGCTGGGCCTGCGCCTCCCACCGCGTACGGCACTGCAGGGGGCCGGTGCGCTGACGGGGCGCGAGCTCGAGATCGCGCGCGCCGTGGCGCGGCGCCTGTCGAACAAGGAGATCGGCGCACAGTTCGACATCTCCGGGCGCACCGTGAGCACGCATCTGTCGCACATCTTCGAAAAGCTGGGCGTGGAGTCCCGCGGCGAGCTGGCGGACCTGGTGCGGGAGAGTCCGCTGCTCGGGGGCGCGTAGTGAGAGGCGGTGTGAGTCGAGCATAGGGTCAGGAGCATGGGGTCAGAGTCCTTGATCCCGGAGCATGGGGTCAGAGTCCTTGATCCCGCCGCGGCGATCTAGGACTCTGACGCCATGGTCGGTGGACCCCATGGTCGGTGGTTCGTCGATCAAGGGGACGTAGATCTTGCGTCGATCAAGGGGACGTAGATCTTGAAATCCGCGATCAAGGGGACGCGCGATCAAGGGGACGTAGATCTTGAAATCAGACATGATTGTCGTGAAATCCCGCGGCGAGATGGAGTGATCAAGGGGACGTAGATCTTGAGCGATCAAGGGGACGTAGATCTTGAAATCAGACATGATTGTCGTGAAATCCCGCGGCGAGATGGAGTGATCAAGGGGACGTAGATCTTGAAATCAGACATGATTGTCGTGAAGTCCCGCGGCGAGATAGAGACTTCTTGCGCGAGAGTGCGCTGCTCGGGAGGCGTACAGACGGGCGGTGTGCATGGCATCAGGCCGATGCACCGTCGCCCCCTGCCAATGGTGGTTGATCAGGTCAGCGCAGCGTAATGCCACCGGGCCAGCCGACGCCCCGCCCATCCCCTGTCGGCCCCAGACACCGCTCGCTGCACTTCGAGTCGATATCGCTCCGTGGCCTTGCTGCGGACCAGCCATGCGGAGTACATGCGGGGATCGTGCGCACCAAGCCATTGCGACGGGACCGCCTCAGGCAACGCACTCGCGGACTCCGACAAGGCGAGAGGTCGAACGCACAATAAGAATCGGTTGGCAGTGCTGCGCGTCCTTGGAATGATGTGGCATCCCTGCACTGCATTCGCGCAGCGGCAGGTGGCCCCGCCCGTCACCAGACCATGGGGTCAAAGTCCTTGATCTCCGCTGCAGTGATCAAGGACTCTGACCCCATGGTCGTGGGGCGATCAAGGACTCTGACCCCATGGTCGGCCGGTGATCAAGGACTCTGACCCCATGGTCGGCCGCCATGGTGGATGCCGCAAGTGCACGCGCCATCGCGCGCAGGTCCACTCGGTTCCCGTTCGCGGGTGTGGCACCGGCGCGTTCGGCGAGCGTCGCGAACAGTACGCACGGGAGTGATGATCGCATGGCACTTCTGCGACGTTCAGAGCCGGTGGTTTCGGCACGCACGTCAGCCTCCAGCACCACGGCGACACCAGCTTCGCCAGTCGTGGGCGCGGACCGGAAGCCTCCTGAGAGTAGGAGTCATGCCCGGTGCACTGCGCAACTCGATCATGCCAATCGCCCGCGTGGCATACAGAGCAAGTCCGGGCAGATCGCGACTGAAGCCAGGCGCCGACGGGTGGCGCTGTTGGAGGGTGTCACCGCCGTCTCGCATGGCATCCCACAAGTGCATGATCATCGATACGGTGCCGAGAAACAGCTCACCCGTGCATGCACTCATGGGCGGGCTGTTCGACTTGCACACCTACCGGTGACGCCGAAGCCCAACCCCGAGCTGGATGGTACGGTTCTTCGCATCGGTGCCCGGCTGATCCGAGATCGACGTCACGCTCTGCGTGAATCGTGCCGACGGCACGATGAAGAGTCGCGGACCGGCGGGAATCGCCACTTCGCCGCCGAGCGTGAAACCAAAATCGAACCCCTTTATCTTTACGTCGGGACGGGGTCGTCGCAATCGACACTCACGCTGCCGGCTACCGCCTTGTACCCCGTCCGCAGCGCAAGGCTGGTGCCGACGAAGAATGCCGGCACCGCACCACCAGCCTTCGCGACAGGTGCAATGCGCAGCATCACTGGCAGTTCTACGTAGCCCAGCTTCACCGACGCGGTGATATCCGGATCGATATCCGGAGCATTCACCTTCGCCCCGCGTGACACGTAGAACAACCCGGTCTGCAGACCGAGGACGCTGCCCGGCCGCTGGACGATCGCGCTCAGGCCAAAGTAGGGGCCGACCTTGGTCTTGGCACCCACGATCTCGTCACCGGTGACGGTGGCCAGTGATGCACCGCCGTCGATACGGAATTGTGGACGAACCCGCTGCGCCGTAGCGGGCTGGGTGATGAGAAGCACGGTCATGACGCCGATGATTGTGACACGAAGCATTGGAGATTCCAGCGTGGGGTACGGAACGCGACCGGAGCGGGTGCGCGGGGTGCGACACGTGAGTCGTCGTTCTAGGATCGTTTATAGATACAATGAGTATCGATTGCAGATTAGGCGAAGTCCAGAAGGATTCTTTCGCGACGAATTGCCATGACTCCGCTGTCAAGCGCATCGCTCCCTGGAGGGGGTCTCGGCCACCCAGCAGCGTGAGCGCTGAGCGATGCGCACGCCGGCATGTGTTTCACGGCCCGCTGAGGAACACGATCATCTTGCGTTCGTAACGCTCACCAGTGAACACAAGAGTGTCGGCCATGATCCTGGCGCCGTTCATGGCACGGAGCAGGCCGGTCACTGCGCACCCCTCAAACTGCATGCCGCGAATCGTGAGTGCAGCGCGCGGCGGAGTCTATGAGCCGCTGGCGGTGACGGGGACTGTTTCGGATCGCCCGTTCTCCTGCATCAAGCCGGAGCCAGTGACGGCCGTACCCCGCTGCGCGACGGAGATGGTGGAAATCATGTGGTGACAGTTCGATGAATCCGCGTCGCGTTTCATCTCAGAACGCCTGATTGAATCCGATGTAGAGCCCCGATGCACCATCGAGCCCACGGCCGTAATCGGCGCGAACACCGGTGCGCTGTCGGGTATCGATCTGCACGCGAAGCCCGGCGCCGTAGGTGGGCAGAATGCGCTGCCCGCTGATGTCGCCGAGCGTTGACGACGACACGCCCGCGCCTCCGAATACCACACCTCCCAGGCGATGCCAGCTTGGTGAGCGATACTCCGCCTGTGCGGTTCTCAGCCAGCGATCACGGTACCGACCACGCTTGTAGCCGCGCATGATGTCACCGTTGCCGACCAGCGCCAGTGCATCAAACGGCACATCGCCATCCACGCCCGTCACCTGCAGCTGCAGCGCGATCACGTGCGCGAGCCCGATCGTGTGATAGCTGCGCGCATCGAGCCTCACGGTGCGATACGAGAAATCAGACCAGAGACCGTCGTCGGCGTGCGAGTACGTCAACTGCAACCATTGGCCGGCGTGCGGCGCAAAGAGATTGTCTCGCGTATCGCGCTGCAGCCCGGCCGACAACTCTGTGCTCACGCCGCCACTGCTTCCGGTAATCCGGCCAAGGCGCAGCACACCAACCGTGTCGGCGGTGATCTTCTGGTCGAGGTGCCGCACACCTGCGGTGACGTACCACGGTCCGGCGATGCGCTGCTGCGCCGAGAGCACGGCCTCGGTACCGGTGGGTGTATAGATCTCCTCCGCTGAATCCGGAGTGCGATCGCCGAAGCCGAAGAATGGCAGTGGAAACTCCTGCCATTGCAGCGATCCGGCGATGCGTCGCGCGTTGCCGGTGGACCAGCGCTCCCCTTCGATGCGCACCCGCGTCTGTGCCTTGGTCGTCCGCAGTACCGAGGCGAGCAGCGATGCGGGTCGGGTGCGCAGGCGGGGAGCGGGCTCCCAGACCGCCAGTACGGTGGCGCCGAACTGGAGGCCGGTCTCCGGCGCGGATCCCAGAGCGGGCAAGGGCTGAATGCGGCGGCGTCCCACCGAGTCGGGTGCCGGCTGCGCAAACACCGATGTGGCGGCGACCAGTCCGAGCGCGACGAGAAGGGCAGCGCGGAAAAGCGGCTCGCGATGAGTTGACGGAAGGCACAGCATGGGAATCACCTCGGGAGAGCGCAGATGTCGTTGTTCTGCGATCAACATTGTCCCTGCCGTCGGCGACCCCAATACGTCAGATGACGTAGGTAGAGAATACACACGCCAGCGGCACTCGTACGTGCTGACGACGCGGGACCAGTCGCCAGACACTTCGAAAGGGCGCATTACTACGTCAACTGACGTATTCAGCAGCATGGGCGGCCGCCGTATCCTATCCGTGACCTCTCACCCACGGAGCACACTGTGTCTGCTGACCTATCGCGCCGCATCGTCCGTCGCTGCATCACTGCCGGCCTCATCGCCCCCCTCGGCACGCTTCTTACCGGCTGTATTTCCTACACCGTCGGGCAGGGCGCCGAGACCGCACCGGTCGGAAAACCAGTCTCGAGTACGAGCATCAACATCGTGCCGGGTACAATCGGCGACAGTACTCCAATACGGCGTCCGTCAATCGACACCGAGGTCCGCTATGGCCTGAACCCGAGCACAGACATCGGCTTTCGCATCGCGACGTGGAGCGGCTTCATGGTCACCGTGAAGCAACAGCTGACCCGCGCCGACAGCTCGACGAAACAGGAGAACCGCGCGCGCACCTCGATCATGTTCGGCGGCGGCGTGCTCAACATGGGCGAACACGCTGGACTTGAAGCCACCCTGATCAGTTCGGGGAAGTGGACGAAGCAAGGCCAGCTTTACGGCGCAATCCGTGTCGCACAGGTGTTCCCCATCACGAGCACGGCGGTCAGCGACGATCCGGTGGTGGGTGCGTCAGTGGGCTACCTGTTCGGCAACCGCGAGTACAGCATCGGCCCTGAGCTGGGTCTGTACTACGACCGGTCAGTCCTGGGTTTGAACGCGAGCCGCATTCTGGTGATCCCGTCCGTGGTCGTCCGGCGGACCGGCCTGCGCAGTTTCCGCGACATTTTCGGACTGTGACATTTCGGTGCGCGGTATAGGCGTTCGTAGGCGATAACAGGCTCTACGATGGCGCGCACACGCGGCCCTTCGGTGCCGGTCTGCGGGCATCAAGGTGATCAGGGCGACGATCAAAAGACGATCCGATCAAGGGGACGTAGATCTTGATGCGATCGATCAAGGGGACGTAGATCTTGATGCGATCATGGGGACGTGATCAAGGGGACGTAGATCTTGATGCGTCCGTGCATCAAGGGGACGTAGATCTTGATGCGTCCATGCATCAAGGGGACGTAGATCTTGATGCGTCCGTGCATCAAGGGGACGTAGACCGTGTGGCATCCGTGCATCAAGATCTACGTCCCTTTGATCCCCGTCCCTTTGATCCCGAAGTCACCTGTGATTGCCGCCTTGCCGCCACCGGTGAGCTGAAAGTTGATCGCAGTCCCGAGCCCCTTGGATGCCAGAACCTCCATCCCGCCGTCACGAATCGATTCCGCTCGCAACACACTCACCTGATACACACCACCGTTGACTCGTCCCGTCTAGCCGGGTATCCGGGCGACGGCGGCCGTGTCAAGATCGATCACGGTCGACGTGGCAGCTGATACGACCGCCGGCGGCACCTTCGTCAGAGCGCTGGCGGTGCGGAGCGTGAGCCCGATCGTCACTGCGTCGCCCATCGCGTGCACGTGCACGTGCACATAGGAAACGCGTGGCGATTCGGACAGCACGTGTTGATGCAACGCCGACTGTTCAATACCTCCGGCCTGCAGTGCCGTGATCACTGGTGTGATTTCGTCCTCGGTCAGTACCAGGTCGCCCATCGCCATGAAGGTGTCGCCAACGCCGATCCGATGCAAGGCGATCCATCCGCCGAGTGCGAACGACGGTTGGAGGAGCACTGCTGGGTCGGCGCCTTTCACGGTGACCCGCAGATCACTGCGCGGGAAGTTGTAGCGCTGCACGTCACGCGCTTACGCGACACCGGAGCGGCCAATCGCCGCATCACCGGCAGACCAGTTCGGCGAGAGCGTGGCGGCGGAGCCCTGCGTATGCGCACCTGTCGGGAGGATCGTGAGCCAGCGAGGAGCAGAAGCGTACAGGTCAGGACGCGAGATGCGGTGCGACATCGGATGACCTCAGTGATGCATCTGTCATCGGCACACGCGAGCGGTGCGCGAAGTGGGCGGTGAAAACGTGTTCGACGTCGAACGCCTCGATGGAATGCTCACTCGACGTAGGAAGCACCATCCTGTCGGACTGGATACTTCGCCCCTCAATGTTGCGTTCGTCTCGCAACCTCGACAGGCACGACAGCCTCATCTGATCAAGCGCGTAACCTGCGTCGGCGCGAGTGTCGATCACGCTGCGTAGATCATGTCGTTGACCGCAGTCGACCAAGGCGGTGTCGACCAGAGTCGGCACGAAGCCGTCATCACGCGTGACTTCGATCCCTTGATCCGTCGTGCGTGCGTAAATCATGAATAGTGTCCCCTTGATCCCCAGCCGATGTTGCGCGCTCAAGCGCAGATGGCACTCTGCTGACGTGGAATCCTTCAAGGGGACGGGATGAAAGGCGGGATCAAGGGGACGTAGATCTTGGGGGCATCAAGGGGACGTAGATCTTGGGGGGATCAAGGGGACGTAGATCTTGCGGGATCTGCGCAACGAGCGACTGGAGTTCGCTGGCGGCGTAACGCACGAATAAGCAGGGGATGTTACGATGGCCGAGGTCTGCGCTCGCCATGGCGTCAGTCCGAAGTCCGGCTGGACGTGGCGCCCCTCTGCTGCCAGTCTCGTCCCAGGCTGCATCTCCATCGTGATTCGACGCGGCGCTCACCCAGTCGGGTGATGCAGTTCAAACAGCGCTACCCATAGGTTGAACCATCGGGTGCGATCCGTCGCGCGTTGCACTTCCTGACCTCGGCGCGCCGTTCGAGCGCTCAGGCAGGATGCCACACCGGATTTGCCAAACGAGTTCATGAAACACGTGATCGACGATGCGCAAGTGCGCAGAACTGCCGTACCAACATCCTCGAGCCCCTCATGACAGACGCTTCCATGCATCAGACCTTCGCCCGAGTCATCGCACCGATGCACGTGAGTCGCCGCACGCTAAAGCGCTGTGGTGGAGTCGTGCTGCTCTCGCTCTGCGTTCCGAAGGTCGCCTCAGCCTTTCAGCCAGACGAAGCTCGGCGTCAGGCACAGATGGAGCGATCCCGTCAGAGTGCCGCTGACATCGACCGGCGAAATTCCGATCAGGCGTTTCAGGCCGGGCTGGCGCGAGCGTCGGCTGCCAGAAGTGCGAGCAATTCCGGTTCGTCGTCGTCGTCGTCCGGGAGTGGGAGTGGGAGTGGGAGTGGGAGTGGGAGAACGAACGCGGGTGGCGCTTCTGGAGGAGGCGGATCGAGCGGACCGCAAAGCGTCGTCGCGACGCGTACCGTCCGGATATTCGTTGGCGAAACCATGCCGCAGGCTGTAACGCGTCTGGCGAAGGAAGCCGCCGCTGGGAACGCCGAGTCGCAGTACCTGCTGGGGCGGATGAACTATGCAGGCTATGGCGTGCCGACGAATGAGGTCGAGGCGCGTCGACTCTTCACTGCAGCCGCCGTTCAGAAGCATGTCGAGGCCAATGCATACGCCGGCACCATGCTGGTCAATGGCGTGGGCGGCCCCGCAGACCGCACGCGTGGCATGGCTTTTCTTCTCGCTGCGGCTAACGCCGGGAATGCCGACGGGCAGTCGCTGTGGGGGATGAAGACTGTCTTTGCGTCATTCGAGACGAAGGACAGCTCGCTAGTAGCGCGCGCGATGTCGATGCTGGAGCGCGCTGCGGATGCGGGTAATGATTCGGCGCAAGCCACGCTTGGCACGACGATCTACTACTACGGCGCCGGAGGTGTCGCTCCTGACAGCGTCAAAGCGGTGAAGTATCTCCGGATGGGCGCGGCACAAGGCGACCCGATGTGTATGTCCGTACTCGGTGGGCTGATGGTCGATGGCGATCCATGGACTGGACTGAATCGCACCGAAGGCTGGCTTTTGATCAGCCGCGCCGTACAGGCAGGGGATGGCGGCGCAATGTCGAAACTTGGCATAGCGAAATTCAACGGTGTGTTGGGTCAGCAGAAGGATGTGGACGGCGGCATCCGCCTGCTGCGTCAATCAGCAGAGACTGGAGATCGAAAAGGCATGTTCTCGTATGGCTACTTTCTCTATCTCGGTAACGGGATCGCTGTGAACAAGCCGGAAGGCATTCGTTACATTCGACTCGCCGCAGAGGCCGACTGGAGTATTGCGCAGTTCCAGATGTCGAGAATGAACTATTTCGGCGATGTCGGCATCGCAAAGAATATTCCCGAGGCTGTGCGATGGGCTCGGCTTTCCGCCGAGAACGGATCGCCGAGTGGCCAGCTGTTCTACGCCGATTTTCTGTGGAATGGTCAGGGTGTCAGCCGCGACCGGATCGCCGCGGTTCAACTGATTCAGAAGGCCGCCGCGCAAGGCGACGAGATTGCAATCAAGGAGCTGCGTGACGCAGAGATTCAGGCGGTTCTGCGAACGATGCCATCTCCCGTTGCGAGTGCCAAAGCCGCGACACCTGCCACACCTGCCACACCTGCAGCACCTGCCACACCGGCCAAACCTGCGACAACTGCCACGCGTGACACGCCATCTGACTCGAACGACCTGGCGTGCACTCGTGGCGTGGGTAGCGCCTGTTCGAGTCTTGGCATCAAGTATACCGATGGCTCTGGGGTCGCGATCGATCTTGCGCGCGGTGCGACACTGTTTCAGAAGGCCTGCTCGCTAAACGAACCGCGCGGCTGCATGCTCTGGGGCTACGCGCTGCAGAACGGTCGCGGCACAGCTGTGGACTTCTCAAAAGCCGCTATCACGTATGAGCGCGCGTGCGCTGGCGCCGATGGTAATGGCTGTAATAATCTTGGCACGATGTATCAATCCGGGCAAGGAGTCACGAAAGACGAGAAGAAGGCTTTAGGCATGTACGAAAGGGGATGCACAATGCGCATCGTGCTCGGATGTCGGAACCTCGGCGTCCTTCATGCCGACGGCCTCACAATGCCTCAGGACCGTGCGCTCGCAGTTGCCGCCTTCGAGAAAGGGTGCGAGCTCGGCGATCTCGATAGCTGTAACAAGCAGGCGTGGCATGCTGAACAAGGCCTGGGTACCGAGCGGAGCGTCGAGAAAGCTCGTCGCCTTTATGCAAAGGCTTGTGATGGAGGCTTCGAGCTGGCGTGTACTAACGGTCGTAAACTCGCACCCGTTGGCACGAACGGCGCTGGGCTACCGGCACCGTCGAAGAGAGCGGGGTCAACCGATGGCTTCACCGTCTGCACCGCGTACATGGCCGAGGGGCGAAAGTTCTTCTACAGTGTCCCATTTGCCGCAGCGTCCAGCCGCTCGAATGAGTTTGCGCTGGCCTACGCCACCATGCTGCGAGACAAGCGATACGCCGCCGCCGGCATGTATGCGCCTGCCGGTTCTCCTCCACCAGCCCTGACGGTGGACTGCCGTTCGCATACCACGCAGGCTCAGGCGAACGAATTCATGAAGCGCCTGATCGCCGGCGGCGAGCGGGAACGCATGATCACCGTGCCAACATCGTTCAACCCCATTTGACACGTAACTCGATGATTCTCACGGTCGCTCGAGTGATGTCACGCGTTCACGTGAACCATCACGCCATGCTGCGCTGTGGTGGATTCATACCGCTCGCTTTCCGCATTCCACAGCTCACGTCAGCACTGCAGCCGGACGTTTTGCGACGTCCGATATGTATGACTGGCCGGTGAGGCCAACTCCGTCAATGCACAACGCAAGATCATCACGCTGAGCGATTCTGGCGATGTCGGCATCGCGAAGAATCGCTCAGTGGGACCAAGTGGACGCACCGGATCATCGGGACGCAGATCCTTCGGGAGTTGCGCAACAGAGGCACGGAGCGCGTGATACGCGCGCGCATCAAGAACTACGTCCCCTGGATCCCTGCAAGCGCGTGACGGCGATCGATGATCGTGATCGTCGCATCGGAATACGCGAGGAGCGAGTCGACGAATGCCATCCCTGCCGCCTCTGCACCGACGACGAGAGAGTTCGATTCGAAATCTTCGTTCAGCATCGTGTGATGATGGTCCTTGTACTACATGGCGTGACGAAACTTTACCCGTCAGCTTCAGCGCGATGTCGTCGTCCGCGCGAAGCATTCGGCCCCTCCGCGATCACGATGTACCCCCTCGCGTCAGCACTGGTTGCAAGGGACCGCACCCGAGTCTCAGATGGAGATCACCGCGACCAGCTCGCGGAACGCAAACCCGTGTTCACGACTGGCGAAAGATTCTACCGAGCAGATTCTTGATCATTCGTCTTGTAGATGTATTCGCTACTTTATAGAGAACAGGATCGACGAGATCGAGACTCGCAGGGCTTGCCAAGTGCCCGCTGACAGCAGCCGGCAGGCTCGCGGATACGGCGCTGTCGACATACAGGATGATATTCTGACGGTACCACCACTCGACATCCTTGTCACCGCGTATGCGCGGGCGAACTGCATCAAAGGAGGCGAACCCCCTCACTTTGAATCGGTCGGCCCAGTAGGACTGCCAACGCTCGTTGATGTGCTGCGCTCCAGCCTGCCCGGGGATCGCAGCCGAGAAGAGCACGACCGGAGCGAGACTCGTCAGAAGCTGTACAAATCCATCGCCCGCATCAGGAGAGAGATGCTCGGCAACTTCGAGACTCACGCAGAGATCGAACTTCCGACCGAGGTCGCTTGCAGTCAGCGTCTCAAGATCAGACCGGATGAATCTTTCGGGAGGCATCGCCAGCATTGATTCCTGCACCCATGCTCCGTCCACACCGATTGCGTCTACACCAAGTCGCAGCAACTCGCTCGTCCATGTGCCGACACCACATCCGACATCAATGGCAGTAGTTGGGCGAATCCAGTCGCAGACGAGCGGAAGGACCTTGCGTGCGGACTGCCCTGACCCAGTCATCTGTGTTGCATAGAACTCCCTGTTGTATGATTTCACAGTCGATTTCATTGAGCCGTTCCGTTGAGCCTGGTGGGTTCATGAAAGTACTGCAACATCAAACCTAAGAGCGGTGAGGTTCAATCCAGCACGACGATCTGGAATACCCGTAGCGTCCAAGTTACCCCAGGAAACGGACTCTGCGCGTGACGACTCACCAGAGTGCCGCGCAGGAAGCTCCAACCTGACGTCGATGCGCGTCCACGGGATCCCATCGTCGCAGCACGATCACGCGAGATATTGCGCGCGACATTACAAGTTATGACAACGATTATCAGCCCTTTCTCGTATTTCTCATAGAGAATGAACACACCTCCCGGGCCGACACCGCGCAGCAACATGCCCGGTACCACCGCCGAGAATGCGTGCTCCCGGATAGTCGCCGGCTGGCGATCAGCGGGCCCGTTTCCCAACTCCTGGTTGGCCTGCTGGACGCGGTCGCACTTCGTTAGTTCCAGCGCCGTGGTCGTCTTCTCGATGGCCTGCTGTCGTGCGTTTCGCGCCGGCGCCGGCGGGGCGCGGAACCATCGGACAGAGAGCTGCGTCCCCTTGATCCCCGGCTAACGAACGGCCACCCGAATGAATCGAAGTCCGCGGACCGAGTCCTCCCCGGGCGGCGTCGATACGGTGAAGTGCGTGAGCTTCCCTGCCCCATCGCGATGAAACTGAAGTTGTGCCGCGTGCTCGCCAAACGGCCCGAAGCCGCGCACGAACAGGTCACGCTCGACGGGTCGCAGCGTGAGGTCGTTCTGTCCGCGGCGTCGCATCACGAGACTCTCGCCGCGGAGTTCGAGCTGCCAGGTCTGATCGAGATCATGACTGAACCATGTACCCGCATACTTCCGCAGTGCCGCCGCAGACGGGCGCCAGACCGCAGCATCCGCGACGCGCTCCAGCGTTTCGGGCGGCTCACCGTTCCAGGAAATTTCCAGGCGAGGAGACGCGCCAGCGCGGGGCGATCGGAAGGTGAACACCGCCACATTCCCGGTGGACCCAATCTCGAAAAAACGTCCGTCCCCGGCCGGCGTCATCGTGAACAGCGAATCATCCGTCGCGTCGTGGAAGATCAACTCTCCCAGCGCGCCGTTTCTCACGATGATTGGCAACACGTTCCATGGTTGGCCGACTGGTCGATAGAGACCGGCGTAGCGGGCGATCTCCGCCGCCGGTACCGTGACTGCGATGGGCGTCGCTGGTTGAGGACGCGCAGGACTCATGCGATCCGAGAGATAAATATCCGCGACTCTCTGAGCCAGCTTCGCTGGTTCCAGATGATCGGCATTGCAGAGCGCCGCGACGGTGAATCCTTGATCCCGGAATCTCACGATGATCGTCCGCGTCCCATCCGCGTGACCGCCGCGTTCGATCGTACGGAGCCCGCGATACATGTCGAGGCGTAAACCATACGCATAGGGAATCGTGTCGCCGTTGGCGAGCTGCGGCCGTCCAAGCATGCGCGCGATCACCGCCGGACCGCCAACAGTCGGCGAGGTGAAGTTGCGGTCCCAGCGCGCGAAGTCCTCGACTGACGCGTACAGGTTGTCACCACCGATGGTCTGTGACGATGGGAACTGCACGCGCGCACTTTTACCTGCCAGAAAGTGGCCGAGTGCGCGCTCAGTTATTGCGTGAGGTCGCGCATCACTCACGAAGCTTCCTTTCATCCCCATGGGCCCGAGCACTTCGCGCTCCAGGTGCTCGCCAAAGGGCACGCCGACGACGCGCTCGACGATCAGCCCGAGGAGCAGGTAGTCACTGTGGCTGTACTCATGCCTGGTTCCAGGCACGAAGTTGAGCGCCCGTTGTGCGGAGATGAGCCCCAGGAACTCCGCCATTGTCGTCACCTCGTTCCCCGACAACACGCCGAGCGTCCCGTAATCGCGCAGACCGCTCGTGTGCTGCA
>Ga0105044_10003957_pt1 | contig 20349 bp, 22 predicted proteins | sample MAT01_FD_78092 | JGI IMG/M metagenome (GOLD analysis project Ga0105044, IMG submission 78092) | Freshwater microbial communities from Lake Fryxell liftoff mats and glacier meltwater in Antarctica - MAT-01 | ecosystem: Environmental > Aquatic > Freshwater > Ice > Liftoff microbial mat | place...
CATGGCAGAACCGAAATTGCAGGGTTTCGCTGGAAATCATGCGAAACCCTGCAGGCCATGGCGAGAAAAACCGCAACGTTTCAACGCAAGATCAATGGCATGGGTGTTGTTCAGGGCGAACCGAGTAGGGACATCGCGTCCGACCTCTCCACAAAACAATACACCATCCGCTCTTTTTGAACCGAATAATAAGCCGGTCACCTGGCTCCTTTCGGCGAAGGTGCCCTCAGACCGGGGATCATTGCCCATGCATCTGCACTGGCAAATACAATCCGCCGCTACCCCTGCGGATAACAGATCACCGAAAGATAGCGTGCGGGCAGGCGGACCAGCACTTCGGGCCCGTGCGGCGCGTCGGCGTCGAAGAAGAAGCTGTCGCCCGGCTTCAGCGCATAGATGGCGTCGCCGTGGCGGTAATTCACCTCTCCTTCGAGCATGTAAAGCAGTTCCAGCCCTTCGTGCTGAAACGCCGGAAAGATGTCGCTCTCGGTTGTGAGGGTGATGAGGTAGGGCTCCACCACCACGCCCGAGGCGTTCGAGCCGATATGGCCGAGCAGATTGTACTGATGTCCCGCCCGGGTGCCGCGCCGCTCAATCTCCACATGTTCGCCTGCCTTGACGTGCTGGGCCTCGCGCCGCTCCTCGTAGCTTTTGAAGAACGCCGTGACCGGCACCGAAAAGGCGTGGCTCAGCACTTGCAGCGTGGTCAGCGACGGCGAGGTATTGCCGTTCTCGATCTTTGACAACATCCCGACGGACAGCCCGGTCACCCCGGCGAGGTCGGCCACCGTCATACCCTGCTGGCGGCGGAAATTGCGCACCTCCCGGCCAATCGCGGTTTCCAGATTGCGCTCCGAAAGCTCACGCAGGCGATGGGGATCCTGATTGAACGCAGGCTTGCCGCGCGCAATTCCCACGCCCTCGTCCGAGGTCAGATCCGCCATGCCATTCCTCCTTGCGCGAGAACCGAGAATTTCACCAATGGGAAACATTTCCCGGGGCAAGTAAAGGCTATTGCTGGTCAGATCACCGAACCCGCCGCCACTTTCAGCGCGTGCAGAAGGCTTCGGGCGGATGACCTCGGCCCGTAAAGCGTGACGTCGCCCGGGGCCTTCTTGATCAAATAGCAGCCCAGATGCTCAATCATCGTGCGGCTGGCGAAACCCACCGGAGCCATGGCCAGATCGACATACGACAGCTGTTCGAGCCATTTGGCCAGATCCGGGGCAGCAAGGTTCACCAGGATGCCCCTCATAGGCCCGCCCGTCAAAGGTGAAGCGCCAGGTCTGGCTGCGGTCGATCTGACCACCCGCGATCCGGATCGGCTGGCTCATTTCGAACGCCCCTCGGCCCGCGCCACATCGCGCGCAAGCTCTACCTGCAGGATGTCATGCGTGACGGTGTTGCGGGTGACCACCAGCCAGGAACGGTCGCCTTGCTCGTGATACCACAGCGCACGGTGCACGCCTGCGGGGTTGCTGCGCTGATAGAGTTAGGCGTGAAAGGACTCGATCCCGGCCGTTCTCCAATCGGGGCGGTGGATCAGGCTCGCATTGTCCAGATAGACGAATTCCTGCGCATCGCGCGGGCTGAGAAGCGGGTGATGCATGATCGTGTCTGTGCCCTTCATGCAGATTCGGGGTCGCGCCCTGAGCCTTTTCGTCGATCATCAACCCCTTGAGATAGCGGTCAAACCGATAGGGTGTGGCCGTCGGGCGTGGCGCGTCCTTCGCCAGCAGATGCGCAAAGCACCAGCCGCAGGCGGGGGGTCGCCTTGAAACCGCCATAGCACCAGCCGCCGTTGAAATAGAGCCCCTCGACCCCGGTCTTGTCGATGATGGGCGAGCAATCCATCGACATGTCCGTGATCCCGTCCCACGCGCGCACCAGCCGCGCCAGCCGCGCCAGCCCCAGCATCGGCATCAGCGCCATGCCCCCTTCGGCCCCATCCTCGATCACCGGCAGATTGCAGCGCTGCGCGTAAGAGTTGTAGCCGTCGATGTCGCCGCCAAACACCAGCCCGCCCTTGTCCGACTGCGAGACATAGAAATGCTCCGCACCAAAGATTATCACCCCATCGATCAGCGGCTTCAGCCCTTCGGACACAAAGGCCTGCAGCACATGGCTTTCGATGGGAATGCGCATCCCCGCATGGGCCAGCACCCGCGAGGACGACCCCGCGACTGCCACGCCTACTTTCTGGGCAGCGATATACCCACGCGAGGTTTCAACACCAAGGATGTGCCCCGCTTCGATCCGCAGCCCGGTCACTTCGCAGTTCTCGATCAGATCCACGCCGCGCATGGCGGCGCGAAGGGCAGAGCCCCGGGCCACCGCGTCATGCCGGACAGTGCCGCCATGCCTTTGCGCGATCGCGCCCTTGATCGGAAAGCGGGCGCCCGCCTTCGTCATTGATCACCGCAAGCCGCTCGCCCGCCGCGATGAGGATCAGGGTCGCGATGGACCCGGGGATGGTATGACGCTCGCGGCCATGGTGGCGATCCTGATCGCGTGGTGTCAGAATGCGGCTTGGCCGGGGCGGGCCGGGCGTCACGACGGGATAGAGGCTGCCGCGCATGGACTCTTCCGCCGGTTTCATAAAAGTTAAACTTCTTGCTTGTGAAGAATGGCCTTGCGAAAACCTCGGCACAAGACGCGGATCGCCGGAAAGGGTGAAGATGCTGGCATTGATCTTTGGTTTGGGGGCAGCAGTGGCCTGGGCCGTGCATGACCTGATGGTACGCCGTTATGCGCAAGGTGCGGCGGTGCTGCCGTTGCTTCTTGTCGTTGCCATAACCGGCTGCCTGGCCCTGACCGTGCCCGCCACAATCTGGGGCGCATGGGACCGGATGACACCTGCGGCGTACGGCTTTGCCGCCGCAACGGGGGGCGTCTACATTCTGGGCATGTTCGGGCTCTATGCGGCGTTCAGGCTGGCTCCGGTGCGTGTGGTGGCGCCGGTACTTGGATCTTTTCCATTGATCTCATTGGGGATCGCGGCGTTTCAGGGCCGTGCTGTACATCCTTCGGAGTGGATGGCCGTTGCAGCCATCGTGATCGGCATCGCGGTTGTGGCGATGCTCAGCCGTGCTGAGGAGGGCGATGCCCCTGTGCGGCTGGGACCCGCGCTTGGCTGGGCACTGGTCGGGGCTGCGGGTTTCGCCGTGACCTTTGCTCTGGGGCAGCAGGCGGCGTTGATCGGGGACGCGTTGCCCGCGATCCTGGTCGCGCGCCTCGTGGCGGCGACGGGCATCGCGGCGCTGGCCCTCGCCACCCGCGCGCCGGTGGCCGAGGTGCGCGGCGCCCTGCCTGCGCTGGCGCTGATGGGGGTGCTGGATGCGCTGGCTCTTGGGCTGGTGCAGGCGGCCGCAAGTCTGCCGCATCCCGAGTATGCCGCCATCACCGCGTCACTCTTCGGAGTGCTTACGATCTTTCTTGCGTGGAGCGTCCTGGGGGAAAGGGTAAAGCCCCTGCAATGGCTGGGTATTGCAATCGTCTTTGCCGGAGTGGCCGTTCTTTCGGCCCAAGAGTAGCCTTAATCTGCCATCGTCGTCCGCTCATCGCCGGTCAGCCCCCGGACGGCAACGGATAATCGACGTTCTTTCTGCGGAATGACACCAAAGGCCTAAGCATAATAGCGGGCCTCTGGCGCTGCGCGCGCATGGCCGACAAAGGCCGCGATTTCCGACAGCGGATCGCGCAATGAAAGCACCCGCCGGCGCGCCTTGGTCAAGCGCATGAGACGGTTGCAGCGCCGCGGACGCTGCCCGGTTTCGCGTTTACAAAAGCCGCTCGAAGTGTCGCACCGACATGTCGGCCGGCCCTCCCATATCAGGTATCTGCAACGGATCCTCCATATGGCCTTCGAACAGGGCGATCGCCGCGCGGATGGCCGCGGGCGGCGCATCCGCCGTGCCCCCACCCATGGCCGGCGGCACTTTCTGGCGCGCATCCTCTTCGCGCAGGAACGGGTGCTGGAACCAGCAGTCGACCTCGGTCATGCAGGGCCGCCTGAGGCGTTCCTCGATCAGCTTCAGCATGAGGTCAAACACCGCGGCGGCCCCCGACACCGTTGTGCGCCGACCTTCGCGCAGGATCACGGCCTCGCTGGCCGTCACCTTGGGAAATTCGGCCTTGAAGGCGGCCTCGTAACACCAATGGGCAGAACAGCCGTATCCCTGCATCTGCCCCGCGCGGGCCAGGGGAAAGATGCCGCCCGAAAACGCACCCAGCATCGCGCCGGTGCGGTCCAGCCAGCGCAGCTGCGCCGGGCTGTGGCGGGGGTCGGCAAACTGGACCGTCGGCGGCGACAGCAGAGACGGGTGATCGACATCGCCACCCTCCGCCAGCGCCGAGTCCGGCTGAAAGGTCACATCTGCCGGAGACCGGACCGCTGCGGCCTGTTCTGCCAACAAGAGCCATTCGAAATGTCGCTCGCCGGTTATCTCGTTGGCCGCGCGCAAAGGTTCGATGGCCGAGGTGAGGCATGCCATCGGAAAACCCGGGAACATCAGGAAACCGAGCCTGAGGGGTGCTCCCTGGCGCATCAGTCCTCGGGCCACCAGCCGGGCGACGTGGGCGTGCTGTCGTCATGGCGCGCAAGCCACTGCGCCATCGCATCGCGGTTGCGCAGAAAGCCCTTTTAGGCCGCAACATCCGGATGAATGTCACGGACCACCCGGTGCAGGCGGCGCGCCCGTTTCGACACCGTCACCAGCTCTTCGAACTTGCCCAGACAGCTGCGGATCGAAAAGGCGATGGCATTCGAGAGAGGCAGCCGAAACAGCGCCTGCAACTCGACCCTCAGGTGCATCTATTGTCCCATGTTGGCGTGGGTGAGCGATGTGCGGGTGGGTCCCCGTGCCGGATAGGTCCCGGGCGCGGTATCAAAACGCTGGTTGACCGTCATCGGCAAGTTGAACCACCGCACCGGGGCGCCGTTCTGCAGCTTCGAAAGGACCTTCAGCGCCCGGTCGAAGATGCCTTTTTCATGTGCCAGGGGCACCGGCGCGTGCCATTCCATAAAGCTCATGCCAATGTCGAAATCCAGGCTCCAGTCGGCCTGCGAGGTGATCATCCCTGCATCCATCCACAGGTCATTATCCCTCTCATCGTGCAGCGAAAAGTCGCCTTGGGTCTAGCGGGTGATGTATTCGAAGGGACCGCAGGGCAGGGTCGAGGCATCAAGGAAGGTAAGACGGTGGTCGATCGCGGGTGGGCGGTTCACCCAGAGCCGGCGGTCGCCCTCGCGCTTAAGCGTGAACCAGTCCGGGTATTCGCAGGCCTTCGACTCCATGATCAGTTCAGCAAATCCCAACCCGCCCGTTCCATATGCGGCAAGGACCGGCAGCGCAAAGGGTCCTCGGCCAGCACCTTGTCCCCCCCCGCGGTGTAGCGTTTCCGTTGAGCGGCGGCGCGAAGCTCAGCGTTCGGGTGGCCGAGGTGGTTGAGGTCAACAGCTTGATCAAGCGCTTTCGTTTTGTTGCGCGGGATGGCGCCCTGCTGCTTGCGTTTTCGGGCGGCGCGCATGTTGTGGTCGAGATGGACGACCACGGCACCCGCAGGCTGAATTTCTATTCCCTGGTGAGCGACCTTGAAGAAACCACGCGCTACGAAATCTCGATCCGGCGCGATGATCAGGGGCGGAGAGGTTCGCTTTTTCGGCACCGCCATGTGGTGGCGGGGATGGAGATGGTGATTTCCAACTCGATCAACCTGTTCCGGCTGGATGTGCGGGCGCGGAAAACCCTGATGATCGCGGGCGGCATCGGGATCACGCCGTTCCTTTCGCAGATAGCGCAACTGGCGCGCCTGAAGGGGCGGTTCGAGTTGCATTGCCCGGCGCGGTCGCGGGATCAGGCAATGCGAGACCGGCGTGCTGCAATGCGGCGGCACCCTGCCTTACCGCGACCACTGACTGACGCCCGAAGCTGCGGCCTCGGGGTGCAGGATCATGCCCTGCGTGTCGCGGTTCGAGGGGCGGAACCCTGTACTGCCCGGCGACACGGTGAAATCGAGGCCGAGTTCCCACAGCGTATCGCCGGGGGCTTGGTTTTCGAAGGGATACATCTTGGAATTGTCGAAGGGGAAGAACAGCAGGTAGCTTTCGGTGCGCAAAAGATCGAGCGTTGTGAAGAAGCAAAAGATGATCCCCATCGTCTTGCCCTCGTCGGGGATCCGGTCCCAGATCATCGGCGCATCCTCTCCGCGTACGAAGAGCTCACACCCCCGCTCGCCCGTGTAGCCGGTACGAAAGATCATCGCAGGCTTCCCAAAAAAGGCTGGTCTGCATGTGGGCGAAGTAGGGCAGGGCGGGGATGCCCGGCACATGCTTTTCCAGGTACTTCACCGCCCGCGGCCCCCGTAGCGACAGCTCATGCAGGTTGTCATCGAACCGGATCGATACATCGCGTCCCGTCGCGGCCATCGTCGGCTGTTCATGCGCGCCGCCCGAACCATGGAGCACCATGAAGGCATTGGGCCCAAGACGGTAAATCACTAAGTCGGCAACGAATTTTCCCGTGTCGTTCAGCATGGTCGCGTAAACCGACAGACCCGGCATCAGCTTTTCCATGTTCCGCGTGCAGGCCCGCTCGATCACATGGCTCGCCGCCGGGCCGGTGATGTGCACCTTTTTCAGCCCCGGTCGCGGCCGATTAAAAGGCGCGCAAGACGGCAAGACCTGATGGTCCTGCCCCTAAGACGGCAACTCTCTTCTTCAGGCATTCCTCCGGACAAGTGGGCGTTTGGAACCCGCTTCTGGTTCATCTTGGGCCCAACCTGAGGATGCCGTCGAACCGCCGTCAATTTTTTCCCTTTGGGAAAGGTTCTCCTGCTTTGCTGCGCGCGCCGGAATTGAGCAATACAGGGGCGGCGAAGTTGGGCTGCCTTGCCTGAATGCTGAAATAACCTGATTTGTCGGCCCCTTTGAGTGCCGACCAGATCAGGATCGTACCGCCCTTTCAGGACTGCGGGGGTCTGCTCCCCGTGGGCCATGCGTGTCGTGTGACAGACACTCACCAGTGTCTTTGCGCGCAACTCCGAAGGTCTTGCGCTGAAGCGCGCAGAAAGGCTGGTGGTGGGCGCATGCGCCGCACAATCCCGTGATTGAGTTTGTCACACACTCGTTGTCCATCGGATCGGACTGGTACCGGCGGAGTTGAGCGAAAGGCAGCACAGGGATGCACATCCAGCACAACGGTTTTGTCCCAATCTTCGGTGATCGCAAAACCGGGGCAGGCTCCTTCCTAAGGGGGATCGGTGTGCCGCACGATATCCGGACCGGGCTTTCGGCGCCTGTCAAGCAGGGCCTGACCGCAAGGCCGGCAGGCCCCCCTAGCCTGCGCGTCGCAGGCGGCGTTCCATGCCCCTGCAACGGCCAGTTGGCCCTTTCCAAGCTGCCAACGACCACTCTCGCTTTATCCGCAGAACTGAGTGGCCGAGGCCAAATCAAAGGATATGCCATGACGGACTTTCATCTTTCACGCCGCGGGTTGATGCTGGGTGCAGCCGGGGGAGCCGCGCTGGCTGTGGCGGGCAAGGCGCATCTTCTACGTGCAGATACACATGCGGCACCGGCCTTCCTGCCCACGTTCTACGACCGCAAGGTTGGCAATGTGCTCTTGACGTCTCTGCTCGACGGATACTTCAACCTAGGGCAGGAGCTTGTGACCGGCCTCGATCCGGCACAGATCTCTGCAAGTCTCGGCTCGGCCTATCTTGATACTGCGGGCCCGATCCCGCTTGCAATCAGTGCGCATGTGATCCGCTCGGCGGGCCAGACGACCCTCATCGACTCTGGCGCGGGTGCGGCTTTCGGCCCGACGGCTGGTCGGTCAGGCAATTCACTCGCAGCACTCGGCATCGCACCGGCGGACGTGAACCGCATTGTGCTGACCCATATGCATCCTGACCACATCGGTGGGCTTGTCGGCGAGGCGGGCGCAGTTTTTCCGAATGCAACGCTGCATGTCAGCGAAACGGACCATGCATTCTGGACCGATGAAAGCATCGCCTCGGGCGCGCAGGAGTCGGCTCAAGCGTTCTTCGCCCTCGCCCGCGGCGTCAGTGCGGCTTATGGCGACAGGATCATGCGCTTTACCGGAGACGTCGATCTGGGAGGCGGACTTACGGCTTTCGCCATGCCCGGCCTTACACCCGGACACACCGGATTTCGTTTGGCCGACGGGGCCGATCAGCTATTCATCTGGGGCGACAGTACCGGAGTGGCAGCGCTGCAGTTCAGCCATCCGGACAGCGGTCTCGCCTTTGATGTCGACGGGGCCCTTGCTGCTGCAACCCGGCGCCGACTCCTCAACATGGTTGCAGCGGACAATCCGCAGTCGCGGGCACACATCTGCCCTTCCCCGGGATCGGGCATGTCGAGGCCAAGGACTCCGCCTATGCCTGGGTGCCGGAAGAGTGGCGCTTCCTCTAAGCCGCGCGCAGAGCATCCCTTCTACCCTGCATCCTGAACATTCGCCTTGCCGCTCTGGACCGAGTGGCAAGGACGTGATGTTTCATTTCGCCAAGCGGAGCCGCCCGTCTCGGGGCCTGTTACAAAGGGTACGGCCGATCTGACACCCTTATGCCGCACCGCAGCAACTCCGCCCCAAGGTCTGATGACATTCCCGAAAGTCCCGCCTATAAGCCGCTAAAGTCATCCCATCCGAGGCATTCTTCATGACAACTCTCGTATTCGGCCACAAATCGCCCGACACTGATTCCACGGGCTCTCCGCTCATCTGGGCCTGGTATCTGACCGAGGTGATGAATACGCCGGCCAAGGCCGTGCTTCTGGGTGAGCCGAACACCGAGGCGGCGTTCATGCTGCGCCACTGGGGGGTTGAACGGCCCGAAATCATCACCGATGTGGCGGCCGGCGCCCCCGTGGTGATTGTGGACACGAACAACCCCGCAGAACTGCCCGCAGGGATCAACGACGCGGACATCACGGCCATCATCGACCACCACATGCTGGTGGGCGGGCTCAAGACCAAGGCGCCCATCGACATCACCGTTCGCCCGCTCGCCTGCACTGCCACCATCCTGCATGATCTGATGGGTGCCGATCTCGCCCTCGCGCCCCGCGCGATCAAAGGCATGATGCTGACCTGCATCCTGTCCGACACGCTCGAATTCCGCTCGCCCACCACCACCCCGCATGACCGTGCTGTGGCCGAGGCACTGGCCGCCGATCTGGACGTCGCCATCCCCGCTTTCGCAGCCCAGATGTTTGCAGCAAAGTCTGACGTCTCGTCTTTCTCGGACGCGGCCCTTTTGCGCATGGACAGCAAGGAATACACGGTGGCGGGCAAGGAGCTGCGCATTTCGGTGCTCGAGACGACCTCGCCCGCCGTGGTGCTCGACCGCAAGGCCAGCCTCATGCGCTCGATGCTCGACGTGGCGAAAGAGGACGGCGCCGATCAGGTGCTCCTGTTCGTCATCGACATCCTGCGCGAAGAGGCGACACTTCTGGTGCCGAATGATCTGGTCAAGGCGATGGCCGAGGCATCCTTCGGCGTGAAAGTCTTGGGCGATACCGTCGTTCTGCCCGGGGTGATGAGCCGCAAGAAGCAGATCCTGCCCGCGCTGAAGCTCTGAAGATGACCGAGATCATTCCCTCCCTCGCCAGCGTCGCCAGCCGCTATGATGCGGTGTTCTGCGATCTGTGGGGTTGCCTGCACAACGGGCGCACAGCCTATCCGGCTGCCGTCGCCGCCTTGCGTGCCTACCGGGCGCAGGGCAAAGTCGTGGTGCTGCTGACCAACTCTCCCCGCCCGAAATCCGGGGTGCTGGAGCAGATCGCCCACCTTGGCGTGCCGCGCGACGTCTGGGATGAGGTCGCAACGTCAGGCGATGCGGCGCAATACGCGCTGATCACCGGGGCGGTCGGGCGGCGGGTCTATCACATCGGGGCTGCGCGTGACGAAAGCTTCTTTGCCGAGTTTGCGGACGACCTGCAGGCCACCCTGGCCTCCGAGCCGCCGATTGTCCGCGTCGCTTTGCGCGAGGCCGAGGGGATCGTCTGCACCGGACTTGTGAACGACGAGGTCGAAACACCGGCGGATTACCGCGCGATCCTGCTTTACGGCAAGACGATGGGCCTGCCGATGCTTTGCGCCAACCCCGATCTGGTAGTGGACCTCGGCGACAAGCGCGTCTATTGCGCAGGCGCCATTGCGGCGGCCTACGAGCAGATGGGCGGCCGTGCGCTCTATTTCGGCAAGCCTCATCCGCCGATCTACGACCTCGCCCGCCGCCGTCTTGCCGCCTTTACCGGCATTGCTGATCCGCAAATCCTGTGCATCGGAGATGGCATCGCGACAGACATTCAGGGCGGTATCGCCGAGGGTATGGACACGCTGTTCATCACTGCCGGGCTTGCGGCGGCTGAATTCGGGGATGACCCTGCGGCTCCTGATGCAAAGCTCGTTCATGCCTGGCTCGAGGCACGGCAGATGTCGGCGAGCTATGCGATGGGTCTGTTGGTGTAAATCCGTGCAGGTCCGGGGCGGGCACTGACAGCAGCGCACCGCCCCACAGGATCAAGGTCAGGGCCGGCTTTCGCTGATCTCCCCCAGAGGGCATGTCAGGCCCAGACCCCTTCAAACCCCTCCGGCACCAGCAAATTCTCGCGCCGCAGCGCGCGGACATCCCTCTCGCCACAAAGTGCCATCGTCACGTCCAGCTCCTTGCGGATGACCTCAAGCGCGGCGCTTACCCCGGCCTCGCCCATCGCGCCGAGGCCATAGATGTAGGACCGCCCGATAAAGGTGCCCTTCGCCCCCAGGGCCAGCGCCTTGAGGACGTCCTGACCCGACCGGATGCCGCCGTCCATATGCACCTCCACCCGGTCGCCCACCGCCCGAACGATCCGCGGCAGCATGCGGATCGAACTGACCGCCCCGTCCAGCTGACGCCCCCCGTGATTGGACACGATGATCGCATCTGCCCCGAAATCCGCGGCGATCCGGGCGTCTTCCTCATCCAGTATGCCCTTCAGGATGAATTTGCCCTTCCACTGATCGCGGATGCGCCGGATCTTTGACCAGTCCAGTTGCGGGTCGAACTGCTCATTCGTCCAGCTCATCAGGGACGACATGTTGCCCACGCCCTTTGCATGCCCGACGATGTTGCCGAAGCTCCGCCGCTGCGTGCCCAGCATGCCAAGCGCCCATTGCGGCTTGGTCGCGATATTGAGGATGTTCGGCAGGGTGAGCTTTGGTGGGGCGGAAAGCCCGTTCTTCAGGTCCTTGTGGCGCTGCCCGATGATCTGAAGATCCAGCGTAAGCACCAGGGCCGAGCATTCCGCAACCCGGGCCCGCTCGATCGCTGCATCCACGAAGGCCTCGTCCCGCATCACATAAAGCTGGAACCAGAAGGGGGATTTCAGCGCCTTCGCCAGATCCTCCAGCGAACAGATGCTCATCGTCGAAAGGGTAAAAGGTACGCCAAAGGCCCGCGCCGCCCGCGCTGCCTTGATCTCGCCATCGGCGCATTGCATCCCCGTCATCCCCACCGGCGCCAGCGCCACCGGCATGCTCACCGACTCCCCCACCATGGTTGACGCGGTCGAGCGGCCCGACATGTCCACGGCCACCTTCTGGCGCAGGCGCAATCGCCCAAAATCATCGGTATTGTCGCGAAAAGTCTGCTCGGTGTAGCTGCCGCTTTCGCAGTAATCATAGAACATCTTCGGCACGCGCCGCCGATAGAGACGCTTCAGATCGTCGATTGAGGTGATAACAGCCATGGCCAGGCCTCCAGACGCGCATATTGGTTAGCTCGCTTTACCAATACAGCCGGTTTTGCGCAAGAAGAACGCAAGGTCCCTTCATCTATTCCCAAATATCCCGGGGGAGCCTTCCCGCACGGGAAGGCGGGGGCAGCGCCCCCTCCTTCTTTTTGGCGCGACCTCAGGCCGAATGCGCCCCGGCCGCGAGGCTCGCCACGAAGGCCAGAACCTCGGCCACAGGCTTGCCGTGGCCAATCTGCTGAACAATGGCCGATCCAACCACGCAGCCATCCGCCACCCGGGCGATTCCCCGTGCCTGATCCGGGGTAGAGATGCCAAAACCCACGATCACCGGTAGGTCCGTGCTCTGTTTGATCCGCGCAACCTCGGGCGCCACATCCCCGGCCTGGGCCGCCGCCGCCCCGGTGATCCCGGTGATCGAGACGTAGTAGACGAACCCGGACGTGTTTTGCAATACGCGCGGCAGGCGCTTGGCATCGGTGGTCGGGGTGGCGAGGCGGATGAAGTGCAGCCCTGCCGCCTGCGCCGGAATGCACAGTTCCGCATCCTCTTCGGGGGGCAGGTCCACCACGATCAACCCGTCGATCCCCGCAGCCTTCGCCTCGACCAGGAATGCGTCAACCCCATGCGAATAGATCGGGTTGTAATAGCCCATCAGCACGATGGGGGTATCCGCATCCCCCGCCCGGAAATCGCGCACCATCTGCAGCGTACGGGCAAGGGTCATCCCCGCCTCCAGCGCCCGCTGGCCGGCCAGTTGCACGGTCGGGCCATCGGCCATCGGATCGGTGAAGGGCAGGCCGAGCTCGATTGCATCGACCCCCGCGCCCGGCAGTCCCTTCATGATCGCAAGCGAGACGTCCACATCAGGGTCCCCCGCCATGATGTAGGCCACGAAGGCCTTTTTCCCCTCGGCGCGCAGCCTGGCAAAGGTATCGTCAATCCGCGTCATCGCCCGTCCCATCCTGCGCTGCATCCTCGCGCGGATGTGCCACGGGAGGGGCAGGGAAATCAATGGGGTGCGGTGGGCTTCCCGGGCGCCAGAGTCCGTGCGCCCGGGCTCCCTTTGGCGAGAAGACCGAGACGCAACAGCCCGCCCTGACCGCCGAGGAGCAGTAGGGCTTCATCGGCGAGCGTCATGACGCCGACGCAGGCCTGCAATACCTCAACGCCCGCACCTACGACCCCCTCCTCGGCATGTTCATCCAGCCCGACTGGTTCGAGGTTACCAAACCCGGCGTGGGAACCAACAGGTACAGCTGCTCCTGCAACGATCCGGTGAACAAGATGGACCCGGGAGGGAACCAGGCAAATCAGTCGGGCGGGCTAGGCGACTTCTTCAGGGACTTCATCAATAGTTTCTTCCCGGGGTCGTCGCGAGCCGATGCCGGCAGGAACGCTGGCGAGTTTGGCAGGCAAGTCGTCCGCGAGGTTTATTCTTTACCTGCTAAAGCCGCGGCTGATGTCAAAGGTGCGTACGATATCGCCAGAGAGAACCCGGTCGCCGGGTTGATTCTTCGCGACGTAGACGCAATTCTAGAGGGGGATTTGCCTGAGATCGCTGGAGTTATCCCTATCGGGAAAGCAGCGGCACCCGCTGGCGAACTGATCAATGATGCTCTTGTCCGCACGAAAGTCGACTGTTCCTTCGAAGGGAGCACACTCGTCCTCGCAAAGAGCGCATACAAACCAATACGCGACATACTTCCCGAACAGGATCTCGTTTGGGGCCTGGACGCCAACGGGATTGGCGGCTGGCACGTCGTTCTGAGCCAGAGTGTCGCCACTTACGGCCACGAAGTCCATGTGACCATCCGCGATCTGGAGACCGGGGCGACGCAGACCATCGTGTCGAACCGCATACACCCTTGTTTCGCGCAGATGCCGGAGGACGAGATAGTGCTTCTTGCCAGCGAGGGCGTGCGCTACGACGGCCCGCTTGCCCCTGGCCACTGGATCGACGCGGGGCACCTGAAGCTGGGATACCGCCTGCTCAATCCTGATGGCACCCGGGCAGAGGTCGTCTCGGTCACGGAACGCGCAGCCACCCTTGACGCGCGGAACCTGACGGTCGAGGATGGACTCACCTGCTTCGTGGCGGCGATGGAGGGTATGGACCCGGCCTGGGTGCATACCGAATGCTCAGTGTTCGAGATATACAAACCGTTTGAACGTGCTCGAAACCGTGGGCTTGAATTGGCAGGTATAATTGACCCATCATCTCGAAGAGAGATTGTTGCAAAACTGACATACTTGAGGGAAAGATCTCCGGATTCACAGCTAAGACGACAGGCGGAAAATTTGCAAAAATGCGCATCGACTTTGACGAAAAGATCGGGGCCCACTTTAACGTGATGGTTGGGAAGAGAGATTCTCGCGTAAACTACCACCTCACGTTTCCGGGATCTGTATCCGACGTTTCATCCTTCCTCAGGCAATTTCAGTAAACGGGAAATACTGTGGAAACAATGTCTCAATGTCTGGTCAAGAAGGCTCGGTCTCTTGGCCTATTTGCTAGGCTCTTAGAGTCCGTGGCTTGAGAATCAATTGAGATCAATGACCACCTAAATCGATCTTTGTCAGGAAATTCGATGCCTGCCACGGCCAGGGTCCGTAGCGTCACGTGGAAAACATATTTGGAACAGAGAAAAGATCCATTGCGCTGTCTTGAGCAAGATTCGTTTCAAACGGAGGGTGACGAAACTGCAGTGTACTTTATTCCGATGTTTGGGCCGGATGAGACAATCGAAACAAGCATCGGTGCGATTCGCAAGCTTCGCGGTGATTTTTTTCGGAATTTAATTGATTCATCATCTATATTAAAAGGTCGCGATCGATCCTTTTACAAAAGCAATCGGCACATTAAAGCAATTCATCATTGGCGATTTTTAGGACATTAGGTCTGGCAGGTCAATTCCAGACCTGGCAAGTCAGAAAATGATTGGGGCCTTACGCAACTGTTTCCTTGTCCCTCCTTGCGGAATTTTTGCCATGGTCATCGAAGAACTATCGTTGAGCATAGTCTTCGTACCTCCACCCACGGCTTCACCCTCCTCGCCACCCTGGCGACAATCCTCCTCCTCGCCACGCTCCTCCTCGCCACGCTCCTCCTCACCTTGCAGACCAGCAGCCAGGCGAACCTCCGCTTGATCGCTCAGTTGACCTCCGACTTGCAGGAGAGGGCGGCAAGAGACAGTCTCGGTGACCGGCTCCGTGGTCTGGTCGCCGACACGATGTCCGCCGCTGCCAATCAGGAGTCGTCTCCGCAGGGCCGACCGACGCTCGATGGCGCACCCCTCATCCTTCGTGAGGGCGGCAAGGACTGGGTGGTTCGGGTTAAGGATGTCGAAGGGCAGCTGCCCGCTGCCGCGCCCCGCCTGCCATTTCGGTTCCGCCAACCCCAAGGCCCCGCGCCACAGGAACGGTAAACCTTGATCCCGCCGCTCCCTGCCCGTAGAAACCTCCCGTCAGGACAGGAGCTGTGGCATGGGTTTCAAGATGGGCATCGTGGGTTTGCCGAATGTGGGCAAGTCCACCCTCTTCAATGCGCTGACCCGTACGGCGGCGGCGCAGGCGGCGAACTTCCCCTTCTGCACGATCGAGCCGAATGTGGGCGAGGTGGCCGTTCCCGATGCGCGGCTCGACAAGCTCGCGGCGATTGCGGCGAGCAAGCAGATCATCCCGACCCGGATGACCTTTGTCGATATCGCAGGCCTTGTGCGCGGGGCGTCGAAGGGGGAGGGCCTGGGAAACCAGTTCCTCGCCAACATCCGCGAATGCGACGCGGTGGCCCATGTGCTGCGCTGTTTTGAGGATGGCGACATCACCCATGTGGAGGGGCGGATCGACCCGGTGGCCGATGCCGAGACCATCGAGACGGAGCTGATGCTCGCGGACCTCGAGAGCATCGAGCGGCGCCTTGCGGGTCTTGCCCGCAAGATCAGGGGCGGCGACAAGGATATGCTCGATCAGGACCGTCTGCTGCGCACCGCCCTGAAATTGCTGGAGGATGGCAAGCCTGCCCGTGCGGCCCAGGTCGCTGAGGATGATCAGCGGCAATGGCGGTTGTTGCAACTTTTGACCGCCAAGCCCGTGCTTTACGTCTGCAACGTCGAGGAGGCCTCGGCGGCCTCCGGCAACAGCCAGTCGGCCCGGGTCGCGGCGATGGCTTCGGGTCAGGGGGCTGCCTCCGTCGTCATCTCTGCCCGGATCGAGGAAGAGATCAGCCAGTTGGTCGAGGATGAGGCCGCGATGTTCCTTGAAGAGATGGGTCTGCAGGAGGCGGGTCTCGATCGTCTGATCAAGGCGGGCTACCTGCTTTTGGGTTTGCAGACCTACTTTACCGTCGGTCCAAAGGAAGCCCGCGCCTGGACGATTGCAAAGGGCACGCTCGCCCCGCAAGCCGCAGGTGTGATCCATGGGGATTTCGAAAAGGGCTTCATCCGTTCCGAAACGATCGCCTACGACGATTACATCGCAGGCAAGGGTGAGGCGGGGGCGAAGGAAGCGGGCAAGTTCCGGGTGGAGGGGAAGACCTACGAGGTGAAGGACGGCGATGTCCTGCACTTCCTGTTCTCCGGCTGACGATCGGCAGAAGCCGCCAGCGGCGCACCCCAAACTCAGACGCGTGCCTGCGACGCCTGATTCAAGATTTCCCGCAGATCCGCTGCCGAAAGCGCGACCGGATTTCCCTTGATGGACGAGGATGTCAGGGCCGCATCCGCGATCTGATCGTGACGCGCTGGATCAAGCCCTTGCGCTGTCAGACCCGGCAGCCCGGTGTCCCGGAGCCATTCGGCCAGCCTTGCAGGGGCACCGGCCGCAGAGCAGCCAAAGGCCGCGCCGATCATCGCGCAGACCTCGACCAGCCGAAGGGACGCCGCGTTCGTGGCGCGCGTGCGGTTCATTTCCAGTACCGGGCCGAGCAGAGCGCCGCAAAGCGCCCCATGGGCTGCAGGAATGATCCCGCCAATCACCCCGGCCAATCCGTGGACGGCGCCAAGCCCGGCATTCTCCAGGGCCAACCCGCCGCTCAGGCTCACCCAGGCCAAAGCGTCCCGTGCCGCCGGGTCCTCGCACTGCATCAGGCGCTGCACCGCTGCAAGCCCCGTCGGGATTGCCGGACGGCTCAACGCGTCGGTAAACGGCGTTGCCCGACACGAGACGTAGGGTTCGATAACCTGGGCGATCGCGTCCATGCCGGAGGCCAGCGTCACCCCGCGCGGACAGCCATCTGTCAGGCCCGGGTCGATGATCGCGAGGCGAGCCAGCATCCGTTCATCGCGCATGCTGACCTTGCGGCCAAGGTTCGGCAGTCCGATCACCGCGTTCCGGGTGGCTTCTGCCCCGGTGCCTGCCGTCGTGGGCAGGGCGATGAAGGGCAGGGGGGCTGCATCCAGTGCGCGGCCGGGACCGGCAACTTCCAGATAGTCCAGCGCGGGCCGTGGCGCCGGGATCATTGCCGCAACGGCCTTGCCCAGATCGAGTGTCGCACCCCCCCCGATGGCCGCCACCCAGGCGGGCGAAAAGGGTCGCGCCCGGGCCAGCGCCGCCTCCAGCATCCCGAGCGTGGGTTCCTGTGCGCAGCCGATGGCCAGAACCTCGCATCCTTGGGCGTGCAAGCTGTCAAGCAGCCAGGCTGCCCGGTCGGCACTGGCGCCGTGAACGACAATTCCGCGATCACCGAAGCCGCGGATCGGGCCGACCGCCTTTGCCGCTTCGGCCCGGCCAAACAGGATCCGCCCGGGCGCATGGATGGCAAAGGGCGTCATATCGACATGGTTGCAGCGACGGCCCGACCCCAGCGATCATACTTCGACGCCCGAAGGTCTTCGGCCATCTTCGGCGAAAAGCGCCGTTGCAGCGCCCAGCTTTCGGCGAAGGCTGCGGGTTCCGGACAAATCCCGGCCTGCAATCCCGCCAGGTATGCTGCCCCCAGAGCGGTGGTTTCGGTCACGACCGGGCGGTCCACCGGCGCTCCGATGATGTCGGCCAGAAACTGCATCGCCCAGTCGCTGACAACCATGCCGCCATCAACCCGCAGCACACCATCCGCCGCGGTGCCCCAGTCGGCGCGCATCGCCTCCAACAGGTCGCGGGTCTGGAACCCGACGCTTTCCAGCGCGGCCTTCGCCAGTTCCGCCGGACCGGAATTGCGGGTCAGCCCAAAGACCGCGCCCCGGCTCTCGGGCCGCCAATAGGGCGCGCCTAGACCGGTGAACGCGGGCACGAGCACCAGATCCTGCATCGGGTCCGATGCCTCGGCCAGCGTCTGGGTGTCGGCAGCGGTCTTGATGATCTTCAACCCGTCACGCAGCCATTGCACGACTGCCCCCGCGATGAATATCGACCCTTCGAGCGCAAAGGTCGATTGCCCGTTGAGGCGGTAGGCGATGGTGGTCAGCAGCCGGTTCTTCGAGGCGACCCTCTCTGTGCCGGTGTTCAGAAGCGCAAAGCAACCCGTCCCGTATGTGGCCTTCATCATGCCCCGCTGGAAACAGGCCTGCCCGACGGTTGCGGCCTGCTGGTCACCCGCAACGCCGCGGATCGGGATGGCATGACCGAACAGCGCAGGGTCGGTCAGCCCGAAATCCGCCGCGCAATCCTTCACTTCGGGCAAGAGCGACATCGGAATGTCGAGGAGGGCGCAGATGTCGGCATCCCAAGATCCGGCGCCGATGTTGTAGATCAGGGTGCGCGCCGCATTGGTGGCATCGGTCAGATGGTTTGCGCCGCCGGTCAGTTTCCAGATCAGAAAGCTGTCTACGGTGCCGAAGGCAAGTTCACCCGCCTCTGCGCGGGCGCGGGCACCGGGCACGTGGTCCAGCAACCACTTGATCTTCGTGCCGCTGAAATAGGGGTCGAGTAGCAGGCCGGTCCGCGCGGTGATCATCGGCTCGTGCCCCGCCTCGCGCAGGTGGGCACAGGTATCGGCGGTGCGACGATCCTGCCAGACGATGGCGTTGTGGATCGGCTTGCCCGTGGTCCGGTCCCAGATCAGTGTCGTCTCGCGCTGGTTGGTGATACCGATGGCAGCGATGGAGCGTGCGTCCGTCCCGGCTTTCAAGAGTACGGTACGGGCAGTCCGGGTCACGCCGGACCACAGGTCCGACGGGTCGTGTTCAACCCAGCCGGGGGCCGGGTAGAGCTGCGGGAACTCTTCCTGGGCGGAGGCAACTACCCGCAGCGTTTCATCAAACACGATGGCCCGCGACGAAGTGGTGCCTTGGTCGATGGCGAGGATGTAGGTCATGATTAGCCTCCCTTTCGTCTGGCGTCCCTGCGCGGGACGTCTTTCTTGTATCAAGCGGCCTGGTGATGGGCCCCTGGCGTGGCGCCCTTTTGGTGCGCCAGGGACACGCGCCTGCTCAATCCTTCCGGATTGCCTGCATGACCGCGACCAGAACGATGCCGTAAAGGACGTGTCCCACAAGAGCGACCCAGGTAATGCCGGTGAAGCCCAGAAAGAAGGGCAGGCCTGCAATCGCCGTAATACCGCCAATCGCAAAGACCCACATGCCGAAACCATAGATCGCCGATGGCAAGAACCAATGCGTGGGCCCGATCACCGCGCGCCAGATCGGCGCAAAGACGAACAGCCAGCCGACCGGATAACCGATCAACCCGACGAGGTAGAAATGCATGAAATAGCCCGCGAAATCGCTGTTCGGCAAGCCAAGTGCGCCCAGCAGGCTTTTGGCGAGACCGTGGGGCGACAGGTTGGCAAAGCCAAGCGCCGGGCTTATCACCTGCCCCCACAGATCGAAGGCGTTGCTGGCAAAGAAACCTGCGACGAACAGGACGCCAAGGGTTTGAGCCTTGAGCGCGGGGAACGTCCCCAGACTGCGCGATGGGGTTTTGGGGCGCATCATGGTGGGTTCTGTCCTTTGGAGGTTTTCTTTGACTGACCGGGCTGTCACAGCATTGTGCAAGGAAGCTGTCAATGATGACGTCAAAAGGCAACTGAACCGTCACTGTTGTTTTATCATATGTTTCAAGCCCTGGGCCGAAAGTCGTAAACTGTGCCCGTATTGTCAGCTGCGGATCAGGCTTGGCGCACGCGCAAGGCCCAAGTAGCCTCGCCTCACGATTGTGCCGCTGATCTTGTTTCTGTCTTTTGCAATTGCTGTTGCGGGCGTGCTGATCTTGCCCGGCCTGTCGGACTTTGTCCCGTTGGCCGGACCTGCGGCGCTGGCCAGTCCGGTCCTGTTGCTGCAAGCCTGGTTCAGGCCCCGGACTGCAAAGCCAAAGTTGATGCTGATCGACGGGTCGACCGTGCTTTATTGGCGCGATGGCACGCCGCAACTGGACGCGCTGCGCGAGGCGATCAGTCATCTGAGGACGCTTGGCTGTACCCCTGACGTCGTGTTTGACGCCAATGCGGGCTATCTGTTGGCGGAAAAATACAAGCATCATCGGAGGATGGGGGCTCTGCTGGGGCTGCCCGAGGATCAGGTGATGGTGGTGGACAAGCGGAAGCGTCCGGCCTGACTGCCCTGCCGCGGATTCAGTGAGTGGGATAATGTCCGCTTTGGACGGCGGACACTATGGGGTCTTGAGCGGCTCGGCGAACGAAGCGGCTTTGGATTGAC
>Ga0105044_10003958_pt1 | contig 20348 bp, 14 predicted proteins | sample MAT01_FD_78092 | JGI IMG/M metagenome (GOLD analysis project Ga0105044, IMG submission 78092) | Freshwater microbial communities from Lake Fryxell liftoff mats and glacier meltwater in Antarctica - MAT-01 | ecosystem: Environmental > Aquatic > Freshwater > Ice > Liftoff microbial mat | place...
GGCGCTAGAGCTAACCGAGCCTAAGCCATTTAGTGTGCGAATCGCGCGTTCCAAATCGAGTGCGGCTTGGGTCAATAGCCGCGCATCATCACCAGCTAAGACGATCTGCATCAGCTCGCCCGGTTCGCTGCTTAAAAAGCTCAAACGCACGCCGGTTACGTCGTCCAGCAAACGCCGGGTTTCGCGTTCCAGCGCTTTTTGATTGCGCTTGCGTTCTTGCCCAGAACCCCACTTCAAAATCAGCACCGCTTTGCGCACTTCGGCGGCTTCCGCTTTGCCAGGATCGCCTAAATCAAGCGCGCCGCCGATGGTGCTGTAGACGTTTTTAAGCTCCGGTATGCTTTTAAGTTTAAGCCGCACTTCTTCAGCACGCGCATAGGTTTGCGCTAAGGTCGAACCCGGCGGCAGTTCAATGGTCAAGTTCGTTTGCGCCAAGTCCGATGGCGGCAGAAAGGTTGAAGGAATCAGCGGCACAATCGCCAGCGAACCGATAAAAAACAGCAGCGCGAACGCAAGAGTCAGCCCACGGTGTTTAAGCGCCCAACGTACCAGCGCCAAATACCACTGCATTAGGCGCGAATTGTGCTCATTCGGGTCTGCCGGTTTGGCTTTGAGCTGATACGCCGCCATCATCGGCGTCAATAGCCGCGCGACCAGCAAGGAAAACAGCACCGCAATCGCCGCCGTCCAGCCAAATTCACGGAAAAATTTGCCCGGAATACCCGGCATAAACGCAACCGGCACAAATACCGCGCCGAGCGTAATTGAGGTTGCAATCACCGCGACGCCGATTTCGTCTGCTGCATCGCGCGCCGCCTGCAGCGGCGACTTGCCCATTTTCAAATGCCGCACAATGTTTTCGATTTCAACAATCGCATCGTCGACCAAAATCCCAACGACCACCGCCAAAGCCAACAGCGTGATGATGTTTAGGCTAAAGCCCATCAAATACATCACGCCAAAGGTTGGAATAATGGAAAGCGGCAACGCGATCGCCGAAATCCAGGTCGCGCGCCAATCGCGCAGAAATAGAAACACCACAATCACGGCTAAAATCGAGCCTTCCACCAGCATCGTCATCGAGCTTTTAAAGCTATCCTCCGCTTCCTCGACGGTGCTGGCGACTTCGACAAACTTCAGGCGCGGAAAACGTTCCTGTAGCTCGGCTACTTTTGCGCGCAGTTCTCGGCCGAGCTTAACTTCTGACGCCCCGCGCGTACGCACAACGCCAAAGCTCACCACCGGCTTGCCGTCAAAAAGCGCAATCGCGCGCGGGTCGGCCACACTGTCGGTCACGGATGCAATATCGCCTAAGCGCAATTTGCGGCCATCGGGTGTGGCCACCTGAAAGGCTTGCAGTTGCTCTATTGAGCTGACGACGCCAATCGTCCGCACGGTTTGCTCGGCGCCGGAATACTGCGTGCGGCCGCCTGGACGCTCCAGCTGACTTTGTGCCAACTGCAAGGAAATCATCGAAGCGGTAACGCCATAGCTTTCTAGCGCGCCTGGGCTTAAATCAATGCGCACCTCGCGCTCGACGCCGCCTTGACGGTTGACCGCGCCTACGCCTTTGATGCCAAACAGCGCCTTTTTGACGGTGTTATCGACAAACCAGCTGAGCTCAGCCGGGCTCAATTGTTCGGATTGCACCGCGAAGGAAAGCATCGTGCCGCCGACAAACTCTTGTTTTGCGACCAACGGCTCTTCAATTTCCTGCGGCAAGTCAAGCCGAACACGCGTAACGGCATCGCGCACGTCATCGGTCGCCTCATTCAAATCGCGCTCAAGCTGAAATTCGATCAAGGTCGTGGAGTTGCCATCAGTGACGGTCGAGGCGATGGTTTTAATTTTCGATAGGCTCGCCAGCGCATCTTCAACTTTGCGCGTAACTTCCGTTTCCAGCTGCGCCGGCGTTGCGCCGGGCAAGCTAATGCTGACGCTAACCAGTGGCACTGAAATATCAGGAAACTTACTAATGGCTAGTTTACTAAACCCCAAAAGCCCGGCACCACACAAAATAATAAAGAGCAAAATAGCGGGCATCGGGCGCGCAATCGCCCACGCCGAAGCATTGAACCCACCGCCGCGATCTTGACTCATTGTGTTGGCACCGAAGCTTCAGGCGCTTCAGCTTTTTGAGCCACGTCTGCGCCCCCAAAGACTTGCACGCGGTCGCCATCGGTTAAAAAGCCGCCACCTTCTGCCACGACGCCCGTCGCTAGCTCTAGCCCAGAAACCACCTCGACACTGTTTGCAACGGTTGCACCCAGCTGCACCTGCTTTTGGCTGACAACCCCGTCTTTTTCAGTAAAAACGTAAGCGTAGCCATCGCGTTGCACAATCGCCGTTGCAGGCAACACCAAGCCATTGCGCGTGCCCAATTGAATTCGACCTTGGGCAAAAGTACCGGCGCGCAGCTGAGAATCTTCGGGTAAGTCCGCATACACTAGGCCGGTTCGGCTTTGCATCTGCAAGCCGGCATCAATTGCGCGAATCCTGCCCGCTACTTTCGCGCCCTGTGTGGACACCGCTACCGAATCACCCACGCTTACGCGCAAAAAGTCATTGGCGCTTAATTCTGCGCGCCACTCCAAAGCACCGTTTTTAATCATGCGCAGCAGCTCTGAACCCGCTGCCACGACCGTTCCAGGCTGCACCGAACGCGAACTAATAATGCCGTCGCTCGGTGCTTTTAAGGTGGCAAAGCTCAAACGCAGCTCGGACGCCTGTAGCGCGGCATTGGCCAATTCAACGCCCGCTTGGGCGTTTAAAAGTGCGGCATTAACTTGATCGGTATCGCTTTGGCTGGTAAGGCCACGCTTGCGTAACTCCGCACCACGCTTGGCATTTGCCGCTGCAACCGTCAAACTGGCCTGCGCCTGCTTGGCTTGTGCACGCACTTGAATAAGCTCGACCTGCAGCGTGCGGTCATCCAAGCGCAACAGCACCTGCCCTGCTTTCACGCGTTCGCCTACGTCCACCAAAACGGCATTGACGCGCACGCCGCTTAGTTCGACACCTAACAAAACCTCCTCACGTGGCGCGATCGTGCCGCTGGTATTGATGTCGTCACTAATCGGGGCAAGTTGCGCATGCACGAGCGTCACTTTCAACGCGGGCTTGCTGGCCGCTACAGGCTCAGCGGGCTTGGAGCAAGCACCCAGCAACGCCAGACTTAAAAACAAGGCAACGGGCAAACGGGTGCGCATTTCCGAAGGGTTGCAAAACGATAACCATTCTGGAAACCGTTCGTGCTGAGCCTGTCGAAGCATGCGGCGGAAAGCTGCAAGATGCGTTCTCGCTTCGTCAGTATTTGTACGGCTCTGCCCTTCGACAAGCTCAGGGCGAACGGATCTAGCCAGAAATTCAGACATATACTAACCAACCTCTCTTGCTCAATAGATTCTTGCGTTACTTCACGGCATCAATAAAAAACGTGTATTCCTGCGCGACTTGCGTCAGGCGGTCAAACCGGCCTGAGCGCCCACCGTGCCCGGCTTCCATGTTGATTTTAAATAGCAGCGGGTTTTTGTCGGTTTTTAAGGTGCGCAATTTCGCCACCCACTTTGCCGGTTCGTAATATTGCACCTGCGAATCGTGCAAACCGGTCGTGACAAACATCATCGGATAGTTTTGCGCGTGCACTTGGTCGTAAGGCGAATAGCTCAGCATGTAATCGTAAGACGCCTTTTGCTTCGGATTGCCCCATTCGTCAAACTCACCGGTAGTGAGTGGAATAGTCTCATCCAACATGGTGGTGACCACGTCAACAAAAGCCACATGCGCGGCAATAGCCCGGTATTTTTCCGGTGCCATATTGACCACAGCACCCATCAATAAACCACCAGCACTGCCGCCTGCGGCAACAATCTTATTTTTCGCGCCAAATTTGTTTTGGACTAAGAAATCGGTTACGTCGATAAAATCGGTAAAGGTGTTGATTTTCTTCAACAATTTCCCCTCTTCATACCATTGTCGCCCCATTTCTTGGCCACCGCGAATATGTGCAATGGCAAAAACAAACCCGCGATTGAGCAAACTCAGGCGGTTCAAGCTAAAGGTTGGCTCAGTCGAACTGCCGTAAGAACCATAGGCATATTGATACAGCGGCGCGGTGCCATCGCGCGGCGTGGTTTTTTTATAAACGATACTGACTGGAATCAAGGTGCCGTCGCGCGCTGTGGCGTGCAGGTATTCCGATGCATATTCGCTGGCATTAAATTCACCCAGTACCGGTTCTTGCTTGAGCAAAGTGCGCTCGCCACTGACTAAATCAAGCTCATACACCGAGCTTGGCGCGGCTAATGAATCATAGTCATAGCGTAACTTTGCGCGCGATAAATCTGGCGTTGAAATCAGCTCCATCACATAGCTCGGGTCATCCGCCTTGAGCAGTTTTGACTGCGCCAGCGCGGCTTTTGCATCAAGCTTTTGATCGGTGCTGACCAAGCGAATTTTGCTCAAACCACCGGAACGCTCGTTGACTGCCAAAGTATTAGGATACACCTCGAAGCTTTCAATCAAGGCATCGGTGCGATGCGCCAAAACCGGCGTCCAGGATTTAACATCGGTTGGGATTTTTTCTGGCGCTCGAAAAAGCGCGAAATTACTCGCGCTGTCACGGTTGGACAGAAAATAAAACTGATCACCCATGTGCTCAAGCGAATACTCGTGCCCGCGTTCACGCGTCAAGACAATTTTCGGCTCCTCCGCTGGGCGATCCGCTGACAGTAAACGCACTTCAGTGGTTAAGGTCGAGCCCAAATAGATGCTGATGTATTTTTCGCTTTTGCTGCGCCCTATGCCCAAGTAAAAGGTATTGTCTTTTTCTTCGTACACCAATTCATCTGCGAGCGCAGCTTTGATATTGCGGCGATATAACCGATACGGCAGCAGCGTCTCGTCGTTGTCGTCGGTATAAAAAATGGTTTGATTGTCGTTCGCCCAAACCACGTTCGACGTCACTTTTTCAACCTGGCTCGGCAAGTCCGCGCCATTACTTAAGTCTTTGATTTTAATCGTGTATTGACGTCGTCCAACAGTGTCGACGGCATAGGCTAGAAGTTTGCCGTTTGGGCTAACTTCGGCGGCACCAATACTAAAGTAGCCAGTGTTCGAGAGCGCATCCATGGCATTACCGTCCAGCAAAATTTCCTCGGGCGCGGTCATCAGGCCTTTGCGCCGCGCATAGATCGGATACTGTTTACCCGTTTCGTAGCGCAAATAAACCCAATAGCCGTTCTCGAAAACGGGAACGCTAGAGTCGTCCTCTTTAATGCGCGCTTTCATCTCCGTGACGAGGCTGTCGATATTCGCCTGCATCGGTTCAAAATACTGCTTTGTATAGGCGTTTTCAGCCGCCAAATACGCCAACATGTCGGGATTTTTACGGGTGTCATCGCGCAACCAATAATACGGGTCGTTGCGCGTGCCGAACGGCGAAGGCACCGAGTAATCAACACGCTTGGCAATTGGGGGCGTAAGCAGCAAGGCTTTATTGCTGGCAATACCGGGATTTTCCGGCAACGAAGTGCAACCCAGGGCGGCGAGTGCAAGGGCTGAAGGAATGGCTAATCGCAACGCGTTATTTGGGCTCATAGGGGCACGACCTGAAAAGAAAAGTCGCCTAGTTTGGCGCTGACGCGCTCAGAATGCACCATGCCAAACGGGCTAGGATACTTTTCAACCACTTTCGGAATGCCTAAAACCGCACCGCGAATTGATAACACCGATTCAAACCGCCTCAATCTGACGAACCGCCGTGCGCGTCTCGGGCACCGGCCAATTTTGACTGGAGCGCAGGCGTGCGATCCGGCGTTGCAGCTCAAATACGGTTTGACCATGCGCGGCCGTTGGCGCAAAGACACGTAACGCCAATAATGTCCCCAATGCGTTGGACTCTAATACTTCAACGATTGGCTTTGGCTCGGCAAGCGCCTGCTCTATGCTCATTAATTCAACGAGAAACAATGCGATCGCAGCTTCCAAGTCAACCGTATGCGGAACCTGAAAAGTAGCATCCGCCCGGCGCACCGGGTTATGGCTAAAATTGCTTATGTTTTCCGCAAAAACCCTGCTGTTGCCGACAACAACTCGAACGCCATCGGCAGTGTCTAGCTTGGTACCAAATAGGCCAATTTCTTTTACTTCGCCGTTAACGCCAGCGGTTGTGACCGCATCACCGACTTTAAATGGCCGCAATACCACCAGAAAAATCCCCGCGGCGAAATTTGAAAGCAAGCCGGCCCAAGCGACACCAATTGCCACACCTGCAGCCGCAATCAATGCCGCGAAGCTGGAGGTTTCCAGGCCAAGAAAGCCCAGCAAACCGACCAACAGCCCAATTTTTAGCGCCACCGACAAAAAGTTGCGGCTATAACGAACGACGGTGGCATCCGTTTTGCGTAAATTTAGAGCGCGCTCGTTCAAGCCGATAATGGCCTTGATCGCGTAACCACCAACGAACCAAACCACTAATGCCAGCAGCAACTTCAGCGCGGCCGGAGCCACATAAGTGCTTAGGCTGGTTAAAACAACGGTGTGCAGCGTAATTGGATCTTCAGGAACAGTCATGGGTCACACTAAAATGTTGTCGGAAATGTTGTTAAAGGGTCTTTGATATCGTTGAATTAGAGCAATGCACGACACAAGCGCAATCGCGCGGCGCGTCTATTTTTTGACGTATTTCTGATCCTCAATTAACAACAACAGATCGCCCGCTTGAATCGTCTCAATGGGGCTTGCCGAGTAAAAATAGCGCTGCCCGCCTCGCTCTAATCCGACTAAAAAACAATGCCCGATTTGCCCAAGCGGTTTGCCAATTTCTTGCGGCTGCGCAGGCCTTTCGACGAGGTTTAAACGCCCCCTGCAGGTCATCAAATCGGTCAAAAACCCGACCGAAAATTTAGATTGCACCGCATCGGCGAGCAAAAACCCGCTTACTCGCCCCTGATGTATCACCACATCGGCACCCGCATGCCTTATTAGGGTGACATTGTCCTGATCGCGCACTAGGGCAATGATGCGAATTCCCGACGCAAGTTTGCGTGCAGTTAACACCGCAAGTGCGGTCGCGTCATCGCGCGCGAGTGAAAAAATAATGCAGTCTGCGCGCGCGATTTCCATCTGAGACAGTGATTTGGTATGCACAGGATCGCCGCGAAAAGCGACAAAGCCCGCGTCGCTGGCCGCCACTAAAGCGTCCTCACGCGAATCCAAAATTACAATTTTGTCTTTAGTGAAGCCTTTCTCAACAAGCTCTTGCAGCACAACTTCGCCTGTCCGGCCGTAGCCACATAAAATAGTGTGGTTTTTCAGCATTTTCCGAATCCTATTTGAACGCCATTTTTCGATGGCGTGGTGCGCCAAAAATTCATACGCAGTACCGATAAAAATTAGCCAGATAGCGATACGAATCGGGGTTACCAAAATCGCATCTACGAGGCGAGCAGAATTTGAAATTGGGGCGATATCACCATAGCCAACCGTCGTCAGCGTGACGGCAGTAAAATAGATCACATCATAAAAACTGATATGCCCGTCATGGCTATCCTTTAAGCCCATGCGTCCAAGCCAAATCACCAAAATTGCAACAAATAGCAGCGCTAGCACCAGCAGCAGGCGAAATAGCAACATCCTTGCGCCGCCCTGAAGAGTTCCGAAAACCGGAACCTGCACATGTTTAAACAGCTGTTGCTGGAATCGAGCCATGAGTTGGGCGAAAACAATGGAAGCCGCGATGCTAACGCTTTAGTGGGCGGGTGTCGAAATCACGCTGGCTTCAAAATCACGCTGCTTTCGAAATTACGCTGCATTCGAAGTTACGCCGGGAAAACATGTTTTATTTGATCAGGCGGCAAAAAAGCCTGGTGTTATGCTGCAACTATGGACATATTTTATGCTGCTCGAATGCGTTTCTGGGTTTTTGCGCGCAGTCGCGCACTGAACGGTTCTTATCGTGCGAAGTGCCTGCTGCTGCTGCTATTGCTCGTGTTGAGTCCAATCACGCTTTGGGCGCAGCTGCTGCCAGCATTGACGCCCACGATACCAGCGCCAATTCAGGCAGAAACGGCGCCTTTAACGCCCGCGCAGGCCATAGAAAGTGTGACAAATCTTGCGCAGTTTGAGGCGCAAGAAAAGTCAAAATTCGCGTCTGAACCCGGATCCGAGGCAAATCGAGCGTTGGAATCGGCGTTTGCGGCGTTAAAAACAAGACTAACCACAGCAGACGAAGATTTTTCGCTAGCACCACTACCGCCGCTACCCATCGAATTTGCAGCGCTCAAACAAGTGCTCGAAACGCGTCAGGTGATGCAAGTTGAGCTAGCCCTGCGCCAAGAAATTAATCAGGATCCGGTGCGCCTTACTGCGCTAACACAACCGCGCAACCTTAGCGAGCTTATGGAGTTGCTGCGCACACTTGAGCTGGCGATCAATCAAAATGCGGTAGCGCGTGAGCTGGCAATAGTCACGCTCAATTTGGAGCAACTGCAAAGCTATCTAAAGCAAGCCGCTGGCCAGCTCGCACTGAGCCCGAAAAACCGCACCGAACTGCGCACCATAAGCGATCAGGCCATTGAACTGCCCAAATTAGACGATTTCTCCGGGCTACTCAGTTTCAAACAAATCAAAGACTATGTTCAACGACAGGTTCAGGCGATAGACGTCCTTTCGGCACGCGCGCAGCTCAGGCTTGCGGAGCGTGCGTTTGATATTAAAGTTGCGACACGTGATCGCAAATTAGCTCAGCGTCACCTGCAAGCGAGCGATGCCGCCTTTGTACGGGCCATGCGTCGCAGCGAACTAAGCGCTGGACGGCTAAGCAAGGCTGCGCAAAAGGAGCTTGAAAGTACGCGCGATGCGGCCAAGTTTGAACTGCGCAACTTGGAAAGTCGCCTAATGGAAATGCGGTGGTTGGAGAGCGCTGAGCGCACACAGTGGCTAGAAAACACGCCCTGGCTGCAGCGTCAGATGAGCGATGTGGGGCAAATATGGGCAGGCGTTTGGAGCGTCGTAACGCGCACGTTTAACTATGGATTCTTCACTATCGGCCAAACCCAAATTACATTAGCTGCTGTTGGGCGTGTGCTGCTCATTTTCTTAGCGGCATGGTTTGCCTCTAAATGGCTGCGGCGTGGCCTTACCCGCTATGGCGAGCGCTTGGCCGATACCTCACGTCCTGCGCTGTATTCTCTTGGCCGCGTTCTGCATTATGTCATTTTGGCGTTAGGCCTAAGCATCGCGCTAAGCGCCATCGGCTTAGATTTGAGCAAAATTGCAATCTTTGCAAGCGCCCTGGGCGTTGGCATTGGCTTTGGCCTGCAAACGATCGTTAGTAATTTTATCTCCGGCTTAATTTTACTTTTTGAGCGCAGTTTAAAGCTCGGTGATTTTGTCGAACTCGCATCCGGCGTACATGGCTCCGTGAGTGATATCAGCATTCGCGCCACGCGCATCACGACGAATGACAATATTGATATCTTGGTGCCGAATTCCGAGTTCATCAACGGCCAGGTAACCAACTGGACCCTGCGCGATGCGCGGCGACGCATCAAAATTCCGTTTGGCGTCGCCTATGGCAGCGACAAAGAGTTGGTCAAGCAAGCGGCACTTGAAGCGGCGGCCACCGTACCCTTTACGCTTGCCGCAGAGGGCCCGAATCGTGCGCAGGTTTGGCTTGTCGCTTTTGGTGCCAGTTCGCTCGAGTTTAAGCTGGTTATTTGGCTGACACCGGATGCCGTTTATCGGCCTGGTGCGGTGCACGCGGCCTACTGCTGGGCGCTGGATGATGCCCTGCGCAAATATAAAATCGAGGTGCCATTCCCACAGATGGACCTACATCTACGTTCGTTCTTTGGCGCAACTCTTGAACAAGCGCAGCACCGTTTCCATGAGCCGCCAGAACAAGTCCAGATGCCAGAACCCGCCAAAGAAACACCAGCAGCGCCGAGCACTAACGACGCCCTCGAAGATGCGCTTGCCGCCACCCAGCTGCGTGAATCCGATGTTTCGGCACCGGATGACGATTCGTTGATAGAAACCACTTCTTAAGGGCGAGACGCGAAATTCGGATATTTGAGCTTAGTGGTAAAACTTTATAGGCCTAATCAAGAAAATCTAGCTAAATTTGGGCCGCGCCCTACTCGCCTGCAACATTGCGATAAACGACTCGCCTTGCTCGCGCGCATCGTCAAGCGCAATGTGCGTGTGGGGCAAACTGGTTTGCCACGCTTTAGGAAATGCGCTCTTTCCGGCTTTGCGAAATTCCGAGCCCAGCAGCGCCATCGCAAAACTCTTCATATCCAGCGCCGAATGCCCGAACGGGCTTTCACCCAAAAATCGGATGAAATACCAATAAACAAACAAAAAATCGAACCCTGCCGGCATGGCAACGAACACCGGGCGCCCCTTCAAGCTTTGAATCCAGCGCAAATAATCAGCCATCACCAGCGCAGGTGCCCGAAGATTCTCCCGACATGCACGCCATGCGGCAGGCTCGGTTTGCCACCAAGCAGCAACGCGCGGATGCATTGTGGCATCGTCTAAGCTTTCCAAATTGGCGCTGAACTCGCCGAGCACGGTGCCATCACTACTTAGCGCTACCGACGCTAGGCTCAACATCGAATGCGGCCCGGGAATTGGACCATCGGCTTCAATATCTGTGCTGAGGTAAATTTCGACGGTTTTAACCGCGCTTTGCTTTATTGTGACCACAGTCATTCACTTTTGAATCGCATAGAATTTCAGCATAAACCAGCGTCGGTGTCGAAACTTGGCGTTTGGCGAAGTTCCTGCAGACTATGTGGATTGCTGACAAAGCGGCCAAGCGGGTGGCGAAAATGTCGGCGCACGCGACGAAAAGCATGATGAAGCGCATTTTTCGCTCGAAAGCACACATCACAACCGGCAAACCGTTGTGACGCCCGATTAAAATGCGTGAACGAGTCGTTAAGAATTGGGCCTAAATACGCCTCAAGGCTGCCACTTTTCACCCCAAGACTCTGGCGGGTGCGTGCTATCCTTGGCTGATCGTCTTGTTTGCGCGCGCAAAACCCCAATGTATTCAATGAAGTGAACGCGAATGTTCGCTCATCGCTTGAGCTAAATACAGGTGCGTTTACCCGACTAAAACTATAAAAAACAATTACTTACCGTCGTACTTTCTTAAATTTTTTCAACCTTAACTTTTGGAGTCTTCCCAATGGCGCTTGAGCGTACCCTTTCAATTATCAAACCTGATGCCGTGCAAAAAAACGTGATCGGTCAGATTTACGCGCGTTTTGAAGCCGCTGGCCTCAAAGTCATTGCCGCGAAAATGGCGCAGTTGAGCCAATTGGAAGCGGAAGGCTTTTATGCTGTGCACCGCGAGCGCCCTTTCTTCAAAGATTTGGTGAAATTCATGATCTCCGGCCCAGTCATGATCCAGGCCCTAGAAGGCGAAAACGCGATCCTAACGCACCGTGATCTGATGGGTGCCACTGACCCTAAAAAAGCAGCACCTGGAACTATTCGCGCCGATTTCGCTAGCAGCATTGACGCCAACGCCGTTCATGGGTCAGATGCAGCAGAAACCGCTGCGCAAGAAATTGCCTACTTCTTCGCCGGCACGCAAATCTGCGCAGGTTGATTTTGCGCACAGCCCAACCGTAAAACTCGATTTTGTCTTAGCAAAAATTATTTAGGAACAGCCGTGAGCGTGGAAAAAATTAATCTTCTCAACTTTGATCGTACGCAGATGGAGGCGTACTTCTTAGGCTTGGGCGAGAAAAAATTCCGCGCGCATCAAATGATGAAGTGGATATATCACCACGGCGTGACTGATTTTGAACAAATGACCGATTTTGGTAAGGCGTTACGCGCCAAAATGGGCGAAACAGTGCACGTATTAGCGCCGACCTTGATGCATGAACAAAATGCCGCCGACGGAACCGCTAAATGGCTTATTGGCTTACCGGGCGGCAACGCAGTTGAGACGGTTTACATCCCCGAGCCGAGCCGAGGCACCCTGTGTGTTTCCTCGCAAATCGGCTGTAGTTTGGCGTGCACCTTTTGCTCAACGGGCACGCAAGGGTTCAATCGCAACTTAAGTGCGGGTGAAATTATCGGGCAGGTCTGGCTTGCCGCGCAACGTTTAAAGCACGAGCAAGGCAATCGCCGAATCACCAATGTAGTGATGATGGGCATGGGCGAGCCCCTATTGAATTTCGACAATGTCGTTGCAGCCATGAATCTTATGCGTGACGACTACGGCTTTGGCTTAGCTAATAAACGCGTTACGTTATCAACAGCTGGCTTAGTACCGATGATCGACGAACTCAGTGCCATCTGCGACGTTAGCCTTGCGGTATCGTTGCACGCACCGAACGATGCATTGCGCTCTGAATTGGTGCCGCTAAATAAAAAGTATCCAATCGCGCAGTTACTAGACGCCTGCAACCGTTATGTCAGCAAGCGTCCGCGTGCATCGGTAACATTTGAATACACGATGCTTAAAGGCATCAATGACAAGCCCGAACACGCGCGTGAATTGGCAAAAATATTGCGAACAGTGCCAAGCAAACTCAACTTAATTCCGTTTAATCCTTTTCCAGGCACAAAATATGTACGTTCCGATGCGGCGACAATTGAGCGATTCCAGACTATTTTGATGCAGGCTGGCTATGTAGCGACCATCCGACGCACGCGCGGCGACGACATCGACGCGGCCTGCGGCCAGCTGGTCGGCAAGGTGCAAGATCGAACCCGGCGTCAGGCACAGCATCAGCGCACACTCAACACGCAGGAAGGCGGATTCGACGTGAATGCAAACCCAAGCGGTATCACATCTGATGAATTGAGCTTTTCAGACTTAGGGGCGGCCGCATGAGAATCTTGCCTGCTGCGATTGGTTTAGCTCTTGCCTTGCACATGACCGGGTGCGCCACGGGCGAATCGAGCGATGTAACCCCCCAAAGCCCGTCCGAACGAAACAGCGCGGCAGAAACCCAGGTGAATCTGGGTGTGGGCTACATGCAACGCGGCCACACCGAACTGGCCCTTGAGCGCTTTCAACGCGCGTTGAGATTTAACCCTAAATCTGCGATCGCATACTCCAGCATGGGTGTCTTGTACGAACAAATTGCACGGCCTGATCTGGCAGAAAAGAATTACCGTAAAGCCACTGAATTGGAACCGAAAAAAGGCAATGTACGCAACAACTTCGGCCAATTTCTATGCCGAATTGGCCGTTACGACGAAGCGGATACGGAATTTAAAGCCGCTCTTGACGATCCGTTTTATCAAACTCCTGCGTTAGCAGCATCGAACGCAGGTAAGTGCGCACGCGCCGCAGGCAATGTGCAAGCGGCTGAAAAGTATTTGCGCCTAGCACTTGAAAAAAATCCAGCAACCACTGAAGCATTTTTACCGCTTGCCAGTCTGCTTTTTGCGCGTGGTCAATCAATGAACGCGCGGGCGTTTTTGCAACGACACGAGGCGTCTGGGCTTGAACAGAGCGCTGAATTTCTCAAATTAGCAGCCCAAGTCGAAGAAAAATTAGGCGACAGCAAAGCCGCAGCTGGTTACCGAGAACGCTTAAACAATGAGTTTCCTGACCCTGAGAACGCGCGCAGTACGGAAAAATCTTCGGGTCAAGCACCTAACTCTACCGATCAACCAAACACCATGGAGCGGGCTCAATGAGCGCTTCTGAATATGCATTGGCCGAGCAGACCAATGCCGCGCAAGCAAGCCAGAAAATAACGGGCGCGCCAGCACTTGGCCAGAAATTACGCATCGCGCGTGAGGAACTGGGATTGAGCGTTGAGGATGTCAGTCAAGCCATAAAAGTGCAGGCAAATGCCGTACGTCAAATGGAGGCCGGGAATTTCGATGCGCTTGGGCCTAGCGTTTTCGCTAAAGGCTTTTTACGTAGCTACGCCAAGCATGTGCAACTAGGCCAAGCGTGGCTTGACGAAGAACTTGCCACCCTAGCGCTAGACGCCGCTCCAATATTGGTTCCCTCACGTGGGGAACGGCAAGACCGTTCAAGTACCGCCGAACGCGGCATGCTGGCCGCCAGCTATTTGGTGGGCACAGCGATTTTAGTATCGGCGATTTTTGTAGTGACCCACTTTGACCGATTTGTAGGCACCCGATCAGAACAGGCTCCACTGGAGGTAAGTGCACCAGACGCACAGTCCACTGAGTCGACTATACCCTTGGAAACCAATAGCACATCAGCAGCTTCGACTAGTCCGACCGTTTCGAGCGACCCAGCGATTACAAGTGGTGCACCAAGTGTATTGAACCCAGCAGGTTCTGATGCGCTTGTCGTGTCGATGCCACGAGGCCCTCGCCAGACGCAAACGTCGGTTATTGGGACACCACCTGCAGTTGCGGCAGGATTAGTTGCTTTGCCAAATTTGCCTGCCGACACACAGGCTTTGGAATTGACTGCGACCGGCACAGTTTGGGTAGAAATTTCTGACAGCACTGGTCGCAGATTAGAATTTAATAACCTTTCTAACGGCATCCGCAAAAGCTACAGCGGCAAGGCACCGTTTACGTTGAAAATCGGAAATGCGGCGTATGCGAATTTGATCGCCGGTGGAAAGACGATCAATCTAAGTGCGTATACGGTCGGTAGTGTCGCCAAACTAAACTTGATCGAAACGAATGGCCTGCTTGTGGCACGCGCAGTAAATTTGCCAGCGGCCTCTACGGCAATAATTGAAACTCAGAATCCCGAATAGCAGCAAATCTAAGCACCCAGACTAAGTAATACGTAACGTATTTCAAACCTGGCTAATCTAATACCTAAACTAACAAGAGACGCAGCACCATGGCGAATGACGACGAAGAATTTGACAGCTACGAACAATCCGAGCGCGCACGAAAATGGTTCCAGGATAACGGTGGCTCGTTGCTAATTGCGGTTTTGGCAGCGCTGGCGTTGATTTGGGGCTATAAAGGCTTCCAAAATAATAAAGTGCATGCCGCCGAGCAGGCTGGCTTAAATTTTCAGGCGGTTGCGCTTGCAGTCGAAGGCAAAAATGATGCCCAAATTTCGCAGCTCAGCACCGAAATACGTAAATCCTATGGCGCTACCACATATGCGGCACTTGCCGGGCTAGTAGAAGCGAAGTACCTAACTGAAAACGGCAAAATTGAAGCTGCAGAAACAGCCCTTCGCTTAGCGAAAGACACAGGAACAAGCGAGCAAGTGCGGGTGCTAGCGACGCTACGACTTGCACGAGTTTTAAACGGGCAAGGCAAAGCTCAGCAAGCTTTGGATACCCTTAAAACCGTTGAAGATGAAGGTTTCAAAGCCCAAGCGCAAGAGCAGCGTGGCGACGCTCTCGCACAATTAGGTAAGGTGCCCGACGCAAAAGCTGCGTACGCCAGCGCATTAACTGCAACTGACCTAGCCGCACCAGGGCGTTCGACATTGCAGCAAAAGCTCGACAATCTAAGCGGCTAGATCAGCGTCGGAAGTTTCGGCCGGCTCGCGCTCCATCGCAAAACCGCTGCTTCAGCTTGTCGCGTTTAGGTGTCTGCTAAATTCGACGATGAAGCGTCAATAGCCATAGTTTGGAGCGCAAACGCAGCAGCCAAAACGTTGATAGGTCGAGCGGTGGCGCAGTCAAAATTCACTTGAGACGTTTATTTTGATTTGGCTATTGATTTGCCGTTATTTTGTCCATTTTCCTACGGAGTTTAATTTTATGCGCAGTGCGCGAATCGCGACAGCAGTATTTGTCGGCTTAATCACTCTGGCTGCGTGTAGCAGCAAAACTAAATCCAAAGACAATGTTGCGATCCCAAGAGAACTAACCGAGATTGTGGCGAAAAGCAATTTTGAGCGCATTTGGGCGACGAGTATTAAAACCGACAATGCTGAACGCGGCGAACACCTAACACCCGTCGCATTTGGTGAGCGTATTTACATTGCGGGCCTTACTGAAGTACGGGCACTTGATCGCAGCAGCGGGAAAACTATTTGGAGCAAAACAGTCGACGCTCGGCTGTCCGGTGGCCCTGCTACCGATGGCAAACGCGTAATCGTGGGCACGCTGGACGGCGAAGTGATGGCCTTTGACGCCACCGACGGGGAATTACTCTGGTCTGCAGAAGTTACATCGGAAGTTCTGGCGGCACCGACTCTTAGCGACAAGATCGCTATTATCTGTAGCAATGACGGGCGGGTATCAGGCCTGGATTTAACAGACGGCAAACGGGTATGGCAGATAGATCGCGATGTACCGTTGCTCAGCCTACGCGGAACCGGCAGCGCAATTATCGATGGCGACACAGCCTATATTCCTGGCGATAGCGGAAAGGTCGTCGCCGTAAACATTGCCGATGGCGTTTTACGTTGGGAACAAGCGGTCAATGTCTCGAACGGACGCAATGAACTGGAACGTGTGGCCGATATCGACGGCGGCGCGGTTGTAGCGAACGGTGATTTGTTCGTGGCTGGCTATAACGGTCAAACATCGGCGGTCGCAACCAACTCCGGCTCGACGTTGTGGACTTATCAGGGGCCAAGCGTCGTAGGTCTAATCGTCGACGAACGCCGGGTTTATGTCACCGATTCTGACAGTCAAGTGGTCGCTTTGGATCGCCGCTCGGGCGCTGAAATATGGAAGCAAGAGGCGTTGCTCAACCGCTTTGTTACAAAGCCAGTCATTTTGGGCGACAAGCTGGTGGTATGCGATTTTGAAGGCTACTTACACGCACTGGATATCGAAACCGGCGCACAGATTGGACGCACCCAGTTAGCGAACAAACCGTTCTCAGCAGCGCCCACCATATCCCAAGACTTGCTTGTCGCACAAAGCAGTTCAGGCGATGTTGCAGCGTACCGAATCCGGTAATGAGTAGTCGAAACGACAAAATTAACGCCGACATGGATGCGGCGGAATTGGTTGTAGAAGCGCCGCTCGGTCGTGAGATTTTACCCGTCGTTGCAATTGTAGGACGTGTCAACGTAGGCAAAAGCACGCTATACAACGCGATGACCAAGACGCGTGACGCCATCGTCAGCGATATGCCTGGCGTGACACGTGATCGCCAGTACGGTGTCTGCCGCCATGGCGAACGTCACTTCGTTATTGTTGATACCGGCGGTTTAGGTGAGCCAGACTCTGAACTTGCGGAATACGTGGGTAAACAAGCTCGCGTTGCGGTCGAAGAAGCGGACGTTGTGGTATTTCTAGTCGACGCACGCGCGGGCATGTTACCCGATGATTTTGAGCTTGCGCGCGAGCTGCGTCGTTCACACAAACCGGTCATGTTGGTTGCAAACAAGACCGATGGCATTGATCCGAATCGTGTTCAAGCCGATATTTCAGAGCTTGGACTGCCTGATTTTTACCAAATCGCTGCTGCGCACAACCGCGGTGTCACCGATTTGGTTGAAGAAATTATTGCGCACCTACCAGAGCCGGTCATCAACCTTGATGCGCTTGATGATGACCAAAAAATTCGTGTGGCAATCGTTGGCCGACCAAATGTGGGTAAATCCACCTTAGTCAACCGCTTACTCGGTGAGGATCGCGTACTTGCCTGTGACAAACCTGGTACCACACGCGATTCTATTGAAGTAGAAGTAACGCGTGATGGCCAAAGCTTCACCCTAATCGACACCGCTGGCATCAGACGCCGCCCAAAAGTATCTGAAGCGGTGGAAAAATTCAGTGTTATCAAAGCATTGCAATCGATCGAGCACGCGAATGTGGTGGTCGTAATGATTGATGCGCAGCAAGGTGTGAGCGAACAGGATAACGCGATTATCGGCCACGTACTTGACGCCGGACGCGCATTAATTTTGGCGCTTAATAAGTGGGATGGGCTGGAGCGGCACGAGCGGACTGCGGTTGAGCGCGAACTTGAGCGTAGGCTGGACTATGTTCCGTGGGCCATACAAGTACCAATTTCTGCGCTGCATGGCTCTGGTCTAGGCGAGCTGACCAAAGCGTTTAAGCGCGCACACCGAAGCGCCACAAAAGTATTTTCGGCAAGCGATCTGACCGAGTCAATCAACAAGGCCTTTGACGCCTACCAGCCACCGTTGGTCAACGGCCGCACGGCAAAACTGCGTTACTCACATCAAGGTGGACGAAACCCGCCGCGCATTGTGATCCATGGAACGCGCTTAGGCACGCTGCCGGAAGCGTACAAACGCTATCTAGAAAACTTTATTCGTGATCGCTACAAACTAATTGGTACGCCGATCAAATTAGAGCTGCGTGATGGCGCGAACCCGTTTGAGGGCAAGAAGAACCCGCTTTCAGATCGTCAAATTCAAAAAAAGCGTCGCTTGATTCGCAACGCCAAGCGCTAAACCTAGATTCCGGCGTCTCTTTTGAGCTGCACTGCGGATAAATTCACATTTTGTAGGCTAGTGGCTATTCGCCCATAAATACTTGCGCTACACTAGCCAATGTCTAGGGAAATCAGGTAGATAGCCACAATGCTTAAAAAACTACTTTCAGTTGTTGGCGCGGCGCTTTTCGCGCTGCCTGCACTCGCTGTAGAGTTAAAGCCCGATCACCCGGAGTCCTATACGGTCAAACGTGGCGATACTTTATGGGATATATCGGCGAAGTTCTTAAATACGCCGTGGAACTGGCCCGAAATTTGGCACGCCAATCCACAAGTCGAAAATCCGCACCTGATCTATCCGGGTGATGTACTGAGCTTGATATATATTGATGGCAAGCCTTTTTTGGTCGCATCATCAACAAGCGGCCCGCAAATTCGTCGTGAATTGGCTGATGAAGCGGTTCGAGCAATTCCATTATCTTCGATTCGCCAGTTTCTTGACCGCCCAAGGCTGCTGACTGAAGCGGAGTGGAAAGCCGCTCCCTACATTGTAGGCATGGAAGAAAACCGATTATTGGGCGTTAATAACCAACTGGCCTATATCAGGCAGATGAATGCTCCAGTGGGCACCAAATTTGCTATCGCAAGGCCTACGGTGGTTTACCGTGACGTCCCGAAAGACTATCCATGGCAGAAAAACAATCGTGAGCGTCGTGTCGATCCTTGGAAAAATGAAAGTTCCAAAACGATCGGCGGCGGCATGCAGTGGCTCTGGCACGATTGGTTGTACGAAAAGAACACGACTATTTTGGGCTATGAATTACTGGAAGTAGGAACCGCCGAGCTCGTTTCAACAGGCGATCCGGCGACCGCTTACGTGCGTTACGTTGATCAAGAAATTAGGCGGGGCGATATGCTTTTGCCAATTATCAACAAACCGTTTGACTATGAATTCATTCCACATGCACCGAAAGCAGTACCGGAAAACATGCGGGTACTCGCGTTTACGGACGCTGCCTACGCCGCTGGAACATCCCAGGTTGTGGTGCTGTCACGCGGCGCAGAAGATGGCGTAGAGAATGGGCAGTCTTATTCAATTTACAGCCCTGGTGAAACGATCCGTGACGAAATTCGCTATGGCCGTGAGGCTAACGACCTACGAACTGTATTTAGGCCGAGCAAAGCGATGGTGACTTTACCTGACGAATTTGTCGGCCACGTCATGATTTTCCGAACATTCGATAACGTGAGCTATGGCTTACTTATGGATGGCATTAAACCAGTCCACTTAGGCGACGCGCTGCGTATGCCGGTGGAATAACAGCTAGAATAGAGCCATTAGAAAACCCCGCAGTGCGGGGTTTTTTATTGGAAAATGCGACGCAACCTAGCGATAAAAGAAACCTATGATAATGCGAATCAAAGGCTTACTCGCCTTCGTATTGTTCGTCGCCCTGATCGGAACGCTTCAGGCACGTGTGCTTGAACGCGGCAACGGACCTGAGCCTGATTCGCTGGACCCGCAACGCGGGCAAAGTCTGTCAGCACAAAATATTTTGCGTGATATTTTCGAGGGGCTAACGCGCGAAGACGCAGTTGGCACCATCGTTCCAGGCATTGCAGAACGCTGGGAAACTAGCGACGAAGGCCTACGTTGGACATTCTACTTACGTGCCGACGCAAAATTTAGTGATGGCTCGGCCATCACTGCGAACGACTTTGTTGCGAGCTTTGCCCGCGCCCTAGACCCGAAAACAGCAGCACCCTATGCCACCCAGCTGTTAGTGCTGCAAGGTGCGCAAGATAGATTGCGGGGCGGTACTGCGCCATTGGGCGCAAGCGCATTTAATGCACAGGTTTTGGAATTGAAACTGACGCAGATCACGCCAAACTTACTGGCCAGACTAAGCCTACCAGTAGCGGCTGCGGTGCCAGTAAAAACAATTACCCAATTTGGCACGCTTTGGACGCGTGCCGAGAACATTGTTACCAGCGGGGCCTACACTTTACGCAATTGGCGGCCACTTGCGGCAATCAGCCTA
>Ga0105044_10003959_pt1 | contig 20348 bp, 13 predicted proteins | sample MAT01_FD_78092 | JGI IMG/M metagenome (GOLD analysis project Ga0105044, IMG submission 78092) | Freshwater microbial communities from Lake Fryxell liftoff mats and glacier meltwater in Antarctica - MAT-01 | ecosystem: Environmental > Aquatic > Freshwater > Ice > Liftoff microbial mat | place...
CCTTCGCCTACTCACTCTTCAAGGAGCTGAATGTCCCGATTGGCATACTCAACTGTTCCTTCAGCCAGACTCCGATCCAGGCATGGACGCCGAGGGTCGGCTATCCCGATGGCACGAGCGAGTACACGAAGAATCTGTACCGACAGATCCTCGAGTCCGATCCGGCGACGCCGGAGCATGCGGCCGCGTGGGATGCGTTCTACCGGAGCATCGAAGAATCGCTCGCGCGGAAGGAGGCCATTTCCACCAAGGCCCCGGGCAACATGAACGGCAATCGCGACGCGACCTGGCTCTTCAATGCCCGCGTGAATCCCGTGGCCCCGTACGCCCTCCGCGGCTGCATCTGGAACCAGGGCTACGCGAACATGGGTGAGGGCATCGTCTATTACGACAACCTCCATGCCATGATCCGCGGCTGGCGGCTCGTGTGGAACAGGCCCGACCTGCCGGTCTACTTCCACCAGTTTTATTGTCCTGGCCAGAAGGGCGATGAGGAACAGGCCGAGAAGCCAGGCTTCGATTCCACCGCTGAAATGCGGCTCGGCACATGGCTCGCCCGCGACATTCCACACACAGGGATGGCGAGCCAAATCGACATCTCCGGAGCCATTCATTACGCCAACAAGTCGCTGCCTGGGATGCGACTCGCGCTCCATGCCCTGAAAAACCAGTACGGCAAAAAGGTCGTCACCGACGGCCCGATGTACAAGAAGTACACCGTGGATGGCGACAAGCTCATCGTGGAATTCGACCACGCCGACGATGGCCTGGTGGTCGCGGAAGCAAAGAGCAACTCCCTCGCGGGCTTGGCGATCCCCAAGGTCGTCCCCGAGGGCGCCGCGGCGATTGATCTTTTTTTCATCGCCGACGAGAACCGTGTGTGGTATCCCGCGACCGCGGTGATTGATGGCTCGCGAGTGATTCTCTCGTCGCCAAAGGTCAAGTCACCGCACGGGGTTTCCTACGGCAGCGCGGGCATCGGGTTTCAGCCGAATCTTTACAACCAGGCGATGCTGCCGGCGACGCCGTTCATCCTGTACGACCACACGCTGGTGACTCAGAGCACCTGGCCAGAAGGCCACCTGAAGGTGGATGGTGCGGTGGTCGATCCGTCCACGAAGGGCTTGCTGTACGAGCATCGCAAGCTGCCGATCCTGAGCACGCAGTTCCGCGACGACGCGGTGCTCCAGGCAGGCCAGCCGGTCGTCATTTGGGGCGCAGTCCGTAACGAGTGGAGCGCGCCGATCACCGGGGCCGCTGTTGTGCATTTCAGCTTCGACGGCATCACGAAAACGATTGCCGTCACTCCCGACATGAAGGAGTGGCAGGTCACGCTCCCCCCCATGGAGCCGACGGCGGACCCGAAGACCTTGAAGGTGTCGCTTACCATTGACGGTGAGTTGGCCCGAGAGCAGGCGTGCGAGAACATCGTCATTGGCGACGTGTGGTATGTCGGCGCGTCGATGCCGGACATCAAGATTGACGCAGGGGAGCCGCAGCCGAATGTCCGCATGCTCACTCGAAAAGCCAAGCGAGACAGTTTCGATCGTCCGTCGCGGTTCAGCGTGTCGGTCTCGACGGCAGCGGACAACCGCTTTGGGTCCGTGTGGGAGCCAGCCACAGGGTTTTCCGGGGCCCTTGGCAAGCGGATCGCCGCGAAGACTGGGAAGCCCGTGGGCATCGTCTTCATGCAGGTGTCCGGCGGCAAAGACGTAGTTGACCCGTCGCTTGCGGGGTGGATCAAGGGCTCTGACCTCGCCGCAGCTCCGAGCCTCGCGGATGACTATGCGCAGCTCATGAGTCTCGAGCCGGGCACTCCCTACTACGAGGCCGCGGTGAAGCGGTATGTCGCCGCATGGAAGACCTACTGGGGGGAGTATGTCCCCGAGATCATCCGCACAAAGGCCGTGCCCGACGGCAAGCCCTGGGGCAGCTATCCGACTTTTGGCAGTGACGTGACGACGAAGGCCGCGGAAAACTACAACGTGATGGTCGAGTCACTCGCGCCAGGGAGCTTCAAGGGCCTCATCTTCTTGGCTGGGCCTGGGACCGTCCGGGCAGACGAAGGACAATTCTTCGGCGAGCAGATGGAGGCGCTTGCCAACTCGTGGAAGAAGCAGTTTGCGTGCCAAGATCCGTTCTTTTCCTACACGATGCCGAGCCGCGAACTGGCCCCGAAGATCACCGCGCCGAAGGGGATTCCTGGCCAGAGCCAGGCCATTGAAATCCCGAAGTGGCCCACGCCCGGCAAGACTGCGGCAAAGGAAGCCGGCAAAGAAGCCGGCGACTGGCTCCTCGGCGTCATCGACACGATCGTGGCCGAGGCGTACTGACGGCGAACCTTCCGTGGGGGCTTTGTGCAGTTATTTCGCTTTGCTTCGGCCTGTTGCCTGATCGTGGCTTGCGCCGGCACCGGTGCCTTCAGCCAAGACACCGCGACCGTTGAAACGCCCCCATCGCTCTCGGATGTGAAGTGGGCGGGACCGGCTCCTGATCCATCGTTTCTCAAAGGCAAGACGGTTATCGTGCTCACCTATGTTACGTGGTGCCCCAAGTGCAACGCGTGGACCGGCAAGGTCGCCGCCGAGATCAAGCAGGAGTCGGTTGATAAACCGGTGGTGGTGCTGGCGATCAGCACCGACACGCCGCCGGCCGGAGCCCTGGAGTACATGCAGGAGCGAAAATTGGTAGGCCCGAACGTTTTCCACGGCTTCGACCCGACGATCGCCGCGCGCTTTGGCTTCGCTAACAAGTTCATCAACTATGCGATCGTGAGTCCCGAAGGAAAGATCGTTGCCAGCGGCAACGCGGGCAGTCATTTTACCGACGACAAAAAGCCCTCCTATGCTTCCGCTCGATACATCGCCGAAAGCAACGACCTCGGCAGCCTTCGTTTTGTGAAACCCGAAATGCCGGGGGCGCTCAAGGAGCGGTTGTGGCTCATCGAATTGGGCGTCAGCCGCGATGTGAAGAAGATGGAGGCTGGACTGTCGCCGGAAGAGAGCGACCTGCTTCGATCCACCATTCAGTCGGGCATCGCTGCGGAGCTTGAGCAACTCGAGGAACTGAGCAAGAGCGAGTCGATTGCGGACAAGCTATCCGCCGTCAATAAGGCGACGTTTTTGACCTCGCAATTCGCCGCCACATCCGAAGGCCGCCGCGCCAAGGAACTGCTGGCTCAGCTCGCCAAAGACAGCGCGATCAAGGACGAAATGAGCGCTAAAAAGCAGTACGACGCCGCGATGAAGATCGCCGATCCCATTCGTCGACGCAAAGCCCTGGAATCGCTTGTCAAAAAATTCGCCGAAACCGAGTACGGAAGACAGGCTGCTCAAGCGACGGAACGGTAGCCGGCTGTGGAAGAACTCACCTTCTCAGCCTGACTCACATGGTGTCTTGGTTCAGCGTGAACTGGAGCCTGGCGGTGAGGGCGAAAGAGAATGCCCTGTGGCGTGGTGATCTCGCTGGCGGTCACAAAACCCTTGCGTTCGAGATCAAATCAAGTCGGGGCGGTGGGGTTCGAACTCACGACCTCCTGGTCCCAAACCAGGCGCGCTACCAACTGCGCTACGCCCCGAGCGTGCCGAAGTGTACCAGGTTCGCCACCAGTGTCAGGATCAGTCGGTAATGTGCTCGAGAAGACGCTGGAATTCGTCGAGGCACGCGAACGGAATCACGATTCGGCCGGCACCCTTGCCATTGGCGTGAACCACCACCTTCACCCCGAGCGCCTGCCGAAGCTCCGTTTCCACCGCCGCGACCTGACTCGACCGCCGCGTGGCCGGGCGGCCCGGCTTCCGCCGCGGAGTCGCCGCAGCGCTGGCGCCGGTCGCCGGCGGTGCCGGCGGGAGCATGTCTTCGTCGTCGGCCTCGAGCCCAGCCTCATCACGCCTGAGAATCTCCTGCACCTCCGTCTCAACCGCCCGCACCGAGAGCCCCTCGGCGGCCACGCGATCGGCCAGGCGAACCTGCTCGTCCTCGTCGCCAAGCGGCAGCAGCGCCCGAGCATGCCCCATCGAGAGCTTTCCCTCGCGGAGCTTTTTCTGAACCGAACCTGGAAGCTCGAGGAGCCGAATCAAGTTCGCGACATGCGAGCGGTCGATCGAGAGCCGCTTCGCAAGCTCGTCTTGGGTGCAGCCCCAGGTGGTGAGGTATTGCTTGAAGCTCGCCGCCTTCTCGAGCGCGTCGAGATCGCGACGCTGGAGGTTCTCGACGATGGCGATCTCCGCCATCTCACGATCTTCGACATCGAGTACCCGCGCGGGCACCCGCTCCCATCCGAGATTCCGCGCCGCTGCGAGCCGCCGCTGACCGGCAATCAATTGATAGCGATCACCACGCGCCCGCACGACGATCGGCTGCACGAGCCCGTGCTCGCGGATGCTGTCGGCGAGATCCGCTAGGTCGACGTCGCCAAGCACGCTTCGCGGCTGCCACGGATTCGGGTCGATCAGTGCGATGGCCAGGTCGCTCATTGGCACCGCCGCTGCCGCCTCCTCGATCTCCTCGGCGGCATGGAGCATGAGGCGGGCCGCGCCCGTGCCCAGGCCCGACCGCGGGGCCGGCTGGGTGGCGACGGCGGCTGAACCGTGCGTGACTGGTGCCGGCGCGGCGGGGTCTATCCCTGCGCGTCCGAGGAGGGCTTCGAGTCCGCGTCCCAGGCGTCGTTCCTTACTCACAGTCTCGGACCTCCATCACAAGCTCGGTATAGGCCCGCGCTCCCAGCGAACGCGGCGCGTAATCCAACACACTCTGGCCGTGGCTCGGGGCCTCCGACACAGCCACGTCGCGGGGCACGACCGTCTCGAAGACGATCTCCCCGAAAAAATCCCGCACCTCAGCCTCGACCTCGGCCGTCAGCTCGAGCGACGCGTCGTGCATCGTGAGGACGATGCCGCTGAAGGAAAGCCGGCCCGGCCTCTCCTGCATCACGTCGCGAATCACTTCGATCATTTGCGTGAGTCCCTCGAGTGCGAAGTACTCACACTGGATAGGCATGAGTACCTCCGTGCTCCCGGCGAGGGCGGCTCGAGTGAGCTCGCCAGCCGACGGTGGGCAATCGATGAGGCAGTAGTCCCAGGCGGCAAGCCCCCTGGCAAGATGGCCCTCGAGGACTGCCGAGCCCCGCTGAGCAAGCGCGGCGATCCGTTCGACATCGCGTACGCTTCGGCTGCCCGGCAGCACAAAGAGTCCCGGCAGATTGGTCGCGACGATCGACTCGTGGAGCGGCGACTCTGAGACCAGCGGATGGGTGGCCGCCGGCGAGACCCCAAAGGCGGTGGTGGCGTTGCACTGCGGGTCGAGATCGACCAAGAGCGTCCTCTGGCCTCCGTGGGCGAGTCCCGCGGCGACGTTGCAAGCGGTCGTCGTTTTGCCGACGCCGCCCTTCTGATTAGCCACGCACAGAATCCTTCCCACGCGCAGAATCCTTCCCCACGGTCGCCCAGGCACGTTCAGTGCTTTCGGTGTATCGGCCACATCGGGCACGACCGATACGTTGCGCCCGCGACCGCCCCCTGCTCCGCGCACTGCTCAAGGTCGCGGCCGAAGTTTCACGTGAAACCGCACGACTTGCCTATGTTCTCCAGCCCTCCCACGTCGCCGAGTTTCACGTGGAACTGGTTTCACGGCCGGTGGGGCAATTGAAGCGGAGCGTGCCGCGGCTTCGGGGGTTGCCCGTGCCCTGTCTCCGGACGGGATGCTTTACGGCCAGCGGGTCATGGGATGCGAGTGATGCTCCATAGAAGCCCCTCGCGATAGCGAGGGGACGGCGGGTCATGGATGCGAGTGATGCTCCATAGAAGCCCCTCGCGATAGCGAGGGGACGGCGGGTCATGGGCAGGCCCGCTTGGGATAGAAGGCAGGTTGTGTTTCAAACCGCAGTCCCCCGGCTGGCGCCAGGGGCTTCTATTTCCAAACGTGGACCCGTTGGCCACGGTCACGTTTCACGGGAAACGAAGACGGACGCCGGTGCGAGGGCAAGCCTGCGGGAGCACGGATGCTCCCGCAGGCTTGGGGCCTTCTCAATACCGGTAGTAGGTGGGCTTGAACGGCCCTTCGACGGGCACGTTGATGTAGGCCGCCTGATCGGGAGTGAGCTTGGTCAGCTTCACGCCCAGCTTGTCGAGGTGCAGCCGAGCCACTTCCTCGTCGAGCTTCTTGGGGAGCATGTGGACACCCACATCATACTTCTCCGTCTCGGTCCACAGGGCGAGCTGGGCGAGAACCTGGTTTGTGAAGCTCGTGCTCATCACGAACGAGGGGTGCCCCGTCGCGCAGCCGAGGTTCACAAGCCGGCCTGATGCCAGCAGCAGCACGGACCTGCCCGAAGGGAGCGTGAAGCGATCCACCTGAGGCTTGATCTCGACCTTCTTGATGCCCTTGGTGTTCTCGAGCCAGGCGACGTCGATCTCGAGGTCAAAGTGCCCGATGTTGCAGACAATCGCGTCGTTGGGCATCACGGAGAGGTGGTCGCTCCGGATGATGTCGCGGCAGCCTGTGGCCGTCACGAAGATCTGGCCACGCGGAGCGGCCTCTTCCATTGTGGTCACTTCATAACCTTCCATCACCGCCTGGAGGGCGTTGATCGGGTCGATCTCGGTGACGATCACCCGAGCCCCGAGGGCCTTCATGGCATGAGCACAGCCCTTGCCCACGTCGCCGTAGCCCGCCACCACGACTACCTTGCCGGCCACCATCACGTCGGTGGCCCGCTTGATGCCGTCGGCGAGGCTTTCCCGGCAGCCGTAGAGGTTGTCAAACTTGCTCTTCGTGCACGAGTCATTGACGTTGATCGCGGGCAGCTTGAGCTCCCCGTTCTCGAGCATCTTGTGCAGCGCTTTGATGCCCGTAGTCGTCTCTTCGGAGAGACCGCGGATGCCGCCCAGGAGCTCGGGAAACCTCTGATGCACCATCGCGGTGAGGTCGCCGCCGTCGTCGAGGATCATGTTGAGCGGCTGGCCGTCTGGGAAGAAGATCGTCTGCTCGATGCACCAGTCGAACTCCTCGTTGTTCATCCCCTTCCAGGCGTAGACCGGCACGCCCGCCTTCGCGATGGCCGCCGCGGCGTGGTCTTGCGTCGAGAAGATATTGCAGCTGCTCCAGGTGACTTCGGCTCCGAGCTCCTGGAGGGTCTCGATGAGGACGGCCGTCTGGATCGTCATGTGGAGGCAGCCCGCGATCCGAGCACCAGAGAGCGGCTTCGAACGGCCGTACTTTTCACGCAGCGCCATGAGACCAGGCATCTCGTTCTCGGCGAGCTGGATCTCCTTACGGCCCCATTCGGCGAGGGAGAGATTGGCGACCTTGAAAGGAACGCGAGTTTCGACGTGGGACAAGGGGAGCCTCCTAGATGGCGAGATGGGAACGTACAGAACCGGAATGGTAGAGCGGGCGAAGTTGGCCTCGGGTGGGCCGGGCTTCGTCCAGCGTTCGACGGCCACATCTTAGCCATCTGGCCCGATTCGCACAGGGTTTGGGCTCACTCCCCAAATGCGGCTCGGGCTGCGGCGACAAAGGCCCTTACGAGAGCGGCATCCTTGACCCCGGGGGATGCCTCCACGCCGCTGGCAGTATCCACGGCCACGACCCCGGTGGCAGCGATGGCCGCCGCTACGTTGGCTGGCGTCAGGCCGCCGGCAAGCGCCATCGGGATGCCGATCCGCGCCTCGCAAGACAGTGCCTTCCAATCCACGCGGCTTCCCGTGCCGCCGAGCGCAGCGTTGCTCGCAGTGCTAGCAACAGACGCATCCACGATGAGCATGTCTGGGAGGCGACCAGCCGCTTCGGCCGCGAGGAGCCAGGCCCGCGCGGCACTCAGACCGTCGGCATCCATCCGAACCGCGCGGATGACGGGCAGCCCAGTGAGCTCAGCGCATCGCGACGGTGGATCGACGGCCCGCCCATCACCGTCGAGATGGCCATGGAGCTGGATCGCCCCGAGCCCCGTCGCCCTCGCGATCTCCAGAATTTCCTTCGAAGGCATGCCGGCGAAGACGCCCACCGCCAGGACGCCCGCGGGGAGCGCCGCCACCGCCTCGCGGGCAGCGGCCGGCTCGATCCGCCGAGGCGAGCCGACCACAAAGTTGAAACCCACGGCATCGGCCCCAGCCTCAGCCGCGAGCCGGGCATCGGCGGCCGTGGTCACGCCACAGACCTTCACGTGGAACAGGGGCATAAGCGAAGACGACGGTGTGTGCATCAGATGGGGGGCGTGGGCGGTTCGGGATCTGATCCGTGGCGATGTTCGCATACCGTCGGCGCATTCCGCGCGACCGGTCGCATAGTTCGGGCTTTCCTGACCGGAAGAGTCTATGGCGGGATGCTGCGGTACAGGAACCACCCGCCGTTGGTCGAAACCAACTTCTGTCCGGCCCCTCCTGTGCGGCCGCTCCCCTCCTTGGTGACACCCGCGATGCACGTCCCCAGCAGGCACCCATCGAGCCGTCCCTTCATGGCCTCCCCGCGGACGCAGTTCTACTACGCCGCCACCGAGATCGACGGCGCTCTCAAGGGCATCGAGCGGTGCATCCGGCGAGCCGAGGGTGTCGCGCTCGTCGTCGGCCAGCCGGGCACAGGCAAGTCGCTTCTGCTCCTCAAGCTCGCCGAACATATCCGCGACGACTTTGATGTGGCCCTCCTCACGGGCGCGAGCATCTGCACGAGGCGCGCCCTCTGGCAGTCGATCCTCGCCGCGATCGGCGAACCCTATCGAGGCATCGACGAGGCCGACCTCCGCATCGCCGTCGTCGAACGGATCCGTGGCCTCGCCGCAACGGGCAGTGGTCTTGTGATCCTCGTGGACGAAGCCCACACGCTCCCCACGCGACTCATCGAAGAACTTCGTCTGCTGACAAACATCCCCACGCCGATGCCAGCGGTTCACATCGTGCTTGCGGGCACCCTCAGGCTCGACGAGATGCTCGGTGCTTCGCGGATGGCAAGCCTCGCCCAGCGGATTGCCGTGCGCGGGTATCTTGAGTCGCTCGATCACACCGAGACGCTCGCCTATCTTCGGGCCCAGATGACGGCGGCCGGCCTCGTGTGGGACAAGGTTTTTGAGACTGGCTCCGACGACGCGGTCTACCGCGCGACTGAAGGCGTGCCCCGGCTCATGAATCAACTCTGCGACCAGGCCCTCGTGCTCGTCGCAGAGTCGTCGCGACGAGTCACGTCCGCCGATATCGCCGCCGCCTGGCGGGAGATCCAGCGGCTGCCGGCGCCAGCCGGCGTCGAACCGACCGCCTCGACGACCCCGATGGACGACGAGCCGATGTCGGCCGCGTTTGACGACGACTTTGGTGGCGAAGGCCTGGGCGTGATCGAGTTTGGTGCCGGGGACGAGCCCGTGAGCGAGCAGCGTGAGCCGGCTGAAGCGGCGAGCGCCGACCCGTGGGATGGGCCCGACATCGAGCTCGTCTTCGATCCCTCGAGCGATCCTTTTGAAGAGCTCTTCGCCGACGAGGAGCGGGTCGTCGAGCGGTATGTGATGACTGGCCCCGATGATTTCCGGGAGCGTCGTCAGGTGAAGAGCCGCGAGGGGCACTCGATGGGACGGCTCCTCGCGTCGATTGGACGCGACATGGCAGAGCGGCCGAAGGTGTCTCAGCCGGCCGAGGCCGTCGCGGCCCCTTGCGACGAGAGCGTCGCGCCGAGTGACAACTCCGAATCACACCTGAGCATGACGATAGCCGTCGAGGGCGATCTCGACGACACCGACATGGTGGTGATCGAGGAGGACATGTACGAGGTGGGCAGCGAGACCGCCGCGCCGGTGTTGAGCGTCCGCCCGAGCGACTACCGCAGCCTCTTCACCCGCCTCCGCCGCGGCGACCGCTAGTTGTACGGCCGCCGGGGCGTTTGAAGCCGAGTGTGCCGTGGCTTCGGGGTTGCCCAATTGGAGGCCCGTTCCCAACGGCATGATGTTCGCTGGTAAGAAGCGAGCCCTCCGCGGACCCACCTCAGCGATCCCTCCGTGTCACTGACTGAACCAATCAGACGGCAGCGGAGTGCTGTCCTGTCTTCTTTGCGCGCAGTTGCAAGCCTGTTTTTTTTGGCCGGGCAGAACGCATCGTTGGCAGCAGAGGCCACGCTGACACCAGTGCCCGCACCGATCGCGACGGGTTTTGATAGTTTATTGCGTCTCCTGCCACGGGCCCACCGAGAGCAAGGGCAAGATCACGCTTCACGATCTGGATGGCGGCCAGCTTGCTGGGCACGCCATGGAGCGATTGGAAAAAATCCTCAAGGAGCTCAAAAGCGGTGAGATGCCTCCCGAGGATGAAGAGCAGCCGGAAGATGCCGACAGAAATGCGGTGATCGCGTGGATCAAGTCGGGCATGCGCACTTCCTCGAGCAGTGTGGGTGAGGCGGCTACGGCTCCGACAGCCCGCCGCCTGACGAACTTCGAATATCAGAACACGATGCGGGACCTGATCGGGTTCGAGTTGAAGTTCATCAACAACCTGCCTCAGGATCCGGTGAAGCCCTACCGGTTTAACAACACGGCAGAGTTCATGCTCATTGGGCTGGAGCAGATGGAGCGTTACCTCGAGTGCGCCCGCCGGGCCATGGCCAGTGCGATTGTCGATCCCGGTGAACCGGAGATTCATCGGACCGAGATTGTCCGCGATCCCACAACATCCCAGATCGGTGGGAAATCAGACGAAATCGGCGTCTCTAACCTTGAGCTGGGCTTGGGCGTAAAAAGCTGGCCGAAGACAGGTGAGTTTCGTGTCTGCGTGAAGGCGGCAGCCATCCTGCCTGCCGGCTTCAAAGAAGCCACCATGCGGGAAACGCTGGCGATGGTTCTGGTTTCGCCGCAGTTCCTCTATCACACAGTCTCGCAGGACGACGTGGCGTGGCGGCAATACGAACTGGCATCCAAGCTCTCCTATTTCCTGTGGGGGAGCATGCCTGATGACGAATTGATGACCCTGGCTGTGACGGGAAAGCTGGACGATCCGAAAGTGATCCAGGAGCAGGTGCGGCGACTCCTGGCAGACAATCGTTCCCACGGCTTCGTGGATAACTTCGCGACGCAGTGGTTGAGCATCACCAAGATGAAATCCGTCAGCATCAATCGCGATCTGTTTCCGCGCTTTCTGTATACGGTTCATGTCGGAGAGCGACTGGGCCAGGAGGTGTCGTTTCGTCCGGCCATCCGGGACTCCATGCACGATGAAACCATTGGATTTATTGAGGAACTGATCAAGCGGAATGTCAGCGTTGTGACCATCCTGGATTCCGATTTTGCCTACCTGAATCAGCCGCTCGCGGCGCACTACGGCGTAGCAGGCGTTGAGGGAAATCAGCTTCGTCCCGTGGCGATCGAGCCGGAGCACCATTTGGGCGGACTGCTGACGCAGGGCTCGGTGTGGGTCGGAAATTCGACAGGCTCGGCGCCGCATCCGATCTATCGCGCGGTGTGGTTGCGCGAGGCGATTCTCGGTGAAGATGTGAAGCCGCCGCCAGCCGAGGTGCCGGCCTTGTCGGACTCTGTCGGGGATGCCGCGGCCAATGCCATCACCATCAAGGATCTGCTGCATCAGCACCGGAAGCAGGAAAGCTGCAACGTGTGCCATGCGAGCTTGGATCCGTGGGGAATCCCGTTTGAGAAATACAACGTGACCGGCAGCTTTCAGCCTTTTGTTCCGCAGGATGCCGCAAGTCGGGGGCGCCCTGCAATCAGGAGTTTCAATGAGGCAATCGACAAGGATCTGACGGGCTATGCGGCGTATCTAAAGACCATCAACACCGTGGCGGTCGATGCCACCGCCCGTGTGCCACGCGGCCCGATGATTGACGGAATGGAGGAGCTCAAGGCGTTTCTGCTCGAGGAGCGGAAAGACGAAATCGGTGAGAATGTGCTGCGACGGCTGCTCAGCTACGGCATCGGGCGAGGTCTGACCTTTCGGGACCTTTCCGCGGTGGAGAAACTGTGCGAGCAAGCGAAAGCGAACGACTATCTGTTTCAGGACATGATCATTGCGATCTGTCAAAGCGAAGTGTTCTTGGGACGGTCCGCCATCAAAGGAATAAAGGAATGCCGAAAGCCCTGCGACTGAGCCGGCGCGACGTTCTTCGAGGTGGCGGCATAGCACTGGCACTGCCGTTTCTCGAGAGCATGAGCTGGGCCAAGGCTACGGCAGGCCAAGAACTGCCCAAGCGAATGATGGTCAGTTATTGTGCCTACGGTGCGTATATGCCAGATTCCCACGACGGCATGCCGATGGCCAGAAAGCCGCACCACGATTGGAACTGGTGGCCGTGCAAGGACGCAGGGCCGCTGACCTTCAACAAGTCTTCGGCGCCGTGTGCGCCCCTGAAGGACTATGTCAGCTATCTGCGTGGTCTCGATCACGAGGGCGGCTTCGGACTGGGTGGGCACAGCAGCGGCGATGTGTTTGCCACCGGCGCGAATATGTCTGGCGACGAGAAGACGAACAACATCTCCATTGACCAGTTCGCGGCGCAGATCAACGGACACAAGCCCCGCTGCCCAATGTGGATCCCACGGGGTTGAATCTGGAAGTGCCATTCAAGGCGGCGCAGGAATATATCCGCTGTATGTACGACCTGATTTATCTCGCGTTCCAGACGGATTCCACGCGCTATGCCACGCTCATGCTGGAGAGCGAACAATCCCAAGATAGTGAAATGTGGAACTACGCGACCTACGCCCTCGGCTACAAAGGTGCCACCCACGACATCGCCCACAAACGCCCCGAAGAATCCGGCCAATGGGACAACTGGCGCGCCCAACAGCACGCCTATTTTCTGCAACGGCTGCGCGATACCAAGGAAGGCGACGGCACTATGCTCGACCGCACAGTCGTCCTCTGGGGTTCCGCCCATCCGCATAGCTCGCACAGCACAAAGAACTACCCGATCCAACTCGCTGGCGGCAACGCTCTCGGTTTCAAGCATGGCACGTTGCACGCCTTCGAAGGCGACAAGAAGAAACCGCTGGCGAATCTCTTCGTCTCCATGCTCAACGCGGTCGATGCACCGACGGATACGTTCGCGGACAGCACTGGGGAGATGTCGGAGATTCGAATCGCCTAGTAGCCACGCAGGAATTCTGCGCCATCCTGGCGATTTCAGCCTTGCGGCCGGCTCCGGCAACGCCCGTCCCTTTAGTCTCGGCTCCAGGACGACGTCTCAAAGATCTTCGATGCTGCCGATGAGCCGGTCGAGGATGGCCTCGTCGGTCTTCGGGTGGAAGAACGCACACTTCCACCCGGGCACGTTGTGGCCGTGCGGGCGGTAGCCGATGTCGGTCGTAAAACTCAGCCGGGCGTCGATGGCGGGATCCATGGCGTACTCCCGCTTGTTAAACAGCCGCCGCACCTCGGCCGTGTAACGCTGCACGTCTTCGGGCGAGAGCCTCCCGGCCTCGAGGTCGGCGTAAATCTGCTTGGCGTTGCGGCCCTTGGGCAGCACCCACCACACGACAGTCGGGCCCACCGTGTCGGCATTGAGCACCATGCAGTGGTCGAGTCTTTCAAGTTTTGACTTCAGGTATTCCGCGAGCTCCAAGCTGCGAGCGATGAGCATCTGCCAGCCGTACAGCCCGATGCCGTCGAGCGAGGCCATCACGGTGTACGGACCGAGCGCCGGACGGGATGTCTCAAGGGTAAAGAGGGCCGGGTCGCGGCGGTCGATGGCATCTGAAAAATAGGGCATGGCGGCGGTGGTGCGGGCGAGACACCGCAGGTCGCTCCGCTTGTTCACCAGAAACGCCGAGCTCGGGTAGTGGCCGCGGCCGGTCTTGTGGAAATCGATAGTCACGCTGTCGGCCACCCGCAAGCCACGACAGAGATCTTTCGCCTTGTCGATCGCGGGTAGCGTGTCGGCGCTCACATGGAACGGGTTCGCCGCCGTGTCGTACTCGTTTAGGAAGCAAAGCCCCCAGCCCACAGCCGCGTCGGCATGGAGTTGCGGGACGGGTCGACCGTAGTGCTGTGCCTTCGCCTCGATCACCCGGCGCATGCCGGCGAGGTCGTCCACGCCGCTGGCGTCGGTGCTGCCGACGGTGCCGATCACATAGGCGACGGCGTCGCCGCGACAGTAAAGCTCATCGAGTTTTTCAGAGAGCAGGTCGAGCCGCATGGCCATGTTCCGATCGGTCGGAACGGCGTGCAGGTTGTCGGTGCCGATGCCCAGCCAGCCGGCCACGGTCGCAGCACAGTAGTGCGCCGCCTCGCTGCAAATGCCGGCCACCCGCACGCCGCTGAGGCCGTTCCGCATCGCTCCGGGCACCACCTTCTCGATGCCGATCTTTCCGGCATACATGTTCGAGATGGAGCCGCCCATGGTGAACACGCCCCACGGATCGACGGTGTGATAGAAGACCAGGTTCGCCAGCGCCGTGACCGCCTTGACCTCCAGCTCGTTCGAACGCTGGCTGTAGGAGTCGGTGCAGAGGTTGGGGTTTTTGAGGAGGCAGGCGATGGCCCCGATGAGGCTCGCGTAGTTGGCCGGCCCGCGCACGTTCTCGAGGTGCAGCGGGCTGCTCCAGCCGTCGGTGCCCCAGAAGTATGGAAACACCGCATCGCGGGCGTCTTTGAGGTTGCCCGGCAGCAGGTGGATTTCGGGGTTTGCCTGCGCGGTCTCGTAGTTTTGGCTTAGGTAGTGACCGGGCGGGAGCGACGACTCGGCCTTCAGGGCGTCGAGAAACTCCTGAAAGATGCCGGTGACTGCCTTCGGGTCACAGTCGAAGAACGTCGAGACGAAGGCGTCGTAGCGGGTGCGATCCATGAAAGTAAGTTTACCAAAATGATGTGGCACGCAGCGGGCCAAAGACCGCGCTGCGTGCCACGATGAAGATTCGTCTACTCAGGTGAACCACACCTCAGGGCGCACGGAAACGGGAGCCCGGAGGTGCGACCGCCCGGGCGGAGGCCCGGCAGCCGTGAAGTCAAAAGCCTTCGTAGATGACGTGGACGTCGCCGCACTTCTTGAAGCGGACGATCACCGAGCAGCCGCCGCAGTAGTCGTACCGCACCTGGCCACAGCCGAAGAGCGTGCACCGCGACGACTCGCAGGGGCAACCTTGGCAGCAGGCTGGCAGGCAGACCGGAACCGCAACCGTGCAGCAGGTCTCAGGGCTCGTCGCCATGAGGACCGTCTCGTACATCGGCTCCGGGCAGCAGCCGCTGCCGCACTTCTTGTGACGGTGCGCGTGCTTGTGGGAATACGTGATGCAGGGCTGCGGGCAGCATGGAGCAGCACAGCAGGTGGGCTCAGCACAGCAGACCGGCTCGAAGGCCGAACAGCCGGGCTCGACACAACCACAGCTCGGCTCGCAGCCGCAGCTCGGTTCGGCATGACGATGACGGAGACCTGCTTCGGCTGAAGCAGCCGAGAGCACGAAGGCAGCCGCGGCACAGGCGGACAGAAAGGAAACGCGGGACATGACAAGCTCCTCGAGAGGCAAAATCAGAAGGGCCGCCGGTGGGGTCGGCGGGAAGCCACGTGGCTGCGGCTCCACTGAAAACTTTGCTTATTCTGAGGAAATGTCAAAAAATTCCGGGTGCAGCGCCGAAGGCAAGCGGCTGCAACTGTGGGTAAATCCAGCAAAATAAACGGGTTGTGACGATGGTGCCACCCGCGGGCCAGGGACGCTGGAACGGGCGCGAGTCCCGATCCTTTCGTCGCGCATGCGTTCCTCCATAGAAGCCCCTCGCGCGAGCGATGGGACGGCGGGTCGTTGGGTGAGCCCGTTCGCGATTGCCTACGGGTTGGCCTTCTGCCCGCCGTCCCACGGCTATCGCCGTGGGCTTCAATCGTCGATGCCCCGTCCGTCCGCGGGCTACGTCAGCATCCCGCGAAAGCGGCGGAAGAGGTAGGCCGAGTCGTGCGGGCCTGCGGCGGCTTCGGGGTGATATTGCACGCTCGCCGCGGACACCGAGCGATGTGCGAGCCCTTCGATCGTGCCGTCGTTCAGATTGCGGTGCGTCACTTCGAGCTCGGGCGGAAGCGACGCTTCGTCAACCGCAAAGCCGTGGTTCTGCGAGGTGATCTCGACCTTGCCCGTTGCGAGATCCATGACCGGCTGGTTCGCGCCACGATGGCCAAACTTCAGCTTGTATGTCTTCGCACCGCAGGCGAGGGCGAGGAGCTGGTGGCCGAGGCAGATGCCAAACATCGGCACCTTGCCGAGCAGCCCGCGGACTGTTTCAACGCAGTAGCCGAGCGCTTCGGGGTCACCGGGGCCGTTCGAGAGGAAGACGCCGTCGGGCTGGAGGGCCATCACATCCTCGGCGGTCGCACGGCCGGGGAGCACGGTCACGTCGCAGCCGACGCTCGCGAGGTGGCGGGCGATGTTCCATTTCATACCGTAGTCGAGGGCCACCACTCGCCTGGACGCCAGCGCAGCCGGAGCCGCTGGCATCACGCCTCCCTCGGAGGGCTGCGGCATGGGTGTGGCCCACGCGTCGAGCTTTTCGGTCCAGTGGCTCGCGTGCTCCGGCATGACTTCGCCGACGAGATCGCGGCCGACGAGCGGCGGGGCTTCGCGGGCGAGGGCGACGAGCTGGGCTCGATCGAGCACTTCGCTCGAGACCACGCCGGTCATTGCGCCACGGATGCGGAGATGGCGGACAAGCGCTCGCGTGTCGATGCCGGTGAGGCCGACGACGCCGGCTTTGGCGAGGTAGTCGCCGAGCGTGCCGGTAGCCGTAAAATTGCTCGTGATGCGGCTGGCCTCGCGGACGATGAAGCCGGCCATCTGGAGACTGCCGCTTTCGACGTCATCGGGATTGACGCCGTAGTTGCCGATTTGCGGCGCGGTCATGGTGAGGATCTGGCCGCGGTACGAGGGATCGGTGAGGATCTCCTGGTAGCCGGTCATCGACGTGTTGAAGCAGACCTCGCCGGAGACGGTGCCTTGGGCGCCGAAAGAGTCGCCGAAGTAGACCGTTCCGTCCTCGAGGGCGAGTGCCGCGCGTGCCACTACCAGAGTCTCCGCAAGTTGGGGTGGGGGGCTAGGCCGAGTCGTGGCGGCTCGGGTGCCGCCGGGCACCATGATAAGGCCAGTCGCGTCGGTGTCGTGGCCCGCTAGAATCGTTCGGGCGGGAGTGCCATTTCCGCCCACACGCCCCCGTAGCTCAGTGGATAGAGCGACGGTTTCCTAAACCGTAGGTCGGCAGTTCGATCCTGCCCGGGGGTAGTGATAGCCGCGGCGTCGTACGTGGCGGATGGACGCCGCCGCAGTTGTTGGGAGTCGAGGCAAGGACGTCGCCCATGCCGATTCGAATCGTTCATACCGCGGACAACCATATTGGGCTGCCATTCAAGCAGTATCCGACGGAGGTGCGGAATCGGCTTGTCTCTGAACGGTTTGCAGCGATCGGCCGGCTTGTCGAAATGGCCAACGCCCGCGAGGCCGACTTCTTCGTGGTCGCGGGGGACCTTTTTGATTCGACGCGGGTAAAGGCAGACGACATCACCAAGACGGTCGGACTTCTGAGTGGCTTTACGGGGACGGCGGTGATCGTCGTTCCGGGCAACCACGATCACTTCACCGGACCGGAAACCGAGGTATGGAAGCGATTTCGTGATGCGTCGGCCGCGGCGTCAACCATCGACATCCTGGCCACGCCTGCCGTGAAGTCGTATGAGGTCGATGGCCAGACAGTGCACTTCTTCCCCTGCCCCTGTCCGTCAAAGACCGGCCGCGAGCCGACGATCGATTGGGTCGCGGCCGCTACCCGCGACCATGCCGATGGCCTGCGGATCGGGATCGCCCACGGTAACGTCACGGGCCTCGGCCTCGACGCGGCAGCTCAATACTTCAACATGACACCGGCGGCCCTCGAGGCATCGGGGGTCGCCACCTGGCTGCTCGGCCATATTCATGTGCCATTCCCAACCTCCGAGTCGGGCACGCAGTCGCCGTACTTCATGGCGGGCACCCACTCGCCCGACTCCATCCGATGCCGCCACGCAGGCTCCGCCTGGTGGATCGAGTGCGAGGGGCATCAGGTCACTCGGTTCGAGCGGCTCTCGCCGGGGCGAATTCGATTCGCGAGGATCGAACGCGAGCTCCTCGCGGCCGACGACATCACGACGCTCCTTGCAGAGTGCCGGGCCCTCGATGCTCCGGCCACGATTCTCGACCTTCAGCTTTCGGGGCGTCTTGCGAAAGACGAGCAGGCTTCGCTCGACGAAGGAATCAGACGCTTGGACGACACCTTTCTCCATGTGAGTCACGAGAACGTCATTCACGATCGGATCGATGCCGCGAAGATCGCCGAGACGTATCGCAGCGGTGGCCTGGCCGAACGTCTCATCACGGCGCTCCTGGCCGACGCGGAACATCCCGACGCTGCGACCCTCGCGCATGAGCTCATCGAGGAGGCGTCGCAGGCATGAAGCTCACGAGCGTCAGGCTCTGTCCATTCGGTCGATTCACAGACGCCTCGTGGGATCTCGCGAAGCCGCTCGTGGTCGTGCATGGACCGAACGAAATCGGCAAGTCAACGCTCCGGCAGGCCATCGTTCATGCGCTCTTTACGCCAACCAACCTGACCCCGAAGCGACTGGCCCTTGCGATTGGACCGTGGTTGCCGCTGCCGGCGGGCGACTACGCCGCCGTCACGCTCACGTTCGAACACAGCGGCACAGCCTGGACGCTCGAGAAGCGGTGGGGTGCCGGGCCGGCCAGCCGACTCAGTGATGGCACCACGTCGCTCGGTGATCCCGAGGCCGTGCAAAAGCGGCTGGCGAACATGCTCGAGCACAGCGAGGCGACGTTTCGGCATGTGCTTTTCACCGGGCAGGCCGAGCTCGAACGCACCATCGACGCTATCAAGGAGAACGCTGGCGGACTGCGGGACATCCGCGATCTGCTCGGGGCGGCAGCCAGTGCCGGAGCCGACGTCGATGAGCAGAAACTGCGAACGCTGCTCGACGCGAAGGTCCGCGCCGCCTTCAGCCGCTGGGACGACGAACGAGAACGGCCCGAGCGGCAAAACGGCCAGGAACGGGGCATCAGCAACCCATGGAAAAAGGAGATCGGTGACATCCTCGCGGCCTGGTACGACTGGCAGGCCAGCGAGGCGGAGCATCACGCGATCCTCGACGTGGAAAAGGAATGCGATCGCGTCGGCCTTGATGTCGCGGTGATCGAGGAGGCGATCCGCGAACGAGAAACATTCGTCACGAAGCACGGCGGCCTCCGCGGCGACCTTGCCGAGCGAGGGCAGTTGGAGGAGCGAGAACCGCGACTCGCGCAGAGCGTGGCGGCGATGAAGGAGGCGTTCAGCGGCTGGCCCAAGGCACAGGCGGAGATCGACGCCTGGCAAAAGCGGAAGCCGGAGATCGAGTCGCAGCTCAAGAAGCTCAGGCAGGAACGTACCGATGCCGACGCGAGACGGGCAGGGGCCGCGACGTCGGCGTCGTTTGATCGCATCAAACAGGCCAAGCAGGTATCGGAAGTTGCAGAGAAGGAAGTCGGGAAGCTTGCCCACCCGGGCGACGATGTGCTCAATGAGATCGCGGGGCTCGAGAAGGAGATCGCGAGAGCCGAAAATCAGCTCGCGGCGCGGACGCTGTCGTGGCGAATCGAGTCGGAGAACCCCGAGGCGTTTGCCATCGAACGGGGAAACGATGCCGCTGAGACGGTCACAGCGGGGCCGGAGGCGGCGAGCGGCACTGCGCAGGGCCGCGTGCGGCTTCGCACCGCAGGCGTCACGCTGACCGTCGAGAGTGGGGCCGACGCCGTGGACGCGATCTTCGCGTCGCTCGCGAGCAATCGGACGGCACTCTCCGAGAAGCTTGCAGCATGCGGTGTCGCATCGGCAGAGGATGCACGGACCATCGCTCACAAACATCGCGAGTCGGTCACCTCAGCGGCGACGCAGAAGAAAATCTACGACGGGTTCCTGCTCGGGAAGCCGTTTGAGGAATGGGCCGAGCAGGTCATGGTGCTGGCTGCAATTCCCGCAACCCGCGACCTTGCCGCTATCGACGACGAGCTTGCGACCGTCGGCCAGCGGCTTGCAAGCGGTGAGGCCGAAGCCGCACAATCTGACGAAGCGATCGTCCGATGGACGAAGCACTACGCAGATCCTGACGCGCTGGGCGAGCAGCTCCTCGAGGAGCAAGGCGAGCTCAAGAAGACCGCGGAACGGCTGAAGGCGATTCCTGGTTTGCCCGCCGGCTTTGCCACGGCGAAGGCGTTTGTGGAGGCACTCGATGGAGCCATCGCGCAGCGTAGCGCCGCCGAGAAGCAGCTCACCGGGAAACGCGAGGAGCTGGCGACGCTGACCGAGCGGCTCGGCGACCGTCGCAGCGAGGACGAGGACGAGCGAGCTGAGGCCGCTCAACGAGCCTTTGTGCGA
>Ga0105044_10003960_pt1 | contig 20346 bp, 11 predicted proteins | sample MAT01_FD_78092 | JGI IMG/M metagenome (GOLD analysis project Ga0105044, IMG submission 78092) | Freshwater microbial communities from Lake Fryxell liftoff mats and glacier meltwater in Antarctica - MAT-01 | ecosystem: Environmental > Aquatic > Freshwater > Ice > Liftoff microbial mat | place...
AGACATGTCTTTGTCCCCCCGTTCGCAAGCGCGGGCGCACCCCGAAGCGGGCTGTCCGTAAAACGCTGCTGACAGAAAATCCCCGATAATTCAGATACCCGTTAATATTTCAAAATATTTTGTGTCTTTGTTCCGTTTCACCATAAACGAACATGACAAAAAAGACACTCCTCGTCGAAGGCAGTGAAATCGCACGGCTGACCCTCCCGAACAAGGAGGATTAACGCTCCCTAACTAACCTCGTTAAAAGGATCAATGCCGAGCGCCCCGCAGACCTCATTTCCAATTGGATGCGCAACGCCGACAATCTGGAATTTCTCGAAGTCTGGGAAAAAGTCCACAATCCTGATTTTAACCTCGTGCATTTGAACGAGGTTAAAAAGGCCATCGGCAATACTATCTGACCCAAAAACCACGAAGGGGTTAAAGCAATTGCCGGATAAAAATTGATTTTGGTGCGAAGTTCCCCGCCGCTCGCAAGCCGCTCAAAGGCAACGCGTTGGGTTGGTTAAATTTACGTTTAAATGGGTGCGGGGTGGGACTTTTTTTCGCAGCCTGCGTTGGTTGGCAATATCGCAGAAAATCTCGGCTGACGGGTGAGGCGGCATTGGAAAAATAAATTCCACAACTACTTGATTTTTAAATAATTGCGAACCTTTAGTCAGCATAAAAAAAGATAAAATATGACTTCGGCAACACAACTGGCAAATCGTTTCAGAGCCGTACTTTTGAACGGTAAATGGATTGCCAATACAAACTATAAAGATCAATTATCAAACGTGACTTGGGAGCAAGCCACGACCAAAATTAGTTCGTTAAGCACTATTGCTGCGCTGACTTACCACGTAAATTATTACCTCGCTGGAATCTTGAATGTTTTCGAAGGAGGCCCGCTTGAAATTCGGGATAAATTTAGTTTTGACCTTCAGCAAATTAAATCAAAAGAAGATTGGGATAGCCTGTTCAGGGAACTATGCACTAATGCAGAAAAATTTGCAAATCACGTCGAACTTATGTCAGATGAAAAATTAGAAGAAACCTTCGTAGATGAAAAATACGGAAATTATCGAAGAAATATTGAAGGAGTGATTGAACACAGTTACTATCATTTAGGGCAAATTTCTTTGATCAAAAAGATGATACCGGACTGTTGACTAAGTAGGTAAATAGCAATAATCGTGGTTTTTAATTTCATTAATTACCTTATTATCAAGGGTTTATGGACTGCTTACTTCCCTTCCCCAAAAAGTAAATGAAGCAATCGGAGGCCCGACCCTTTGTATTTTGTCAGCGTTTTTGGGTATAATTTATGTTCAAAAGCAACCGGTTCCGGGAAAATTTGCAACCACTGTACCGCCCGAAAAGAAGCAAGCCCGGCATCCTGACTCGGCTGTGGGGCAGATTGTACAATACCTGCGGCCATCAATCCCGCCGGAACCACAGCCAATACCACATCCCCCGTTTTCACGCGGCGTGCCCATCGGCGCAAATTCCGAAGTTGTCCGGCCTTCCAGTCCAAAGGCATTTCGCTCAACCAATCCTCAAAAAGATCGGCATCCCACAAGCGCCAACGGGTCCAGAACTGCTGCATCAACCCTTCGGCATCAAAAAACAGGCAATGCCGGGCGAAAACCACCCCCGGATCGTTCTGTTTTTCGCCCAGACCAACGACCCAAACGCCTGCGCCACCGCTTACTTTCCCGCGCAACCCGGACAGGGTAAAACGGGTGTTTTCAAACAACGCCCAGGCTGAAAAAGGGCGGGCGTGTTCCCGTTTTACGGTAAAAATGCGCTCTGCCGCCGCTTGTTCCTCCCGAAAGGCCTCCATAAATTGTTTGGTCAAACCCGGGTCATCAGCCACCAATATATTTTCTGCATTGGAATTGTACGTCCAGTTGTACGATCCGGTCAGCAACTTGCGGCCATCGGCGATGGCAAATTTATGGTGCATCAACCCCGCTTCGCGCCGGGCATACAAACGACCGCCTAATCGGATAAATGCCTGAAAATCAAGCCCTTCTTTGCAAATATTTTGGGTATCATACTCAATAATAAGGTCAACCGAAACCCCCTCCCGCACTTTTTGGAGCAAGGTGTCAAAAATATCGCGGTTGGAAAACCAGCACACGGCTATCTGAAGGCTCGTCTGGGCATCCTTCACGAAAACGGCAACCTGATCGGCTAAGTGTTGGAAGTGTGCGGTAGGCATTGGCAGAAAAAAATAGTTCGTTCACCCTGTGTTTTCTGAAATGAATATGGCCAATACGGGGATTGTGTGGTCTCCGTCTTTACCGGCGGAGGTTTAGCCCGATGCAAAGGTAAAGGTTGTCTAAGTTTTATTCGCATTCCCATTCAATAGATTTTATTTACCTTTGCCGTCAGATAGTAACTCCCCATTGGGCTGCGCATCAATTGATGCACCCTTTTCAGGTCATCAAAATATCAAATAAGCAGGTAAATAGCAATAATCGTGGTTTTTAATTTCATTAATTACCTTATTATTAAAGGTTTGTGAGACTGTGGACTGCTGACTATTGACTGTGGACTACTCAATTCATTCCCGTGCCACTATTAAGCAAACCCAGTACCCATGTTTCGTTTTGAAAACCCTGATTATTTGCGTTTTCTGACAGCTGTGCCGGTCATGGCAGCGCTGCTGTGGGGCTGGTGGCGGTGGCGAACCCGCGCTTTTGCGGTTTTAGGCACTCCGAATGCCCTGAATCGGTTGATTCCGCATTTTTCTGTGCGGCGGTTTTGGGTACAACAAACCCTGTTACTGATAGCCATAGCACTGTTAATCACTGCGTGGGCCAATCCGCAGATAGCCGCCGGGAAACAAACCGTTTCGCGGGAAAGTTCGGATGTTTTGCTAATTTTAGACATTTCCAACAGTATGCTGGCCGAAGACATCAAACCCAGCAGGATGGAATTGTCCCGGCAATTTGCGCAAAAACTCATCAAAAAATTGGAAGGAGAGCGTATGGGGCTGATCTTTTTTGCCGGAAATGCTTTTTTGCAAGTGCCGCTTTCTACCGACTACGGTTTCATGATGCAATCGCTCCAAACTGCCAGCCCTGATTTAGTGACCTCGCAGGGTACAGCGATTGCAGAAGCCATAAAACTGGCGGAAACCTCCTTTGACGATGAAAACGGCGCAGGCAGGGCCATTGTACTCATCACAGATGGTGAAAACCACGATACCGACGCCGTAGATGCCGTGAAATCCGCCTTTAATAAAGGTATTGTGACCTTTCCGGTTGGAGCAGGTACACCAGAAGGCGGATTCATTCCAACCAACACGACAGGGGAATCAAGGTATAAACGCGACGAGCAGGGAGACATTGTCCGAACCCGACTCAACGAAGAATTGCTGCGCGATTTGGCGGGGGCGGGAGGAGCGGGAGCGGTGCTCAATATTCGGGAAAGCGACCATGCCGTTGCTACACTAAGCAAAGAAATCGCCGGCCTCGCCAAACGCCAACTGGAAGTACCCGCAGCCTCCGATCTTCAAACCCAATATCAATGGTTTTTGCTGCCGGCCATTATTTTGTTGCTGCTTTCTATTTGGTTTAAATACACTGTAAACTAAGTTACTTTGTCGCTCATGCACGCACTACGGAAAAGTTTTTGCCATAAAATTTTGTGCGTTTACAGCGGTAAATGAATCAATCAGGCACATTTAAATAATCGCGGCTTTGAATGCTACTAATTACTTTATTATCAATCGCTTGTGCGATTACTGGCTATGAAATTTGGAGGATTGACCGGAGGATACATTGTAAATTTTTGCTAATTTTTAGACATATACGCATTTTCTGTGAGGCCAAATTTGCGTAGAATGTGTAGATACCTTACCTTTGGATTTCTTTAATACGGGAAGATAACCATCATCACCATTAAATTTATTACCATGCAACTTTCTACACGCCTAACCTGCTGTATTTTACTGGTCACCGCCTACCTTTTGACCGGACAAAACAATACAACCAACCAATTTCCCGGTTGCGGAACGGATGAAAACATCGAATACTTGCGGGCACGTGGATTGATGCCGGGACAAAACCAACGAGGGCCGGGTACCAATCCTACTGCGTTGATGCCGCCGGATATCCGCTGTGATGTAGAAGGAGGCATTCCCTTAGTGGTACACATCATCCACCTCGGCGAGCCGATGGGTACAGGTTCCAATATATCCGATGCGCAGGTGCAACAGGCCATTGACGGCCTGAACGACGCATGGGCGAATATCAGTGGCAATGGCACCCCCTTAGGTCTCACGTTTCAATTGGCCACCCGCGACCCTAATGGTAACACGACCAATGGCATTACCCGTACCAATGGCTCCACCGTGGCGGGTTACAGCGCCAATGGACTCAGCCATAGTGGCAGTATGGGGGCATCAGAAAATGATATTAAAAACCTTGTACGCTGGAATCAGACCAATTATTACAATATTTGGGTGGTGTACAACATCAATGGATCAGCGGCAGGTTACGCCTATTACCCGCAAACCAATACCTTCCCGAATGACGGCACCGTGCTGGAAGTCGCTTACATGACGTATACCGCTACGGTGTTGGCGCACGAATTGGGGCACGCCTTCAACTTAGCCCATACTTTTGCGGGCGATGCCGCCGGCTGCCCTGCCAATGCCGATTGCACGGTGGACGGCGACGGCGTTTGCGATACCCCACCCCACCGCCAGGCTGATTGCGGTGCCACCAATCCCTGTCCGGGCGGTGGTACCTGGAACAACTCGCGGTTCAATATCATGAGCTATTGCAGCGGCGATCGCTTTACCGCCGGACAGCGGGATCGCGTACAAATTGCCCTGCGAACCACTTCCCGCAAAACGCTGGCGCAAAGCAGCAGCCTCGTGCCCGTTAATAACCTCCGGGAGGCGGCTGTCACAGCGCTGATTTACCCCTCCTCTATCCTCTGTAGTGCCACTTTCCAGCCCATTGTAACCGTCAGAAATTATGGCACCAACGCCATCACCAACCTGACGTTTGAGATTTATATAGACAATGTGTTGTCGAGCCAATTTACCATCAATACTGCCATCGCCCCCAACCTCGCCGCAAATGTAGAGTTGAACCAGGCTAATACACTTACGGGCGTACACGATTTGAAAATAAAATTAGTGGCCATCAACGGTTTGATGGACGAAACCAACCTGACCGACAATCAGATTTGCACCACCGTACAAAGAATTGATGCCGTACCGGAAATTTGCCTGTCCTTTGAAAGTGCCCAGGTACCCGCACAAATTATCACATCCGATCAGGCGCTCCTGAAAATGCAGGATGTAACGGGCGTTTGCGCCAGTCAGGAAAACACGTGCCTGAAAATTGACGGCTCTGCCAGTACCCAAAGCACCTGTACTTTCCTGCTGGGGCCAATTGATTTAACCGGCAATGCCAATCCAAAACTCAACTTCGACATCGCCCGTGCAAAGGATTATTTTTGCAACCTCTTTGCCAGCGCCACAATACAGGTGAGTCCGGATTGCGGCAAAACATTTAATACCGTTTATTATAAAAACGACGCACAGGCAACCTGCCCCACACCACCCGCTACGGCTTCTACTCCACTCCCGCTAAATACCCTTGGCAATGCACCGGGCGGTCCTATCGGCTCCCTTGTCCCGACAGCCTGCATCCAGTGGAGAAGCGAATCCATTGACCTGAGTGCTTATTCCGGGCAAACCGTCGTGCTGCGCTTTGAAGTGCGTTTTGACGTACCAAACCGACTAAACAATGTCTTGTATTTTGACAATATTTGTTTGAAATCCTGCGGCAACAGCGCTGCCAACCTGATTGCCACAGAACCGGCAGCCGTGACGAATATTTGTTTCGGTGGTGCCACAACCTTAGCCATGAGCGTGAGTACACCCTTAGCCGGGGTGAGCTACACCTGGCTGAATGCCCCCACACCCACGGGTGCCCTCAGCCATGTCGGCAATACTAATAGTTTTAATACCGGCCCTTTTTTACCCATCGCCACCTATTACTACCGGGGCGTAGCGTTTAAAAATGGCTGTGCGGACACCACAAGATTGCTGACCGTTATCGTCAATCCCGATCAGGTAGTGTCCGGCAATCCCACCAATGTTTCGTTCTGTATCGGCAATCCGCGCCCCATAAGCGGCAATTTCAATTTGGGAACGTCAACCACCACCTATCAATGGGAATCCAGTGCCGCTGTTGCCGGCCCCTGGGTTGCGATACCTGGTGCCACCAGCAATACCCTGCTGCCGCCCTCCAACATAGGCACAACCTTTTACCGCTTGTCTTTTATCGGAACGGCCCCGGGGTGCCCCACCATTTTTACCAATGCAGCGGGGGTATCAGTAGACCCGGCGCTTACGCTGGCCACCGAACCCCAACCGCTGGCTGGTTGTGTAGGCGGCTCCGGTATGCTCAGCGTTGGAGTCACGGGCAGTGTGCCGTTCTATCGCTGGCAGCGGGCCACCAATGCCAATGGCCCTTTTACCAATGTCGCCGGTGCTACCCAAAGTACCTATTCCCCCGGGTTTTTCCCGTCGGGTGTCATTTATTATCGGGTCACACTGACATCGCCCACTGCTTTTTGCCGCGATACCAGCGTAGTTGTTCCGGTCACCATTTCAGGCAATCAGACTATCACCACCCAACCGGTGAACGTATCGGGCTGTGCCGGAGCGACCAATGCGTTGTCCGTAGCCGCAGCTGGCGGAGTAGCGCCGCTTACCTATCAATGGCAGAGCGCGTCCGATATAATAGGCCCTTACAATGATGTGAATGGTGCCATCAACGCCACCTACAGCCCGGGTGTAGCGGGTAACGGTATGTTTTATCGGGTAATTGTCAAGTCCCCCGGTAGTGGTTGTTTAGATATCGCCTCCAATAACTTTGTGAGTTATAATATTGACAGCCCGGTAACCATTAGTACACCACCTCAAAACCTGACCCAATGCACTGGCGGTACCGGAGCACTCAGCGTGACGGGTACCGGCTCCGCGCTCATTGATTACCAATGGCAGACCGGCAGCAGCCTGGCTGGCCCCTGGACGAATACGGGTGCTAATCAGGACAATATAACACCGCCTTCATCTGCCACCGGCACCCGATATTATCGCGTTATTTTGAGTTCCGGCGCCGCTTTGTGCAAAGACACTTCCGCTGTGGCGAGCGTTAATACCGTAGCCGGCCCGGCCATCACCACCCAGCCAGCCGGATACTCCGCCTGCCAAACCGGCAATACGCCCCTGACCGTAAGCGCCAGCGGGGGAACAGGCACGTTAAATTATCAATGGCAGGCAGCCGCTACCGGAGCAGGTCCCTGGAACAATATCAGTGGGGCCAATGTCAACACCTATAATCCGGGCATGAGTGCCGGCAGTCAATTTTTCAGGGTGCTGGTTGCTTCCGGGGGTAGCAGCTGCGCCGATGCCGTTTCCAATCCCGTCAATATTGTGGTAGATCCGGCAGTATCCATCTCGGCAGAACCGCAAAGTACTACACAATGTACGGGGGGTACCCAGTCTTTCAGTACCACCGGAATGGGCACCGGCACTTTGCAATACCAGTGGCAAAGTGCCGCCGCCGCCAATGGCCCGTTTAACGACCTCACCGCTACGCAAAATAACTATACCCCGCCCGGCACCGCTCCCGGCAGTAATTATTATCGCCTCATCCTGCGTTCCGCCAATGGCTTATGCCGCGATACCTCCGTCGTAGTTGCCGCCAATATTATTGCCGATCCCGTTATTGCCACACAACCTGCTGGTGCCGTTGGCTGCGGTGTTGCCGCTACCAACCTGAACGTGGTGGCTACGGGCGGCATCGGCACCCTGACGTATCAATGGCAAAGCGCTGCCAACGCCGGAGGCCCTTTCGCCGATATCAACGGTGCCACTACCGCCAACCATGATCCTGGAACCGGGGTCGGTATGTATTACCGGGTCATTGTAAAATCGCCCGGTACAGGTTGCACCGATGCCACCTCCAACGCAACTTTAGTGAACGCTGAAAACCCGGTGAGTATCAGCACGGAGCCGCAAAACATCAATCAGTGCGTCGGCGGCACACAGGCATTAACCGTGGCAGCGGCTGGCAGCGGACTTCGCTACCAATGGCAAAGCGCTGGCAATGCTAATGGCCCCTGGAGCGATGTTGGCACCAATCAAAACAACCATGTACCGGCGGCAAATACAGCGGGCGTGTCCTTTTTTCGGGCAATTGTCCGCTCGCCGGGTGGCTTTTGCCAGGATACCTCCGCAGTAGTGAACGCTACCATCGCGGCAGCACCAGCCATCAACACCCAACCCACCGGCTACACCACCTGCCAGGGAGCCGTTACTCCCCTGACGGTCGCTGCGAGCGGTGGCATTGGAGCCTTGACTTACCAATGGCAATCGGCGGCGGTGGCGGGCGGCCCCTGGAACAATGTCGGGGGTGCCACTGCTACTACCTTCACGCCCCCGTCCAATGCACCAGGCTCCCTGTTTTACCGAGCCGTTGCATCCTCTGCCGGAACCGCTTGCGCGGCGGCTACGTCTAATCCCGTCAATATTGTATTGGATCCTGCGGTGACGGCTTCTGCCGCGACCGCCAATATTACCCAATGCGTTGGTGGCACGCAATCCATTACCGCCAATGGTACCAGTACCGGCCCTATTTTCTACCAATGGCAGGAAGCGAACGCGCCCACTGGCCCGTTTACTAATATCAGCAATGCACAAAACACCTACACGCCTTCCAATACGGTTGCAGGTACTACCTATTATCGCTCCATCATACGCTCGGCCAACGGGGTATGCGAAGATACTACTGCGCTGCTGACCTCCATGATCGTGGCAGACCCCGTCATCACCACGCAACCCATCGGATCAAGTGGTTGTGGGGTGGCCAATACCAACCTCAGTGTTGCGGCATCGGGCGGTATTGGCAGCCTGACGTATCAATGGCAAAGCGCCACAGCAGCAGCTGGGCCGTTTGCCAATATCGGAGGGGGAACCACCAGCGCCTATAACCCCGGCGCTGGCGGCAATGGCCTGTTTTTTCGCGTGTTGATACAATCAGCCGGTGCTGGCTGTTCAGATGCCGTGTCAAACGTGACCAGCACCAACAGCGACAACCCCGTTAACGTCAGCACCGACCCGCAGGCCATTACCCAATGCGTGGGCGGCACCCAAACCTTCACCGTGGCCGGCACTGGTAGCAGTAACCTCAATTACCAATGGCAAAGCGCCAGTGCGGCGGCAGGCCCCTGGAGTGATGTGGGCACCAATCAAAATAGTTTTGCGCCACCCGCTGCCACCGTTGGTGCAGCTTTCTACCGAGCCATTATCCGTTCCCCTGGTGGTTTTTGTAAAGATACCTCGGCAGTAGCGATGGCCACTACCGCAGCAGCCCAAACCATTACTGCGCAACCCGCAGGCTACACTACCTGTCAGGGCAATTCCAACCCGTTGACCGTGGCAGCCACTGGCGGCATTGGCACGCTGGGTTATCAATGGCAGGCGGCGGCGGCGGCTTCAGGCCCGTGGAACAACCTCAACGGCGCTACCGCAAGCACCTTCAATCCGGGCACCAGCACCAACGCACAGTTTTTCAGGGTACTGGTATCCTCCTCCAATCCCGGTTGCCCGGCTGCCATTTCAGCCGTTGCAAGCGTCATTACTGATCCATCCGTCAGCATTGTGGCGGAACCACAAAGCATTGCGCAATGCGTTGGCGGCACCCTGAACCTCCTTGCAACAGGCAGCAGCACGGGCACTTTGCAATACCAATGGCAGGAAGCAGCAGCCTCCAACGGGCCTTTCAACAATATAACAGCGGCCACTCAAAGCAGCTTTACCCCCTCCGGTGCCACCGCTGGTTTGCGGTATTATCGTTTAATTTTAAGTTCCACCAACGGATTGTGCCGCGATACTTCCGCCGTAGCCACTTCCAGTGTCATCGCCGGCCCGGTCATTGTGACCCATCCCGCCAATGTCACGGGTTGTGCCAATACCACCACCGGAGGGCTATCGGTTTCCGTTACCGGCGGCATTGGCACCCTCAACTATCAATGGCAAAGTGCCACGGCTGTCGGCGGGCCGTTTGTCAACGTCAATGGTGCCACGGCTGCTGCGTACAATCCCGGCGCTGCCGGCAATGGCCTGTTTTATCGCGTCGTTGTTCGTTCGAGTGGTTCGGGGTGTGCAGATGTCAACTCCAATGTCGCCAATGTCAACACCGATGCACCGGTCAGCATCAGCGCCGAACCGCAACCCCTGACCCAATGCGTGGGCGGAAGCCAGTCGTTGAGCGTGACGGCCACGGGTACCGGCACCCTCAATTATCAATGGCAGGAGGCGAATGCGCTGGCCGGGCCTTTCAGCAACATCGCTACGGCTACTCAAAGCAGCTTTACCCCCTCCGGTGCTACCGCTGGTTTGCGGTATTATCGTTTGATTTTAAGTTCCACCAACGGATTGTGCCGTGATACGTCCGCAGTGGCCACCTCCAGTGTCATCGCCGGCCCGGTCATTGTGACCCAACCCGCCAATGTCACGGGTTGTGCCAATACCACCACCGGAGGGCTATCGGTTTCCGCCACCGGCGGCATTGGCGCCCTCAACTATCAATGGCAAAGTGCCACGGCTGTCGGCGGGCCGTTTGCCAACGTCAATGGTGCCACGGCTGCTACGTACAATCCCGGCGCTGCCGGCAATGGCCTGTTTTATCGCGTCGTTGTTCGTTCGAGTGGTTCGGGGTGTGCAGATGTCAACTCCAACGTCGCCAATGTCAACACCGACGCACCGGTCAGCATCAGCGCCGAACCGCAAGCGCTGACCCAATGCGTGGGAGGAACCCAATCATTGAATGTGACCGCCACGGGCGGCACCCTCAACTATCAATGGCAAAGTGCCGCCAATGCTACCGGCCCGTGGAGCAATACAGGTACCAATCAAAGCACAGTGACACCTTCTGCGGCGGCTACCGGCAATACGTTCTACCGGACAGTGGTTAGTTCGGCAAATGGATTTTGCAAGGATACTTCCGCCAGCGTTGCGGCCAATGTGGTAGCCGATCCGGTCATTAGCACCCAGCCAAAAGACTTCAGCGGATGCTTTAGCGGCTCCGTCAACCTGAACGTTGCGGCCAATGGCGGTGCGGGTATTTTGACGTATCAATGGCAATCATCTACGGCAACTGCCGGCCCCTGGGCGAATGTGAATGGTGCAACCAATGCCACCTATAGTGTGGCACCCACGACGGGCACCACCTACTACCGGGCCATCGTGCGTGCATCGGGCAGTGGTTGTGATGTCGTCAACTCCAACCCGGCCAATATCACGTTAGACCAGTTGCTGAGCATTACCGCCGAACCCAAAAGCATCAGCCAATGCGTGGGAGGCACCGGCAATTTAACGGTTGCTGCCACCAGCACCGGAGCTATTTTGTATCAATGGCAGTCGGCAACCAATGCCACAGGGCCTTTTGCCAACGTGGTTGGTGCCACCAACAGCCTTACGCCCTTATCTTCAGCCGCGGGAGTGACCTACTATCGTTCCATCCTGAGTTCTCCCAATGGATTGTGCAAGGACACCACCACTGTTGCTGCTGCCACGGTGGCGAACAACCATGCGATCAGCACCCAACCAGCCGATTTCAACGCCTGCGCTGGTGGTGCAGCGGCTCAACTCACGATCGCTGCGAGCGGCGGCGTGGCACCGCTGCAATACCAATGGCAATCTGCTGCGGCCGCTGCCGGCCCGTGGAGCAATGTTGCGGGGGCTACCGCGACCAACTTCAACCCGCCTGCCGGAAATGGTGCTGTTTTTTACCGTACCGTGGTCAGCTCTACTGGTGCCGGTTGCACCGCCGTCAATTCCAATCCGGCCAACGTGCTGATCGAAGCACCCGTTTCCATTGTAGCGGAACCACAACCACTTTTTCAATGTGTTGGCGGCACGGCTACCCTTAATGCCACTGGTATTGGCTCCCCTGCGCTCAACTACCAATGGCAGCAATCGGGCAGTCCCACCGGGCCTTTCGTCAATGTTGGCACTTCCCAAAACAATATTGCACCGCCGAGTGCCAATGCCGGGGTGCAATATTACCGGCTGATGATAACCTCCCCCGGTGGTTTGTGTCGCGATACCTCTAAAGTAGCCGCCGCCACTATTACCGCCAATTTGGCCATTGCTACCCAGCCGCAGGGTCTTGAAGGCTGCGTCGGCGGGCAATTGACCCTCAACAGCGCCGTCAGCGGTGGTATTGCTCCGACGCTTCAATGGCAATCTGCCGCTGCTGCCGCAGGCCCGTGGAACAATATTCCGGGTGCCAACCAACCGAATTATGCACCCTCCCTGCTCAGCAGCGGCACTACTTATTACCGCATGGTGGCCAATTCGGCGGGATCGGGCTGTGTCAGCGCCAATTCGGCCCCGGCAACGGTATTGCTCCACCCGAAAGTAGCCATTGGTACCCAACCACAAAGCATCAATCAATGCGTGGGCGGCAATACTGCGTTGGTGGTGACCGCTACGGGTGGCACCACCCTGGCGTACCAATGGCAGGTTTCCAACAACGGGCAATCCTGGCAAAACATTTCCGGTGCTACCGCCACTTCTTACGTGCCGGTTTCATCTAAAAACTTGACCCGGCGCTACCGCGTGTTGGTCAGGGATGCCAATGCCGGTTGCGGAGCAGATTCTTCCTCGGCAGCTGTCGTGGTCGTCAACACCGATTTTCAGGTAAAAGACACGGTGGAAGTCTGTAATGTGGTCAACGGCAGCAGCACCGCCCGAATCAATTTCAACAGCCTTATTTTGCGTGGAGACCCTAACAGTACTTGGGTTTCATTGGATACCATAGCGCCCGCAGGTGCCTGGAATGCCAAAGATTTTACGGCTTTTACCCCCGGACGGTTGTATCGTTTTGTGGCTACCACTACCAACGCAGTGGCCCCCTGTATCAATGTTGCGGACACCCTCGTGGTACGGGTTAAAAACTGTTGCCCCAGCGTGTGTACTAACCCGCCGACCGCTGCATTTTGCAACAGTGGCGGTCAGCCGCTCAACCTCAGCACGCTTCCTTGTGCCGGAACGGAACCGGGCAGTTGGACACTGACGACCGGGCCGGGCATCAGCAGCCCCACGTCGCTGGCCACCAGCCTGTTTGACCCCAATGGCCGGGCACCGGGTGCCTATACGGTGCGCTATGCCCTCTCTCGCAGCCTGCCCGCTGTGTGTGCTGCCGTTTCCGACGAAACGATCACGGTGGCCAAAGCTCCGGAAGCGGGTACGCTCGTGGTGCCGACATTGGCCTTTTGCGACAACAAAGATACCCTCATGGTACTCGCGAACCTGATCAGTGGGGAAGACGCTAATGGTATCTGGTCTGAAACTTCTGCTCAAGTATCGGCACCCGGTGCCTTCGCTGTCGCTACCGGTACGCTGCGCACTACCCCTTTGCTGAAAGGGGCTTATAGTTTCAAATACACGGTGCCGGCGGTCAATGGTTGCCCTGCCGATGCCGTCACCCTACAAGTGCAGGTGGCCGTCACCCCAAAGGTAAAAGCGGGCGCAGATGCCTTGCTGACATGCGACGACCCGGAGGCATTGGTGGGCGACCCCAACCAAAATCAGCCCGCCGGAGTGCGGTTTGAATGGGTGGAATTGCTAAAAAACAATGCCATTCCCAATAAAACGGCACCTGCCCTGACCATCACTGAACCCGGTTTGTACCGACTCATGGCCATTGATACCGTCAGCGGGTGCTTTGCGGCGGACAGCGTCCGGGTTACTGCTGCTCAAAATTACATTACTGACTTGAAAACCGATTTCACGGATCCGCGCTGTTTCGGTGACAACAACGGGGCAATCAAAGTAGTGGACATAACAGGCGGTACAGCCCCCTTCCAGTACCTGCTCAATGGCGTTGCCAAAAACAGCAATAATTTCACGCGGCTAAAAGCAGGTATCTACACGTTGCGGGTGCAGGATCGTGACGGTTGCTTTACCGAGCGCTCCATTACCTTGGAGGAGCCGCCTTTGGTGCGCTTCCGTTTCAACGCGGATACAACGGTATTCTGTGGGGAGCCGCTGCTGCTGCGGGCTATTCCGGGCCTTGACAGCAGTTTGGTGGCGGCTGTGCGCTGGTTCAGCAACCGAATGCCCATTGACAGCGCCAACAACCTGACGCTCTTGGTAAAACCCGAACAAAATATCGTGTATGAGGTAGTGCTGGCCGATAAAAACGGCTGCTCGAGTACCGATAATGTTCGCATTAAAGTTAATGAAGAACTGCCAGTGTATGCACCCAATATCTTTGCCCCCGAAAGCGGCGGGGCCAACAGTATCTTTAAAGTTTTTGGCAACGAACGCGTTAAACTGATCCGCTCCTTTCAGGTATTTGACCGGGGTGGCAACCTGGTACATGAACAGACCAACGCGGATCCTGCCGCTAATTTTGGCTGGGATGGTGTGTTCCGTGGCCGGCCCGCTCCTTCCGGGGTGTATGTGTTCCACGCCACAGTGGAATATTGTACCGGAAAAGTAAGAGCAGTAGCGGGATCGGTTACTTTGGTGCGGTAGTTACGCGGGAATTCATTGAGGAATGTTGTTGGTTACAGTACTACACAACAAATTAATCGTAACTATAAATATTTTAAAATTAATTATTTATAACCCACATTTCGACCACATTTTTATAAAAAATTGATAATCAATTCATTGTTAAGTATTTTTATTTTTAATTTATTTAAATTACTTTCTTGTAATATATTGATTTTCAATTATTTGTAGAATATAGTCGAAATGTAGGTTATTATCAAGGGTTTGTGAGACTGTGGACTGCCGACTGTGGACTGTGGGCTACCGACTGTGGACTGCCGACTGCCGACTGTGGACTACCTGCAAACAACATTCCTCCATAATTTTACAAAAAAAACAACTTGGTAAGGTAAATTTAATAATGTCACTCATTTTGCTCGGAATTTTCCAAAAAAATGGGTGACATTATTAAAAACGTTTCACTTATGACCGAATACCAACGCCCCGGCACCCTCATTCTGGAGGACAAGCGCTTTAAACTACAATTTGACCCGCCTGCCTTATGGAGCAACATCCGGCAGGCGCTTGTGAGCGCGGGCAACAACGAATGGGGCGGCGTGGCAGATGCCCTGTTGAAAGGTACTGCTACTTTTGCCGCCGCCAACACCCTCGAGCACAAGGCGTTCTGTCTCCTGTTCAATGCCTTGCAAAGTGCCTGCGTGGGGGTGATGACCGACCGCATGGACCAGCGGCAATTGATGGAAAAACTGCTTCGGGCAGGCCCGCTTGCCACCGATTTTTACCGCACCATGAGCCGCCACCTCAGTACTGCGGGATATGAATTGGACTTGGAGTTTTGGGCCAATCCCAAACAGCACCCTGCCGTAAAAGATACACAGGCGGAATATGAAAGCTTCCTCACCCAGACCTTTGGGATGCACGACCAACAAGCCAAAGTGCTGGCAGCGGCGCTCCCGTCCCGTTTTGTACAGGCGTTGGCAGCGGAATGGGAGCGGGCGGACTACTCCGCCGTACGCGATCATTTTGCCAACAACCCTTTCCTAAAAACCCTTCAACAACAGGCCATCCACGACAAACGCCATGCCGACCTGCAAAGCCGCTTTGCCAAACCGGCCTTTGACGATCCGCGAGTGACTTTGGCTGAAATGTACATCGAGCCGTATTGCTGGGTACACCATGCCTGCCTGCACGATCAAAAAGAGCATGGTTTCACGCAAATTAAAAACAAACAAGGGGGATTTCCTTATTGTGCCCCTGCCAACCCATTGGGTTTGCACGACTATGTTGCGTCTTGGCTCAAAGGGAAAAAAACCTGGCAGTTGCCCGGTGAAAACAGCCCCCTGCTGGTATTGCTGGGTCAGCCGGGGCAGGGAAAAACTTCCTTTTGCTTACGCACCGCCGACCAACTTCTGCGCGAATGCCCAAACCTGGTGGACCAACTCTATTTTTTGCGGCTGCGCGATATGACAAAAGTTACCCGGCTGATAGAAGACCCCCTTGCGGTAGTCGCGGAAGCATTGGATATCCCCCGTACTGAGCACGAAAGAGGGTTGCCAATAACGGCCCTTCGCAACAGCCTGCTGCTGCTGGATGGTTTGGATGAGTTGTACATGAGTCAGGGCCTGACCATGCACCAGATCAATGACTTCGTCCGAAACCTGACGCACCGGCTCCAAAATAACGCCGACTTGAATTGTCGGGTCATCCTCACTTCGCGCACCCATTACTTGAAGTTGGAAGACCAACAACCCAAGGACTTTTTGGTACTGCACCTCGCTGAGTTGAACCTCGACCAGCAAGTCAATTGGCTAAAAAAATACGAAAACCACTACGGATCGACTACCTTGAACGCAGCCCTTTTAGAAGAGGTCAACAACGAGACAAAACCGACTTACAAGGCGATCCGCGAACTGATCAACCAACCCATTTTGCTGCATTTAGTGGCGGTGTCAGGGGTTCAGCTGGAAACCACCCTCAATGCGGCCAAGATTTATGAAGACCTGTTCGATCTGATGATTCAACGCAAATGGTCGCCGCAAGACGGACAATTGGACAAATATAAAAACGTAGGACACAAGGACTTGCGGCATTTTTTGCAGCGCTTGGCCCTCTATATCTTTCAAAGCGACCATGAATATGTAAAGCGCAGCGATTTTGAGCGCCACGAAAGCGATTTGAAGCTGGCCGTGGAAAAACTTCGAAAAAAAATGGGATCAAACGACCTGTCTGTGCAGGATTTGGTCAAAGACTTGTTGGTGAGTTTTTACTTTCAGGAAACAACCCGCGTTACCGATGAAAAAAAGACCACAGAAGACCCCGATCACTACGCTTTTGAGTTCCTGCACAAGTCGCTGCAAGAATACCTGACGGCGGAGCTAATCTGGGAGGAATGCAAATACAAACTCCTTCAAAAAGACCAGCATGACGATTATACGGTGCAGAATTGGCAGCAGGCCATGCGGGTGATCGCGCCTTTGTTCGAAAAAAAGATGATTAGCCAGGAAATAGCGGATTACTTACGGGAAATTATTCAAAACGATGGGGAAACAGCCATAAAAGCCGAAGTAAAACAGCGAATCAAGGCCCTTTGGCCTGGTTTACTCGACCACCAGTTTTTACTACAACATTCAGCGGGCGACAATACCTTGCCCTTGGAAAAAATAACGGGCAATTTCTTTGGCTATTGGACGCTTGCTTCCGTTTTGATGGCTGAACACCCGTTGCCATTGCCCAGCGACCCTGATGATGAAAAGGCATTTAAAACAGCCATCGCAGCAGAAAACCTGATACACGAGGGACAACAAAAGCATTTTGTTCGTACGATCAAACTCTTGATGGAAACAGATAGCAGGAGATTGGATTTGCGTTATCAGGCTCTTCGCGGTGCAGACCTTAGCGGTGCAGACCTTAGCGGTGCAGACCTTCGCGGTACAGACCTTCGCGGTGCATACCTTCTCGGTGCATACCTTATCGGTGCATACCTTAGCGGTGCAGACCTTAGCGGTGCATACCTTAGCGGTGCATACCTTCGCGGTGCATACCTTCGCGGTGCATACCTTAGCGGTGCAGACCTTAGCGGTGCAGACCTTAGCGGTGCATACCTTATCGGTGCATACCTTAGCGGTGCAGACCTTAGCGGTGTGAAAAATTTAGAAAACGCCAACTATTTAGAGGATGCCAACTTTGAGGATACCATTTATGCCGGTAAATTTGGCAAAGGTGCTACCTCCCAAACTATTGATTGATCGCTTAAAAATACGCTACAGGTTTGAAACCGCACCAAAACGACATCTACCATTGTTATTGCAACGCCTTCTACTCGCATTACTCTTCCTTAGCCGCTTCGCCCACCCCGCCCTCGCCCAGGAAACCTGGTACCAAATCCTCCCCACCATCGGCACCTTTTCCTCGCCCCGCCTGTCCCACCTGAACCGCGACGTCTGGGTGGCACCCCACAATCCAAACCGCGCAACCGGCCGTTTGGTGGTGCTCTCCTCCAAAACCGGCCAACTCTTGGCCGATGTGAACATGCCGGATGGCCGGGAGATTTACATGTCCGTCAGCATTGATTTCAATGAAGCAAACCCCTTGGCCTCCAAACTGATTTTTGGCACCGGCGGCGAAACCATCCCCGGCAATGTGTACGTGGCCACTTTGGATATGGTGCTAAACGGCAACCTTTTGAAAGCGGTACAGCTCGACTCCGGTGCAACCAAGGGTTTTATCAGCCCTCCCGTCTGGGTAGACCTCAACAACGACCATCAGCGAGACATGGTAGTGGCCGCCGTGGATGGCCGACTGATGGCTTTTGACGATGTGTCCAACCTGAAACTTTGGCAATGCCGCGTGGATGGCACCGAAGCGTACAAGCTCCCTGGCCGTCGGCCGTTTCAACCGCGACGAGGTGCCCGATTTTTTCGTGTCGTTTGCCCAAGGCATCTGGCCCGACCTGAGTTGGACCAAACAAGCCATGATCAATGGCAAAAACGGGCAAATAGTCGACCGGGATTCGTTGGGGTATTACCAAACTTCCAGCCCCGTGGTGGCAGACCTCAGGGGTGACGGCGTGGAGGAGGTGATTTTAAGCGTGGATTATCAAGTGTTGGACGCGCTTGGCTTGAAAACTTTTTACAGCACGCTCTACGCCATTGATTTTACCCAGCCGGAAGCCGTGTCCATCGTGGAGGGCTTGCCGGGGCACAATGTTTCGTCCACCCCGTGGGCCGGCGACACGGACCAGGATGGTTTCTTGGACATCGTGTACTGCCACGGCACCAACGCCAAAAAGACTTACACCTTCGATGGTTTGCGGGTAACCCGCTTGAAAACCACGATTCCGATTATCACACCGGTCAAACGGGGGGCTTACATGGGGAGTGTTTAGGATGGGGCGTATCGGTAAAATACCTCAAAAATCGTCCACCATGTAATACTCAATCGGCCATCGAAAAAACAGGAAAAGCACATCAAATGGAGGCCACACCCTTCACAAGGGCGCGCCCTTAAATACCACCTCACTGCTCAAAAATGCTACGCCCCCATTCCCCATATACCCCTCCCACTGCACTTTTTCCCGCAGTTTGATGCTGGTAACTGATGCGTTTCACCCGCATACCCAAAAACAGGATCAAGTCGGGCGTGGCACTGTAGTATTGGCCGTACACGATATCAAGGTAGCCGTCGCCGTTGATGTCGGCGGCAACCGTCGGGGCAATAAACCCATGACCACTGTCGGCGGCAAGGATATGGGCTGTTGAGAGGTCGTTGCGCAGCAGGTGTTCCGTATCTGTCAGGTACAAATGGCCGTCAAGCGTTTCGCCGCCCGTGCCAAACACGATCTGTTCCGTTCCGTCTTTTTGTTGCGCGTACAAAGGCGGCATATACGCTTCCCCGCCGTCTGGCACGGTATCGGCAGCCAGCGCATCGCCGGTTTTTGCGTTCAACACCATCAGCACACCCGGTACCCGGCCTTCTTTTTTGAATGGTTCGGCTTTGGCATTACCACCGCAAACAACCAAAAGGTCTTTTATGCCATCACCATTTTTATCCGGGATCATCACGGGGTTCTGCATATTTCGATCCGTGTATTTGAGTTTGGGATGACCTGCAAAATGGGACTTCCACGTCCAGATATTCCTTCCTGTTTTTTCCGTCTATGGCAAAAAACTGATTGGAACGCCCGCCAATAAAAATATCAGGCGTGCCATCTCCATTGATGTCTTCAAAAATAGCCGAACCATACACCTGATCAATGCAGTCGTGTTTCCAAAGCAGGTCACCGGATTGCCCATCCAAAGCCAATACGCCAAATTCTGATTTTTGGTATTCGTTTTCGCCCGCTCCGATCACAATATCCAATATCCCATCCGCATTCAGGGCAATGGCCCTTGGAGAGGATTGGGATCCGATACCGGGAAAACTCGCGTCCCAGGTCAACTTAGTTTTTTTTGATTTGAGTGCTTGACATATTTGGGGGAAAGCAACATGAAATATGGGTGGTTGACAAGTTTTGTGAAACTTTTCCCTTTTAATATATTGTGGTTCCCCAAATGTGTTAAGCACTCATAAGACTTCAGACTTCAGACTTCAGACACAAGACACAAGACTTCAGACTTCAGACACAAGACTTCAGACTTCAGACTTCAGACACAAGACTTCAGACTTCAGACACAAGACACAAGACTTCAGACTTCAGACACAAGACTTCAGACTTCAGACACAAGACTTCAGACTTCAGACACAAGACTTCAGACACAAGACTTCAGACTTCAGACACAAGACTTCAGACACAAGAC
>Ga0105044_10003961_pt1 | contig 20344 bp, 14 predicted proteins | sample MAT01_FD_78092 | JGI IMG/M metagenome (GOLD analysis project Ga0105044, IMG submission 78092) | Freshwater microbial communities from Lake Fryxell liftoff mats and glacier meltwater in Antarctica - MAT-01 | ecosystem: Environmental > Aquatic > Freshwater > Ice > Liftoff microbial mat | place...
AAACGGTAGTTCCATTTTGGCATCTGACTTAATTGCGAGAGATTTATTTAATCCGGACAATAAATACAAATGGATCAAAAAATAAATCAGTGTAATAATTATGAAGAATAATTCCATAAATAAAAAAGGTGATTATCATATTACAAAGATAATCACCTGATATAAAATGAATAAAATGTTGATTAAAAAAATATTATCTGATAACAGCTATTTTAAATATCTGAGATTCCTTGCTTCCGTCAATTACAGCTTCGACCGTTCCAAAATAAACCCCGCTTTGAACAGAAGAGGCATCCCATTTCACTTCATTGTCGGAATTAGAATTTAGTGTTCCGTTAAGTGTAGTGACAAGCTCTCCGGATAAATCCATAATCTTAATTACAACACTTGAAGCATTCCCGTTGAGAAAATATCTTATAAATGTTTCATTCTGATATACAGGATTTGGCCAGTTGTATACTTTGTCCGAAGGAAGTTTGCCTGAATAATTAACAGGAATATTACCGGCATTAAAATTATTATTTGACAAATATTTATCCTTTAAATAATTTTTCCATAATATTTTAGAAGGATTGTAAACGACATTCGTTTTAAAACCATAAAGGAAACCATCTCCGCCTGCAACAAAAATTCCAAGTGTGTCATTTAGATTTGCAAGTGCCGGAGTTGAAGTTGTATTCTGTGCAATACTAACAGGAAATCCCCTGACGATAATTCCATTCACTCCGTATGCATAAAGATTTCCATTAGAAGTTGTAAATAATAAATCATAAACATTATCATTATTAACATCAGCAACAGAAATGCCGGATGAAATAGTGTTATTGAAATCAACCGGGAAATTTTCTATTAAAACTCCTGTAGAATTCAGTACAAACAATTTACTATCTCCTACAAAAATTATTTCCTGTTTTCCGTCACTGTTTACATCAGCCAGAACAGGGGATGAGGAAATTTGAGAAATTGTGTAATTCAGATTTAATTTATTTCCGTTCACATAAAATTGATTATTATTATTCACAATTAAAACATCTGTAGTATTAGAAGCATTAATATTTCCGGTAACAATATATTTATTTGTGCTTGTGATATAATTAACTGAATCCTGAGTATTTGTCAGTTGATTAATTGATGATGAAGCTGAATCAATTCTGACCGGAGCTTCATTATAAGTTGATTTATAAACAGAACCATTTGATCTGCCTAAATATGCAGAATTATTATTTTGTAAGACAAGGGGAGGACAACTTATAATTGCGGACGGAGGTAATAACTTTTCCGAAATGCTGATTTCATTTTTGAAAATAATTCCAAGATTATTTACCCCTAAAACATTATTAGAATTTTTATAAGAAAGAAATGAAGGAATATATTTTCCATAACCTTCAATAAATATTCCGTCAGCGTTAATTCCTGTTCCATCAGATTTGAAGCCGTAAATTTTATTTCCTGAATTTACAAAAATTTCATCCCCCGCAGTTCCTGTATAATCAAAAGCAATTGGCTGAGAATTACCGGTGGAATCTTTACCGATATTTTTTGGAAAGCCACTCAGTGGACTAATCTGCATGCTTCCGATTGATGCTTTAAACGTCATAAAAGTATCAAGCGGACTAAAGTTTGATATAGCAATATTGTTATTAGCTAAAGAATAGCTGAGTGAATTAGGGTTTGTACCAGGATTAAATGAATTCAGGTAAACTATTGACGGAACTTCATGATAACCGTCAAACCAGTAATCTACAGCAGTGCCATCACCTGTTACAGAACCAAAAGGTGAATTGTATGTCACTCCGATTAACTGAGCACCTTTAGCTTCTTCAAGATCAACACCTCTGTGATCAATATTATTATTTATAGTATTTGAAAGATAATTTGCGTCAATTACATTTTCATCAATATGCCAGATTAAAATTCCGCCTCTGTAATTGTTTTCATTATTAATTAAACCCGGCAGTGACCAGTCAAAATTTTCAACATCTGTAATGTTCCCGTTCAGTTTCCATAAACTTGTATAAGCATTAGAATAATAAAATCCATCTTCGAGATCCTGTGAATATTTGTCAGAGTCATTGAACGTCCGGTTTCTTGAATATATTGTCTGACCGTTATTCTCGGGGTCTCTGTTTTTATTTTCAATAAGGAAATATTCCTTACTGTTAATTAATACTTTATAAATAGTGGAATCTCTTGGGATATTTTTGGAACTTGCAGGAATTTTGTATGTACCGGAACCTGTTGAAATAACTATCGGATCTACCCATCCAAGAAATACTTTTTCCCATGCAGATGGCTCCGGGGGAAAAAATCCGTTATAACTGAAAAGTGATTGACCATCCATAAGACCAAATCTGCCGATTGCAGTTTTTCCGTTGGATGTATTAAAAAGATCCGGTAAACCCAGATAACTTCCAAAACTTGCTGTTAGAATTCCATTCATACCCAGCTCAAGTAAAAATGAACCTGATACAAGATCGAGCTGCCTAATTTCGGTAGAAGGAATAATCAGTGAATTCTTAATAAAAGCTCCATCGTTGGTTTGATAACCCTGATAAGTTGTGCCGTATATTTCTTGCAGGCTTCGTATTCCAATATAAACCGAAGGAATATCAAATGGTGTAGGATCAAATCCGAGTGATGAAATTAAATCAATATCTCTTCCTGCTCCAGCATGGAAAATTACAAAAGCAGTTTTATTTAAATCATAATCTGCGAAATTTATAAAACTGTCAGCTCTTGCCCATGAATCCTGAAATAAACTTCCAAGTTTTGCATTGGATTCATTTCTTTGAGGAGAATAAAATTGCATATTATTCGGAAGATTAATTACTTTCCCGAATAAATCATAATTAATATTTAACTTTCCTTTAGATGCTTTATAATAATAATTTTTCAGAAACTTAAGATGATCTGCAAAGTAAGCACTGTCATATGGAGGTGCATCTACTACGGTATCTTTACCTGTAGATGGATTATAAAACTGATTTGTGAGATTAAATAATCCGTTACCGGTTGTTTTAGTATCATTATCTTCCTGAAATTGAACAAGAATTGCTACAATCTTAACAGAGTCCTTCGTTTGAATATAATCTCTAGGTTTTAAATCTGATTTGTCATTTTTCAAATTCAGATTCAACGGGTGAGACAATTTATATTCAATCTTGTTCTGCTGTGAATGAAGTAGATTAACTGAAGTGAAAATGAAAAACAATAAGAAAAGATTTTTTTTAAATGTCATTAATGATTCCTTGATATATTTAGGATAATATTTAAAAATAAAAACCATAGTTCAAATTAATGAAATATGGTTTTGAAATTAATAATTTTAATTAATTAAAACTTAACTTGTAATCCGAATCTGAGTGTATTTGCCAAAGGATGACTTTCTTCTATTGTACTTATGTATGAAAAATCAAATCCATATAAACTATATCTTAACCCTGCTCCAAGTGTGAAAAATTTTCTGTTACCATTTGAAGGATCTTCATAGAAAAATCCGCCTCTGAGAGCAATTAATCTTGGATTTCCATACCAGTATTCAGCTCCTATAGATGTCTGAAAAGATTTTGCAATTCCCGAAATGCCGCCCTTCCATGATGTAAATAATGCTTCATAGAATGGATCAACCTCACCCTGAGAAATTACTACTTCGTTTGTGTCAGTAATAGTGGCTGTCCTGTTAACTAACAACTTTGAAAAATCTATAGACAATGAGAGATTGTTAAATTCTGTTTTTATAACATCATAAGCTAAACCCATTCTAAGCTGTGTTGGTAAAGGATCAGCCTGGTCAGCATCTACATATGAAATTGCCGGACCTAAATTGGATAAATTTGTACCAAATGAAAATCTGTTTTTTAGAAATTTAGGACCTTTAACCGGTCTCCACATACCAGATAAATCAAAACTGGCTGAGATTCCTGTACCGGTACCTTTTTCATTTCCAACATTTAAATCATTTGGAGACAATCTGCTGTATATGAATCTGCCGACAAATCCTCCTGCAAAATTCTTTCCGAATTGTGTTGCATAACCAACTGCCAATGCCATTTCATAAGCTTTGTAGTTTCTGCCCGGATCAAGATTTCCAAATTCATCTGTAAAAATAACTTCACCTATATTCAGATATGTAAGACTTGCACCTACAGTTCCTTTAATACTTTTTATGTAAGTTCTGCCTGCAATATAATCGTAAAATAAATCACCAAGATTTAAACCTGCAAGCCATGGCGAGTGCGTAAAATTAATCTCCGAACCTGCCTTCTGATAAGCAAGACCTGACGGATTCCAGTGCATAGCTGTTGCATCATCTGCTATTCCTGTACCTACTTCACCCATTCCGCCGAATCTTGAATTTGGTCCAATCAGCAGAAAAGGTACTCCTGTAGATGTTATCGCCTGAGAAAAAGTAAAACTACTATCGAATGTAATCAGACTGATTACACTTAAACACACGCATAATTTTGCGAATGATTTTCTTAACATTAATTGATTTCCCTTCATTAGTTATTTATTTAAGTTTGGCTAATTTACCCGTACTGCTTACTGTAGATGAGCCATCTTCTGATTTAATTGTGATTTTATAAATGTATGTTCCGTTTGATAAGGCATCACCGTCTGAGTCTGTACCTTCCCATTCGATGGTTACGAATTTATCAGATATATTGGTTTTATTCAATTCTTTAATTAATCTACCACTTACTGTATATATCTTAATATCAGCTGAAATAGGGCTGTCATAATTATGCTGAAAAATAAAACTTGTATTGTCTTTCATTGGATTTGGATAATTATAAACTTTATCTAACACAAGTTCATTACTGCTTTTTACATTAAATTCTACAGAGCCGGAATTAAAATTATTATAAGTATCCCATGCATTAACCTGTAATTTGTAATTTCCCTCTGCAAGATTCTGCATTAAATACTCAACAGTTCCGTTTTGAAAACCCGATGTACTGCTGTAAAATGTAGTAAGATCAATTTTGTTATTTTCATCGTTATTCAAAATTGCTTCTATCTTATGCCCGATAGTTCCTGTCAGATTAATTCCGCTCTGATCATTAAAATCAACTAACAACTTAGGGTTTTGATTTAGCATATCTCCGGATCGGAAATTCCTGTTGTCAAAATATATACTTATCTGAGGACCCGTTGAATCAGCAGCAGCTGTAGAATCTAATCCACTCATAACGAATTTATTCGAATATCCCACACCGTCAGAAAAATTGTTTTTAAAGTATGTTATAATTTTCCCTCTTCCCGTGCTGTATGAAATATCTCTCGGTACAACAAAGTTAGTCGTCCATTTTCCGTTGGTTACATTTGTTTTACCTTTGTAAATTATTCCTCCGTCAAGTTTATAATTAAATGTATATCCAAAATCTAAAATTGCAAAATTTTTATCTACATCAAATACGCTTACATCAATTTCTCCGTTGTAATCATTCCAAAAAGAAGAATCTGTTTTTAATACACTTCCAGAAATAGTTATTCTCTGAAGTGCTTTCATATTAAAGATACTGTCTCCGGGAGTATTGTTTATACTATCAATTCTCGTAATGTGCTGAGGAACAGCAAGTCGTAATGTCGGATCACAAATCAATGCATACTTTAAATCATTGTCGCTGTTGAGCGATTGTTTAACATTATACATTGCTTTTCCAACTCTAACAGGAAGATTTAATGTATCTTTTACGAACATATTATCATATAATTTATTGTTGAATATTGCATTTTGTGAGGCATATACAGGTCTTACAGCTGCTACAACACCTATAGCTCCTTTATTCTGCAAACTAACCAACTGCTCTCCTGCACTTAGTAAAAATGGATCATCCCATCTCGCAAGATCACAACTTGCAATTGTAAGAAATGGATATTTATCTTTATTGTTTAATAAAGGAATACTTACCTGTCTTACAAAAATATGTTCATGTGCCCATAAATCAACGCTTCCATGACCTGTATAATTTATTACAAGTTTACCTTCATTCCATCCTTTGATAATATCAGAATTCGCTCCAGGCTTTCTTCTGCCCTGAGGAGTTATTTCTGTCGGATAACTTACAATATAAATTTTTTCTTTTTTAATGTGTGCTGGTGTATGATTCTCAGCTACGTCTTCACATTGACTTGTATGAAGTGTTCCTTCTCCTCCGGTAACCTGCTCCGTTGTCCAGCCGTCATCTGCAACATACATATCAGAATTTTTCCAGCTATTGTAATTTGCGGGGTTTTCATAAGAAATTATTTTATCTACTACAGCATTTGCTTCCGATAATGAATTGACACTTACCCGTCCTGTCGCAAAATCAACTACACAATTTCCTATTGGCTCAGAAAAGTTTTCATTAATTTCGATTAAAAAATCATCGCTGCAATAACTTTCTACATCATCTGAGTATTCAGAAGTCTTTTGAATCGGAGGTAGCCAGTTTCTCAAACCGTTATTGTAAAGATTGTAAATATTTTTGTAATCATAACTTCCATCTCCCATAAATAAAACATATACAGTTCTTTCCTGCCAGTTCGAATTAGCATATTTAAGAAAATTTCGGATTGACAAAGGATCTGTCAAACCACCGGAAAATTCATTATAAATTTTCTCTACATCGATTACAAATGTCTTTATATAATTTGGACCGGATCTTTCACGTTGTGCTTTTAATCTTTCTGCAGCAGGCAGAAATTCTTTTGGTGAAATAATTATAAATGATGCTCCGCTTTGTAAATCTCCCTTGATATTCTGATTTGGAACTCTCGAAGAAAATGAAACCGGAGTTTTGTAATTACCCGCTGTTGCAATATATTCTTTTGGATTTCCCGGAATAATATTTGACTGAAATACAATTGTACCGTTTGAATTAGAAATCGGGTTAATAATGTCAATATTATTTTGATCCGATATTTCAAATATCTTAACGTTCGGTGAAGTAAAATTATTTATCCTGTATTCGACTGTTGTATTTGTATCAGGTGAATTAAATTTTAATAAATTGTTTTCAGCATTTAATATTCTGTCATACAAAACTTCATAAAAATCATAATAACCTGAAACGTTTGATGTATTGCCGTTTTGTGCAGGCAGTGAAGCTTTTACATTTATATTGTTTCTTCCGTTTAAGAGGGGATAACTAACACCTAATCTGCTGTTGTTAAGGTATGTCAGATTAATTTTTGAAAAACCTGTAATTCCCTGCACATCCTGATTAACAATAAAATTTGAATTTAAATCTTCTATTTTCCAGATAGTACGTGTCGGGTAAGCTGCTCCATTTCCAAATCTGAATCTGAAATTAACATAACTGCCGGTTAAATATCCCGGTAAATCTTTATTGAAAGTAAATGATTCGTTTAAACCAATTCTTTGACTTACCCATAGGTAACCTGTAGATCCGGGATTGTTAACTTCCGGCTCTTCATAAATTTTATCCTTAAAGCTTGTCGTTGGATTTAATCCGGGTAAATTAGGTGAGTTTACACTGGATATTCTTAAACCATTAGCTCCTCCATATGTAATCCAGTAATAATTCACTTTTGAAAACTGATTGAGTTTATGGTAATAAGTTTTTCCTTCCGGATTATAAGTCCATTCATTAGGACTTCTGCCATAAAAAAGTATATAATCATTATCATCAAACCTGCCGTCATCCTGACCTTCAACAAATATTTCATTTTCAACTAAATCAACAGGTGATATAACAGCGTTATTAAACGGCAGTTCATCTCCGCCATTTCCATAAATTTTAATTGTCCTCGGATCTACTCCGGAAAGATTAATCGAATTTGAAAGAAGAAGGTTCTTATCTAATTTATAAATTCCTGTTTCTTTTACTTCGATTTTATAAAAATCACCGTTTGCTAAAACACTGTTGTCTATTAAATTATCTTTCTGATTATTAAATTCTAAAGTACTCCATGCAGAAGAGATATCAGAATTTATTGTAACGTTTCTGAAAAAATTTCTTTCTTCATTGCTAAATGATTTGTTAGCATAAACTGGACTTCCGCCAAACGTAATCCTGACTCTTATATAACTATATTTTCTGATTGTTCCGGTTACAGGATTATATTGAACAGGAAAGAAATTTATATAACCAATATATTTATTTCTCATAATTCCGGATTGAATAACATCAGCTTCTGCTCCCGGCATAAAAACATTTCTGCCGTATACTTTGTCATTTTTTATATACTCAGGTATATATTCCTGAGCATCATCATTATTTTTATTTTTCAAACTTATTTTATAAGTAGGCACTGGGTTTAATTCAATTCCCTGAATCTCTTCATATTTACTTTCAATAATTTCAATTCTGTTATTATTTTTTGCAGGAAAGATTACAGGAAAAGTTCTCATTTTCATATCAGGGCTGCCTTTTGGCATTTCACTGTTGACTGAATTTTTAAAATCATAGTTTTTTAAAAAATCAGGAGTGAATTCAATTTCAATATTTGATTCATTAGAATTTATAATTTTGAAATCAACGGCTGGCAATTTGTTATTTAAATCACTTTTATTCATATTTTCACTTATTCTTTGCGCATAAAGGCTGTTAATGTGAAATGTGAAAACTCCGGAACTGAATATTAATGTCATTATAAAAAGATGTCTGCAGATTATTTTTTTAGCAACCATATATTTTTTGTGATTTAAATTTTCGGATAATTAAGTATTAGAACTAACAAAAATATTCTTTTAAAATTCAGTATCCGGCAGAAAATCAATCATATTTCATAAAATCATAAAAAAAATACCATTTAGAAAAGACGACATGCATCTTTGATAAATGGCATTGATATTTTTAATCCGGGATTTGAAAATATAAATTCGTAATAATACATAGAGTTTAAAAATTGTGAATAATCGATAACAAATCTCTATATACTTTACTCCTAAATTAAAAATTAATTAAAAATTAATTAAAAACTGATAAAAATTTTTACAAATATATTGTTAGTAATGTCTAAAGTCAATACTCAAGAAAATATTAGTTTAAAGCATTTTTCTTTTTGGTAAGACCCATTTTTTCAATTACATCCAGATGATTTAATGCATTTTTAGCTGCTTCCTGTTCTGCCTGTTTTTTGGATTTACCCTTTCCGATTCCAAGACTTCTTTTATTTACAAAAACTTCTACAGTGAAAAGTTTATTATGCTCCGGTCCTTCTTCTTTTATAACAGAATATTCCGGAATATAATCTGTGTGTGCCTGTATGTATTCAAGAAATTTACTCTTATGATTCTCATCAAACTGATTTAGCCATTTAATATCTAATTTTTTAAAAATCTCTTCATTCAAAAACTCCTTCGCAGAATCATATCCTGAATCGAGGAAAACTGCTCCTACCAACGATTCGTAAGCATCTGATAAAATTGTGTCATAACCTTCATCTATCGATTTCATTGCTGTATATGAAGCCAGCAGAAAATCCTGGAGCTGAATGTTTTTTGCACGCTCGGCAAGAAATTTTTTATTTACCAGAATAGATCTGAATTTAGTAAGATCTCCTTCTTCATTTAAAGGAAAATTTTTAAATAAATATTCTGCAACTACTAAATCTAAAACTGCATCTCCAAGAAATTCAAGCCGCTCATTTGAAATTATTCCGATTTTATGTGAGTTATTTTTAACTTTCAGAAAAGAACGATGAGTAAGAGCAGTAATAAAAAAACTCTTGTCAATTATTTTATAATGAATCTTTTTCTGAAACTCTTCGAAATTTATTTCAAAAATTTCTTTAGGAGATTCTTTATTCTCAGATATTCCTACTTTATAAAATGGAATAAATTTACGGAATTTTTTTTTTAGTAAGTCAAACATAGTGGAAAGTTGCAGTAATTTACGTAAGAATTATTCTTCGTATTTTTTAAAAACAATGGCTGTATTGTGTCCGCCAAATCCGGAATTTTCGGACAAGACAGTTTTAACTTCTTTTTTCATTGCAGTATTCACTACATAATTCAAATCACATTCAGGATCTTTTTCTTCGTAATTTATGGTCGGGGGAATAATGCCTTCTTGAATTGTAAGAACTGCAGCAATAGCCTCTATAGCTCCGGCTGCTCCAAGCAAATGTCCTATCATCGATTTTATTGAATGAACAGGTACTTCCTTTGCTCTGTCTCCGAAAACATTTTTAATTGCAAGAGTTTCATTTTTATCATTGTAATATGTTGATGTTCCATGTGCATTGATTACATCAATATCATTAACGGTTAATCCGGAATTTTTTATTGCAACTTTTATTGCTCTTCCGACTCCTTCACCTTCCGGTGCTGGCTCTGTTATGTGAAAAGCATCTGCTGTTAATCCAAATCCTGTTATCTCGGCATAAATTTTTGCGCCACGTGATTTTGCAAATTCTAATTCTTCAAGTACAAGTGTAGCTCCGCCTTCTCCCATAACAAATCCATCTCTGTTTTTTTCGAAAGGTCTTGAAGCTTTCTGCGGTGCATCGTTTCTTGTTGATAATGCTTTCATTGCATTAAATCCTGCAACTCCCATCGGACATATAACTGCTTCTGATCCTCCGGTTACCATTATATCTGCATCTCCTCTTTCTATTAACATTACAGAATCTGCAATGGAATGTGCTGATGTTGTACATGCGGAAATTGTAGCATAGTTAGGTCCCTTTAATCCGTATTTCATTGAAATTCTTCCGGCTGCTATATCTGCAATTAACATTGGAATAAAAAAAGGACTGACTCTGTCAGGATTACCGTCACGTTTGTATAAATTTGTCTGCTGATTATGATAAGTCCACATACCGCCGATACCGGATCCATAGACAACTCCCGCTCTCTCCAGATCAATTTTTTCAAGATTTAATCCAGAATCTTTCATTGCTTCTTCTGATGCGGCAAGTGCATATTGTGTAAAAGGATCTGCTCTTTGCGAAAGTTTTCTGTCCATATAATTTAACGGATCAAATCCTTTTAGCTCAGCTGCGAATTTAGTATCAAAATTTGTTGTGTCAAAATACGTAATATTATCCACTCCACTTTTGCCCGCAATTAAATTTGTCCAGAAATCCTGAATATTTAATCCAATCGGACTGACAACACCAATTCCTGTAATAACAACTCTTCTTTTCATATTATTTTATAAAACAGATTTATTATTCTTTTGCTGATAATTTTTCGGAAATGTATTTAACAGCATCACCTACTTTTTGAATTTTTTCGGCATCTTCGTCAGGAATCTTTATTTCGAACTCTTCTTCGAATTTCATTACAAGCTCAACCGTATCTAATGAATCTGCTCCTAAATCATTTATAAATGATGCATCTGTAGTAACTTTTGACTCTTCTACTCCTAATTTGTCTACTACTGCCTGTTTTACTTTTATTTCTATTTCAGAATTTGTCATTTTAAAAATATCTCCTTTTTGAATTTATTTAAATTTAAGCTACAATATAACTAATTATAAAAATCTTTAAAAGTGAATTTATTATTTCTTTGTAAGAATATTCTTTCTGTGGGAATTTAACCTTTTGTTTTAATATCCTGAATTATTTCAATTTTACTGATTTACTTATTTAAAAGCGGTCGCCTGACGATAAATTCTCCTGAATCAGAATCTAACGGATAATTTCCATGTACAACATCATTAATAATATTTACACCGTTATTCTCCTGTTTCGTACCTGACCACCATGCTTTTGCATAATACTTATCGTTAATATTCATAATCGATTCGGAAATAATAACATGTCCGTTCCAGATTATTAAATCTCCTTTTTGGATTAAATCTAAATCTAATGTATCGTTTTTATTAATTTTTATTACAGGAAATATATCATTGAATTTTGAAGTATCCATCAAATCATAAGTCAGTGTATTCTGCTCGGGACATTTACATCCTGCTTTAAATAAAACGTTCAAAGCAAAGATATTACATTTTGTAGAATTCTCTAAAATTATCAACTCATTATTTAACCAGTAAAGATATGTAGAATCTTTTAATCTCTGATACATATCGTTTTGCTGTTCTGCTTTTGCTATGGCTGAAATATTAATCCATAAAGTCTCAGATGATTTATCTGTATTAATTTTTGCATCTTCTTTTTTCCCGGATTTATAATTTTCACTGTCTTCATCTGTATTTCCCGAACCCGAACAACCGGCAATAAAAATTATTCCGGAAAATGTTACAATTAATAAAATTTTAGAAAACACTATTTTAATTTTAAACTGTCTGATTTATCTTCGAGTATATTTCTCAGACTGTCAAGTTTCAACTGAAATTCTCTGAGCTTTGCTTCCCGCTGAGTTAAATCATTTTCTTTGTTAAGTATTCTTGTCTCACGAGATTGCATTGTCTTGTCAAAAGCAGACTTATCCCAGTAACCAAGATCTTCAAAATATCCCTTGAATAAAAAATTGTGTTTTAAAGCTTCCATATTCTGATAAAAACTGAATGAACCAAGTTCAAGATTTGCAGTAGTCTGATTTGCATTTGTCATTACACCTTTGATGTTATTGGCAAATACAGTGTCTATCAGCAATGTTCCAATAAGACTCTGACCGGAATTTATTTTCGTCGTTATTCCGGAAATATTCATCACAATTGAATCTATGCTTCCCTGAAGTTTTTCTATATCACTTGTTACCAATCCTATAACATTCGATGTTTGAAAAAGTATTTTATTTATATTTTCTGTTGATCCCGAAAAACTATTCATCAATGAATCCAATTCATCAAAAATATCACTGTTATTTATAAGTTTACCAATTGTACCTTCACCATTATTTACTTTACCGAGAATATCCGCCAGACTTTTTGTAATTAACTGTGCATCTTTTGTTGACTCATTTAAATTGCTGACAATATCTCCGATTGTTATTGGTTTTACGGAATGAAGTGAATCGCCACTCTCAACTGAAGCAGCTGAAACACTTCCTGATGAAATTGACAATACTTTATTTCCTACTAATCCGTCAGAGTTTATTGATGCTTCAGAATCTTTTTTTATAAATTGCTTAACATCGCTTACGATATTCATATTTACTCTTACTTTGTCAGATGCTATAATTTCAATTGACTGAACAGTTCCGACATTTATCCCTGCAAATTGCACTGAGTTTCCTTTTGCCAATCCGCTTACATTTGCAAAATTTGCATAGATATCAATTGTTTTTGTAAATAAATTATCTTTACTGCCTATATAAAATAATGCAACGACAAATAAAGTCAGCCCGGTTACAATAAATATTCCCAGCTTAATATATTTTGAATTATTTATTCCCATAAAATTATAATTTCAATTATTTATAAATATTTATTTAAAAAATTTATTCAAATTCAAAAAACCCTCTAACAAATTCGTCATCAGATTTTTCTAATTCTACATAGCTGCCTTCAGCAGTGAATATTCCTTCTTTTAAAACTACAATTCTGTTTGCAACAAGTTTAGCACATGCCAAATCATGAGTAACAATAAGCGAAGTCACATTAAATTTTTTCTGCATATCAAGAATCAGATGACTGATTTCATTGGATGTAACAGGATCAAGCCCGGTAGTCGGTTCGTCATACAAAATAATTTCAGGATTAAGCATAAGTGTTCTTGCCAGTGCAATTCTTTTTTTCATTCCACCGGATAATTCTGAAGGCATTTTATCTATTGCATCAATAAGACCGACACTCTCGAGAGCATCTTTAACTTTTTGAGTAAGGTCTTCCTTTTTGTAATCCGGCTGCCTTATTAAAGGAAATTCTAAATTCTGTCTTACTGTCATAGAGTCATACAATGCACCGCCCTGAAATAAAAATCCGATTTTTCTTCTGATTAAATTTTTCTGAACTTCCGGTAATTTTGTGAATTCTTCTCCGAAAACTTTTATAGTTCCGGCAGATTGTAATTGTAAACCTATTATACACTGGAGTATAACTGATTTTCCAGTTCCGGATTTACCAAGTAACACGACGGTCTCACCTTTTTTAACATTTAAATTAATATCTTTTAATACCGTGAAATCTCCAAATGATTTTTTTACATCATTAAGCTGAAGTATCGGTTCGCTGTTATTTTCCTGTAAGTCTTTTGTATCCTTATCCATAAGCATTGCAAGATAAAATATAGTTGAATTTGATTCTATGTATTTTAAAAACCTAATAATAAATGTATCAAAATTATTCTGAATTTAAATTCTTAAAATTATTTTGACTAAAAGTCATACTTTCACAAAATCAATTTTTTACCATTTGACAAAACAAAATAAATAAATTAATTTTGATTAAATAATTAAAAATTAAATTGTAAAAAGTAGGAGTGCTAAAATGTTCAAAATATTATTTATTTATTCAATAATTGTATCTTCAGTAATTTCAAATAACTCATTTTCACAAACACCTTCTAAATGGAAGATTTTACCAAATTCACCTGTTGCCGGATCCAGATTTAATGATTGTTCATTTATTAATCCAAATACAGGGTGGGTGTGCAGTGCAAGTAATACTGATATTTATAAAACTACAGACGAAGGAGAGAGTTGGTTTATAGTGGGGAATACATTTTACGATAATAGATGTATAGTATTTTTTGATTCACTAAATGGATGGACCGGCGAATATAGTTCATCTAACAGACTTAACAAAACAACCAATGGCGGAGTTAATTGGTCAACTTTAATTCTTCCATTTTCTGCAGGTACAGGATTATGCGGATTTTCAATTGCAAACGATTCAGTTTTATACGGAGTAGGAAGATATTGGGGACCTGCAAATGTAATAAAAACAACTAACAAGGGAAATACGTGGACTGTCATAAATATGGGAGTATATGCAAGTGGTCTTGTAGATTGTTACTTTAAAAATCAAGATTCTGGATTTGTTGTCGGGAGAGCCGGAACAGGAAGCTCTGCCAAAGGAATTGTATTATTTACCGGTGACGGTGGAAACAGTTGGGATACTTCATACATAACTGCTAATAATAATCAATGGTGTTGGAAAATTACTTTTCCGACAAAAAATGTTGGTTATGTTTCGCTTGAGCCTTCTATGACATTATGTTATTTCTTAAAAACTACTAATGGGGGGTCAAATTGGGAAGAAAAACCATTTTTAAACTCTCTCTATGATGAAGAAGGTATCGGATTTATAAATGAAACAACCGGATGGATAGGAGGCTGGGAACTAAATACATATGAAACTACTAACGGAGGAAATAACTGGCATAGTACTGATACTACAGGTGCCGGGGGTTATGCCACAAATATAAATAGATTCAGATTTTTTGGAGATACAATAGGCTATGCGGTAGGAAAGAGGATTCATAAATATGAAAAAAATGTAATTACTTCTGCAAACCCCGGTCCAACTTTTGTAATAAAAGAATTTAAAATGTATCAGAATTATCCGAATCCTTTTAACCCACGAACGACAATAAAGCTTGAATTACCAAAGGGAACTAATATAAATTTAACTGTTTACAATATACTTGGAAAGAAAGTTGCTACAATTATTGAAGGTGATTTTTTACCTGCCGGCATACATGAATTTGATTGGGATGCTACATCATTTCCTTCAGGTGTTTATTATTACAAAATTTATAATAATGATATTGGATTTACAAAAAGCATGTTATTAATAAAGTAATTTCTTCATTATTACAAACTTCAACCCTATATTTGGAAATTAATTGAAAAGATTCTGCTAATTCTAAAAATAAAAAAATATAATCTGATAATTCAAATTATAAAAGTATCGAAGTCAATTGAACCATAATCATATCAATCAAAATTACAAGAAGTGAAGCGATAACAACTGCTGTATTTGCAGCAATACCAACGCTTTCAGTACCTCTGTTTGCATTATAACCCTCATAACATCCTACAAGTCCGATTGAAAATCCAAAAACAAACGTTTTAATAGTTGCAGGAATTATATCCTTCATTTCTATACTCGCAAAAGAATTCATCAGAAACAATTTAAGACTAGTTTGATTTGTAAGATTTATAGAAATGAATCCACCAAGCAAAGCCAGAGTATCTGCAAGAATTACTAAAAGAGGGAGCATTAAAGTAGCTGCAAAAATTCTTGTTGCAACTAAATATTTAAAAGGATTTGTCCCCGAAACTTCCATTGCGTCAATTTGTTCAGTAACCTTCATTGAGCCGAGCTCTGCTCCGATACCTGAGCCGATTTTTCCTGCAAATATCAAAGCTGTTATAACAGGACCGATTTCTAAAATTACTGCAAGTGCAACCATTGACGGTACTAAGGACGATGCACCGAATTTTTGTAAAGTTGGAATTGACTGCAGAGTAAGTGTAAGCCCGATTATGAATCCTGTAATTCCGACAAGTGAAAAAGATTTATAACCGATTTCATAAAATTGTTTTAAAGTTTCCTTAATCTCATAAGGAGGTTTTATTATTTCTTTAAAAAATCTCAAGGCAAATGTGCTCAATCCGGCAACTTTCAAAAAAAATCCTTCGAAAGACTTTGGAAGACTGAGCTTAAATTTTGAAGGTTTAAGACTTTCTATTACCTGTACGTTTTCTGCCATAATTATTCCCGAAAAAATTTTTATTTAAAATCTTTTGATCTGATATTTAAATTCATAAACGGATTTGCGAATCCTAAAACAATTCCAAATGATATATCTGTTATATCAGAACCCTGTTCTACAAATGTATATCTTACTTTTATGTTGGGATAAAAAAGCAATTTATCATTTCGTATAGAATATCCGTATGAAAATTCCGGAAATATACCGCTTCTGTCAAAATCTGTAAAGTAACCGCCACCTATTGTAAATACAGAAGTTCCCTGGAAAGTATTCGATGGTTTAATTCCTTTTTTCAAAAGTATATCATATTTTAAACCTGCTCTAAGCATACTTTTCTGGTTTTCTCTGAACAAATAAGTATATTCTACAGAAGCACGGTATTCTCCAAAATTTCCGAATCCTAATGAGATTTCTTTTGTAAGTCCACTGGAAATCTTATCATTTTCAAACTGCACAATAGGATTAAATAAATATAAAAAAGATGCCAAGCCAATACCAATTGGTACAATAGAAGAAGTGCTTTCAGTTTTTTCTATTGGTGATATGTGATATAAATTCAATTTCCCAAAATCATGAACAGCAGTTTGAGAATAAATAAAATTATTCTGAATCAAAAAAAAGGCTACAATAAAAATTTTTATTTTCAAAACCTGTATAAATTAAAAAATTAAATTAAATCATTCACACATAATATTTCCCAAAGTTAAATAATATTTTTCACTAATCTTGCTTAGAGATAAATCAATATCCAATGAATCGGATAAATTAATTTTAAATCTGTCAGATTTAGTTTCACCGATTTCTGTTACGTCGATTCCAAATTCTTCAGCAACAGCAGATATATTTTTTACTTTGGTCTGATCGCATGAGATAATAATACTGCTTTGAATTTCAGCAAACAACATAAAATCTTTTCTGTATTTATAATCAATATTAATTTCACATCCGATAGAATTTCCTCTGTTCATCATACAGCATTCAGCAAGTGCCACAGCCATTCCGCCATCTGATATGTCATGTGCAGAATTTATTAATGACTTATCCATTATTTTCAAAATAAAATCCTGTAATCTTTTTTCATAATGTAAATCTATATCAGGAGCATCGCCTTCAACAAGATTATGAACAGAATTTAAGTATTCACTGCCGCCAATTTGGAATTTGGAATTTTGGAATTGGGAATTGCTTTTATTTGATTTTGTAATATTATTTTGTAATTCATTTTCCAAGTTGGATTTATCATGTTGTACATTTAGCGTTTCACGTATCACGTTTGACATTTCACCTTTTACAGCTCTTGCCCAATTTCCAATCACCAAAACCGCATCATTTTCATTCTTAAAATAACTTGTCATAACTTTATTTACATCTTCAATTAGCCCAATCATTCCGATTGACGGAGTCGGATAAACTGCATAATCTTTTGACTGATTATAAAAACTAACATTACCGCCGGTTACGGGAGTTTCAAGAACTCTGCATGCATCACCAATTCCCTTTACAGCTTCGGTGAACTGATAATAAACTTCAGGATTATAAGGATTACCAAAATTTAAGCAATTCGTTATTGCAAGCGGCTTTGCTCCTGTGCATACTACGTTTCTGGCACTTTCACAGACGGCAATCATTGCACCTTTGTAAGGATTCAGATAAACATATCTTCCGTTACAATCAACTTTCATTGACAATGCTTTCTGCGTACCTTTAATTCTTATAACTGACGCATCTCCGCCGGGTAGTATGATTGTATTTGTTCTGACCTGTGTGTCATACTGTGCATAAACCCAATTTTTATTTGCAATATTCGGTGATGACAAAAGTTGTAATAAAATTTCATTTAAATTTTTTGGTTCTTCCAGTTTATCAAAATCAAAACTTCTTTTCTCTTTGAAATATTTCGGCTCACTGATTTCTCTTTTATAAACTGGTGCTCCGCCGCCCAAAACTAATTCATAAGCCGGCACATCAGCTTCGAGTTTTCCTTTATAAAATATTTTAACTTTATCTTCTTTAATAATTTTTCCAATCTCGACACAGTTTAAATCCCATTTCTCAAATATATCTTTTGCGATTTTTTCCTTACCTTTTTTAATTACGACTAACATTCTTTCCTGAGATTCCGAAAGCATAATTTCGTAAGCTGACATATTTTCATCTCGTAATGGAACAAGGTCAAGATTAATTTCCATTCCGCATTTACCTTTTGCACTCATCTCACTGGACGAGCATGTAATTCCTGCTGCGCCCATATCCTGAATTCCTACAACTACTCCGGATTGAATTACTTCAAGTGTTGCTTCAAGCAAAAGTTTTTCTGTAAAGGGATCACCGACCTGTACATTTGGTCTCTTTGATTCTGATTCTTCTGAAATTTCTTCTGAAGCAAATGTTGCACCGTGAATTCCGTCTTTACCTGTAGAAGAGCCAACAATAAAAACCGGATTCCCGACACCACTTGCTTCAGCAGTTGCTGTTTCATTATGCTTTACAATTCCAACAGCCATTGCATTTACAAGCGGATTATCCTGATAGCAATCTTCAAAATAAATTTCACCGCCAACTGTAGGCACACCGAAACAATTTCCATAATCACCGATACCTTTTACAACATTCTTGAATAAAAATTTAGATCTTTCGGAATCCCGGACATTTAAATTGACTGATAAATCAGTCTCAACACCGCCATTAAAATGGCGGCTCCTATTCTCAATCTTCCCAAACCTCAGCGAATTCAAAGCCGCCACAGGTCTCGCACCCATTGTAAATATATCTCTCAAAATTCCTCCAACTCCCGTCGCTGCTCCCTGATAAGGCTCTACTGCTGAAGGGTGATTATGGGATTCTATTTTAAATGCAACTGCAAGTCCGTCCCCGATATCTACTAATCCTGCATTTTCTTCACCAGCAGAGACAAGTAACCTTCCGCCGCTTCTCGGTAAAGTTTTTAACTGCAGAATAGAATTTTTATAAGAACAATGTTCGCTCCACATCACTGAGAAAATTCCAAGTTCAGTATAACCCGGAACCCTCCCGAGAATTTTCAGAATTCTTTCATACTCTTCTTCGATAAGCCCGAGAGTTTTAGCTAATTGTAAATTTATTTCCGGTTCAGACATTTGTTAAATTAAATATTTTTAGAGTTAAAATTTTTATAATCCTTACAAATCTTTATCAGAGCTTTTGCTGCTTCTTCGACAGATTTTATTTTACACTTTACTTCAACCGAATTATAATCTCCACCTATACAAGGAAGTCCGAGAAAAAAATAATTTGAAGTTTTTTTCTTATAAACTTCTACTTCATCAATATTTGAAATTGGATCAGGACATCCTTCATAAATATCATAATTAAAATTAATTAAAGTTTCATTCAAAAACTTTCTGACATTTTCAGATTTAGCTTTTTCAATCACAAAGTCTTTGTCAGTATTGGTTCCTGTGACATCTATCACAATGACCAAATCGTCTTTCGTAATTTCTTTTGCAACTTCCTTAGCTCCCCGCATATCAATTTCTTCATCGGGTGTAAGCTCCATTCTCACATAATCAAAATTTATTTCACCGCTGAAAAAAGCTTTCATTGCAACAAATACACCGACATAATTATCTAAATAACCTTTATAATATTCATTCTCAATTTCAAGATTTACTCTTTTATAATTTGTGTCGGCATGTGCTGAAATAAAAATCATTTTACTAATTTATCATATTCTTTTTTATAAAACAAACTTGTACCGGAAACAACCAGAAGGGGATTGAATAAAACATTTATAACAGGAAGAAACGTCAGTATAAAAGCCATCGCACCAAATCCCATTGA
>Ga0105044_10003962_pt1 | contig 20339 bp, 18 predicted proteins | sample MAT01_FD_78092 | JGI IMG/M metagenome (GOLD analysis project Ga0105044, IMG submission 78092) | Freshwater microbial communities from Lake Fryxell liftoff mats and glacier meltwater in Antarctica - MAT-01 | ecosystem: Environmental > Aquatic > Freshwater > Ice > Liftoff microbial mat | place...
CGAATGCCGCGCAAGCCCAAAAAGGGATTCGCTTCTTGGCTTCGAATCAGATAGGGCATTGGCTTATCGCCCCCAATATCCAAAGCGCGCACCGTCAGTTGTCGCCCCTGCAATTGGGTGACAAAGTGACGAAAGGTGTCATATTGCTCGGCAAACGTGGGCAGATCCAGGCGATTTTCAAACAGATATTCGGTGCGCAACAAGCCCACCCCATCAGCCCCCTTGCTGCAAACCTGACTGATGTCTTCGGGATTATTGGCGTTTGCCAATACTGGCACCCAACGCCCATCCTGTGTATAGGCCGGCTCCTGGGCATGCACCACCGCCGAAGCGTGATCAGCGGCTTGCGCCTGCCGCTTGGCCCGCCCAGCCGTCAGTTCGGCAGCACTTGGCTCCACCAGCAGATAGCCAACATTGCCATCAATCACCGCCGGATGATGAGGCGGCAGCTGTAAAATTGCCTCCCCCATGGTACACAGCATGGGAATTCCTAGACTGCGCGCCAGAATCGCCGAGTGGGCAGTGGGTGTACTTTCAGCAAGCGCAATGCCAACAATATGTGCCAAGGGCAGCTGAGTAATTTCCGAGAAGGTAATATCGCGCGCCACCAGAATGGTGCCCGCGACAATTTGTGCGATCTGCGGTTGTGCATAGACGGGCATCCACAGTTGCTTGAACAGGCGCTGTCCAATATCCAGAATATCGACCGCACGCCCGGCAAAGTATTCATCACCCAGGTTACGAAATAGCTCGGCCAGTTGCTGGATCACTTTTTGCGTAGCGCTGAGGACTGGTTGATGATCGTTGCAGATCGCCTGTTGCATGGCGTGAATAAAAGTCTGATCCTGCAAGATGACGCGTTGGGCCATAAACACGTCGGCAATCAACGGATTTTCATCGGTTGCGAGCGCGGCCAGTTCCGCATCCACCTGTTGTTGCGCGGTCAAAAATTGCTGCCATTCGTGGAGTGGCTCAGCAGCGATCGTCTCCAGCGATGGCAACATAGCCATCTGCCAGGTACGGTAGATAAATAAATTGCCGATCCCGATTCCAGGGGCGGCGGATAGACCATGAAAAAGTTTAGTCATGCAGTAGCCGCTTATACACCTAGCGCGCTCAAAAGGATACGTCACCCAGTTACGTCACCCAGTGGTTTGCGCACGATCTTTTGAATTTTGCTGACCGCTTCCGCTGCCTGGTTGACTTCCATCAAAGAACGCTCGAAGCTGGCTTCGAGCGCGGCAACAATGGCCCCTTCTACCAGTGGTGCGTTGCTAATTAAACAGACTTCACGCATAGCCGCCGGTAGCATCTCCAAGGCCAGTTCAGCGCTCAGAATGGCGCTGCCCAAATCGACAAACAAGAGCACACCCGCCGGTGACCAACAGCGCTCAATTGCGGCAACAATTTGTACGGCATCGGTTCCCAACACGGTTTCGCCAGTGCGCTCATCTACTATGCCGCCGACGGGCACAATCTGGACATGCGGGTTAGCCATCTGGTCGGCTAATTCCTTGACCCCGCGCGCCAGATTGTGCGAATGCGAAACCAAGATCAAACTGACCGTTGCCATTTATGCTACCCAATCCAAGGTGCGCGCCACCGCTTTTTTCCAGCCTTGATAGCCAGCTTCGCGCGTGGCACTATCCTGGGCAGGCTGCCATTCGCGATCAATTTGCCAGTTGCTGCGCAATGTTTCCAGATTGTCCCAGAAACCAACCGCCAACCCGGCCGCATAGGCTGCCCCCAAACTGGTGGTCTCGGCAACCTGGGGCCGGATCACCGTTACCCCTAAAATGTCCGCTTGCAGTTGCATGAGAAAGTTATTCGCCGTGGCCCCACCATCCACCTTCAACCGGTGCAGGGGCACGCCACTATCGGCATTCATGGCTTCCAATACTTCGCGCGTTTGGTAACAGATGGCTTCGAGCGCGGCCCGTACAATGTGGGCGCGATTGACATAGCGTGTCAGGCCAACGATCACGCCGCGTGCATCGCTGCGCCAGTGTGGGGCAAAGAGGCCACTAAACGCCGGCACAAAATAACAGCCGCCACTGTCGGTAACACTTTGCGCAATCGCCTCGCTTTCCGACGCATGGCGGATCAACTGTAGATTGTCGCGCAGCCATTGGATGGTCGCGCCAGCCATGGCAATCGAACCTTCCAGGGCAAAAATCGGTGGTTGTTGCTCAAATTGATAGCAAACAGTTGTCAACAGGCCATTGCGGCTGCGCACAATTTCGGGGCCGGTATTCAACAACATAAAGCAGCCGGTGCCATAGGTGTTTTTGGCCTCGCCAGGGCTAAAACAGGTCTGCCCGACAGTGGCGGCCTGCTGATCGCCCAGATCGCCACAGACGGGCACTTCGCCGCGAAAGGGGCCAGCCTTGGTCGTTTTGCCATAAAACTGTGGGTCACTGCTGGGGCGAATTGCGGGCAGTAACGAACGCGGGATGCGCAGGATGGCCAATAGCTCATCGTCCCAGTCGAGCGTTTCCAGATTCATCAACATGGTACGGCTGGCGTTGGTGGGATCGGTGATGTGCTGACCACCCGTTAATTGCCAGATCAACCAGGTGTCGATGGTGCCAAAGAGCAAGTCACCAACTGCGGCGCGCGCCTGCACACCGGGCACATGATCCAAAATCCACTGAATTTTGGGACCGGCAAAGTAGGTGGCAATGGGCAGGCCAGTTTTGTAATAAATCTGCTCGGCGTGGCCGGCCGCTTCCAGTGCTTTGCAAATCTGATCAGTACGCGTATCCTGCCAGACAATCGCATTGTAGACTGGTTCGCCGGTTCGCTTATCCCACAGCAACGTGGTCTCGCGTTGATTGGTAATCCCAATTGCGGCGATGTCGGCAGCAGTGGCCCCGGTCTTGGCCAGCGTCGCCCCAATGACCTGACGGGTGCGTTCCCAGATCTCATTGGGGCTATGTTCCACCCAGCCACTTTGCGGGAAAATCTGCGCATGTTCGCGCTGATCGTAGGCGACAATCGCACCGGCTTGGTCGAACAAGATAAAGCGAGTACTCGTCGTACCGGAATCAATTGCCCCAATATACTTTGGCCCAGGTGTTGTCCCAGTATACATTGTCATAGGTCAGCACTTTCCATGGTCTGATCAGTGATTGTTGCGCTTTGACAAAGGACAAGTGACAAACTCATTCACCGTCGGTGCCCCAACTCTCTTGGGCGGCGAGAAATAGATAATAGGCACTTGTTGCGCCCGGATCTTGATGGCCAATCGAACGTGGTCCCAAATAGCTGGCCCTTCCCTTGGTGGCCTGGAGCATAATGGTGTGTTGCATGCCACGCTCGGCGGCAGTGCAAGCGGCTTGCAAGGCTTCCTCGACACTTTGCCCCGCCGCGGCGGCACTCTCCAACGCCGCTACGCCCGGTGATAAGGCATCGAGCATGGTCTTTTCATCCAACTCGGCTTTGCCGCGCTGCTGCACTCCTTCGAGCCCACAGCGAAACATGTGGGCCAATTGTTCCAGCGTAACAGCCGTTGGATTCCCCGTCAGATCCTTGGCTGCGCGTAAGAAAAAAGCGCCATAGAGCGGACCAGCCGCGCCGCCAACGCTACTAATCAACGTCATAGCAACACTGCGCATGAGCAGGCTGACATTTTCATAGTCACCCGCTTCTTCGGCCAAGCGGGCGCACACTTTCTCCATGCCGCGCGCCATATTCGCGCCATGATCAGCATCGCCAATCGCGGCATCGAGTTCGGACAAATAGCTTTCGCGCGAGTCGATGTATTCACCATACCGTTGTAGCCATTTCACAAAATGACGCAGCGTAATCTCCTGGCTCATGACTTCCTCAATCGCTTCAGACTCATGACAACTTGGATCAATCCACAACTGTTTTACATCCTTTCTACCACCAAAGCGCTGGCGTGCGCACAGGCGCGTCCCATAAGGCCAACAACTCTGGATCAAGACGCATGATCGTGATAATACAGCCGGCCATATCCAAACTGGTGATATAGTTACCGACCAGAGAACGCTGCACCGTGATCGAGTGGCGCGCCAGTAAGTGATGCAGGTGGCGATAGACAATGTAGAGTTCATGCTGGGGTGTGCCGCCCAATCCACTCACCAACGCTAATACCTGATCACCCGCCTGTAACTTCAGTTCATGCATAATCGGCGTGAACAGCATATCGACCACTTCATCGGCTTTGGTCAACAACGCGCGGCGGCGGCCCGGTTCGCCATGAATGCCGACACCCACTTCGATCTGGCCATCGGGCAGTTGAAAGGTTGGGCGACCCATGGCAGGCGAGATACAACTGGTGAGGGCAACGCCCATGCTGCGTGTTTGGCAACTGACACGCTGGGCAATGGCCGCAACTTGGTCTAATGGCATACCCGCTTCGGCCGCGGCACCGGCGATCTTTTCTACCAAAATGGTTGCGCCTGTACCACGCCGATTGGCATCTTGCTCGACCGCAATATCGTCATGGATCAACACCGAAGCAACAGCGAAGCCTTCTTCGGCGACCATCTCCATGGCCATTTCCATGTTGAGGACGCCGCCCATATAGTTTTTCATCACAAACAAGATGCCTGCCCCACCCGACACCGCCCGCGTTGCCGCCAAATATTGATAGGGCGTGGGGCTGGTAAAGATGGCCCCAGGACAGGCAGCATCGAGCATTCCCTGGCCCACATACCCAATATTCAGCGGCTCATGCCCGCTGCCACTGCCGCTGATTACGGCGACTTTACCTGGAATCGGGCCAGCTTTGCGGCAAATATAGTTGGGCGAATAGTGTACGCTCAGCAAATGACGATAGGCTAACTCGAACCCCTCTAAACTTTCGAGGGCAGCATTGGATGGATGATTAATTAACTTATGCATTGGTCATGCGATCATCAAGTGTATACAAAACGTTGGCTTTCTCATTGGTTTTCCCAATGGTTTTCCCGATGGCTTTCCCAATGGTCATCAAGGTAACGCGGTTGGGAAGACCAGCGTCTACGCAACTGCGTCACTTCCGGGGCACGGCTCGGTATTTCTAGAAACCATTCATACGTTATTGAATACAGGATTGCGACGTATGGGGAAGCGATTTCCAGAACACGATTGCTGATCACCATTGTAGCCACATTTCGCCATTTGATCAACCTGAGTTAACAAACGATTTAAGTAGGGTTTGGCGCGCTTGTGCCGCCGCCTTGCCGCGATGGCTGATCTGATTTTTCTGTGCGGGCGATAATTCGGCAACTGTACACTGAAAATCGGGCAGAAAGACAATGGGATCGTAGCCAAAGCCATGTTCACCGCGCGGCTCGTCGGTGATCACGCCTTCGACGCTATCGGTAACCGTTTTTACAGTGCCATCGGGCAGGGCTAGCGCGACCACACAACGGAACCGTGCCGTCCACGGCTTGGAAGCTGGTGGCAACCCCTGCAATTCTGCCAGCAATTTTTGATAGCGTTGCTGATCTGTCAGGCCAGGACCACCATAGCGCGCCGAATAGACACCGGGCCGGCCCTCTAATAGATCCACTTCCAGGCCGCTATCATCGGCCCAAGTGAGACAATCCGTGAGCTTGGCATAGGCTTGGGCTTTGAGCACGGCATTTTCCTCGAAGGTAACACCCGTCTCGTCAACATCGAAGGTGACACCTTCCGCTTTTAACGAAGTAACTGTCAATGGCAGGTCAGCCAGCAGCGCCTGATACTCACGCAGTTTGCCTTGATTATGGGTGGCAATTACTAATTTTTGCATCATCGCAGGTTGTTCCTAAAGTTTCTGTATGTGTTTCACTTTTGACCCACTCAACATGCTATCATATAATTTCCTCATTGGAGAAGTCATCAACCTACTTTGATCATTCGTGCTGCGTGACTTATGTCATCCGGAAGCTACGCAACATGCCACACGAACGCGATAGTATATTTTTGCATAGCTGTACATAGGCAAGCTAGAGATGAAGGATTATTATGGTTGAGTCGTATCATCCGTTACGCATTTTTTCCGGTTCGGCCCACCCGACGTTGGCCGCAGAGATTGCAACAATGTTGGGGGTCAGTCTGGGTAATTCGACAACGCGCCAGTTGCCCGATAGTGAAATTCATGTGATGCTGGATGAAGTGGTGCGCGACCAAGACATTTTTTTCATTCAGCCCTGTTCCGCGCCCGTCAACGATAATCTGATGGAAATGATGCTCTATTTGGACGCATTTCGCCGGGCCAGCGCGCATAGTGTCAGCGTTGTGATTCCCTATTTTCCCTATGCGCGCCAGGAACGCATGGCGCGCGGGCGCGAAGCAATTAGTGCGCGCGTCGTCGCCAGCATGTTAGAATGTCAGGGTGCCGATCGTGTGATCTTTGTGGACATTCATGCACGCGCCATTCAAGGCTTCTTTAATATTCCCGTCGATCCGCTCAGTGCGCTGCCCTTGTTGGCCGATTACTTTCAAAAACCCGAATTTGCCGACGCAGCAATTGTCAGCCCAGATGTCGGGCGGGCCAGCATGGCCGGGCGCTATGCCGAGTATCTGAATCTGCCACTGGTGGTTATGCACAAGCGGCGCACCAATTTTAGTGACACGGAAACCACCCACATTGTCGGGGATATTGCCGGACGGCGACCGATTATTATTGATGATATTATGGCTGGCGGTAGCGTGCTCAAGCAAATTGGGGCATTATATGACAACGGGGCGGCGGGCAAAGCCTATTTTGCCATTACCCATCCTGTACTGTTGCCCACGGCGCTCGAACGATTGCAAGCCGATGATCGGATCGAGAAAGTTGTGGTCACCAACACCATCCCGGTGCCGCCAGAAAAGCACCATGCAAAAATCGAAGTAATTTCGGTTGCGCCCTTACTGGCCGATATTATTTTCCGGATTTATAAGGGACGCAGTATTTCGGAACGCTTGATTTTGGCCTAAGGCGCTTTCAAAGAAATAAGTATCCAGCCGCTTGCCAAACAAAATCATTCGTAGGGGCCCCGCGTTTGGCTCGCTGCAAACGGGCGGCTGCAAGCCGCCCCTACTGGATACTTTATTTTTTGAAAGCCCCTAATAAGATCAAAAAGTGTGTAGAAATCTTAATCACAGCGCCCAGTGGGTTCCCGACGGATAACACAGATTTTTACGCTTTTATCCGTGCAATCTGTGTTATCCGTGGTTTCTAATAACTTTCGCACTTTGGCCGTTGGTTTGTTCAATGTAAAGAGGGAGGCACACCTTGTTTGGCCGAGTACAACGACCTGAACCTGACGCAATTGAGGTAATTATTGGACCACGCGCGACCTTCAATGGCCATATGCGTTGTGACACCAGCGTGCGCATCGACGGTTCGGTCGAAGGCGGTCATATTGAGACACCCGCCAATGTCATTTTGACCGAAACCGCGCGTGTCCAGTGTGATATTACAGCAAAAACGGTGAGCATTCGCGGCTTATACAAAGGCGTGCTGCGCGCCGATCGGGTAGAGCTCTTAGAGGGCAGCCAAATTTATGGCTCGCTCTATGTCAATAGCTTTTATATGGATGACGGTGTGCTTTTGCGCGCCGAACTCAACATCCAGGGTGCCAACAATGAAAAACAATTTGCCCAGCCGCGCCCAGATCGCCAATCGGCGATCCCGGTGATGCGCCCGCGACCCATGCCACCGTCCCAACCTGCGCCACTGGCGACACCACAGCCAGCCCCCCAACCCAAGGGCAACGGAGAATAAAGTCGCAGGTATAGATTGGCGCACTGGCCGCACACTTTTCTACCATTCGGGCCATTGTCTGCGATAATCTATGGTGTAGTATCTGACCTAATACCTAACCACCACCCGCTCTTGAAGGAGTTTCGGAATGAGTAATCGAACAGTTGCCCTACGCGATCAAAACTTTACCCTGTTGGGCAACCCTGTTGCCGTTGGCGACAAAGCCCCCGATGTGACGCTGACCGATGGCATGACCACCACCTTTCGCCTGCTGGGTGATACGGCGGGCAAGATCCGCCTGATCAGTGTGATTCCTAGCATTGATACCGGCGTTTGCGATGCCCAGACACGCCGCATGAACGAAGCAGCAGCTACCCTGGGCGATAATGTCGTCGTGTTGACCGTGAGTGCCGATTTGCCCATGGCACAAAAGCGCTGGTGTGGCGCAGCGGGTGTTGAGCGCGTCAAGATGGTGTCGGATCATGCCGATATGGCCTTTGGCGAAGCGTATGGCACCTGGGTCAAAGAATTGCGGCTTGATCAACGCGCGATCTTTATTGTCGACGGCAATGATACCGTCCAGTATGCCGAATATGTACCGGCCATCCCTTCGCATCCCGATTATGACGCGGCGCTCGGTGCGCTGAAAGCGCTGCAATAACCAATGTCTATGGTTTGGTCCATTGTGCCGCTGAGCATACTGATTGGCTATCTGTTGGGGGCATTGCCCGTGGGTGTGTTGGTCTGTCGCCTCTATGGGGTAGACATCCGCGCCACGGGCAGTGGTCGCACGGGGACCACCAACGCGTGGCGCGCCGCTGGACTGAAAGCCGCGGTCCCGACTCTGATCGGCGATGCCGTGAAGGGTGTAGTCGCGATCTGGGTGATCCGGGCACTCTATCGTTTGGTTTTTCCAGAGACGGGGCCGATGGAAGTGGGAGAAGCAACCACGCGCTATACAGCGTTAAAATTGGCGGAAGCGCTGGCTGGTGCTTCCGCCATTATCGGGCATAATTGGTCTGTCTTCTTGGGTTTCAAAGGCGGGGCGGGGGGCATTACCAGTGCCGCCACCACCATGATGATCTCGCCATTGGCGGGCAGCATCGTTTGGTTGATCGGCGCGTTTCTGCTCTGGTGGACGCGCATCGCCTCGATTGCCACCTTTACCGTCGGCGTGAGCTCGTTTGCCATCTTCCTCGTGCTCTACCTCAATCAAGCCGCGCCGTGGCCCTATCTGGCCTATGGCATCATCGTGCTTGTGGCCGTCAGCGTGGCCCTGCGCGCCAACCGCGAGAAGCTGCGCACCGGCGAAGAACGCGTAATCACCTTGTGGTGATCGCTCAGCGCGTATACACTTCCTGCAACCGCGTCTCCATCCAGCGCACCAACCGTGTCAACATCACGACGATGATCAAGTAGATAAACGCCAACATCGTCAGCGTCTGCATATAGAGAAAATTGCCCGCAGCGACCAGTTTGGCCAGTTGGGTCATGTCTTGCACGCCTAAGACCGAGGCCAACGAAGAATCTTTGACAATCGAAATAAAGTCATTGCCCAAAGCTGGTAGCACGCGCCGAATCGCTTGGGGTAGAATGATGTGGCGCATGGCTTGCAAGTAGCTCAGGCCCAAGGCTTTGGCCGCTTCATGTTGCCCGCGCTCAATCGACTGAATACCGGCGCGGAAGATCTCGGCCTCGAAGGCAGCGTAGCCCAAACCAAGCGCAATCATCGCGCGCCAGTGACTGGCCATTGTCGTCACCGACTTAAAGGGCGCGACGGCAAAGCCGAGCAGGTTGAAGATCCCCACAAAGAGATTACCTATCCACACAAAGAGGTTGGCCAGGCCAGCGAAGAAGGGCGTGAGCGGCGGAGCAAGCACAAAGGCGACGTAGAGCAACAAGACCAGCATGGGTACGCCACGAATAATTTCTACATAAAACGAAGCAACATTATATAAAATCGGATTCGACGAAGTGCGCATCAACCCCAGCAATAAGCCGAGGAGCATTGCCAATAAATAGCCAACCACCGCAATCGTCAACGTAACCACAATTCCCTTAAACGCAATCTGTCCACTGCGCAACCCATCGGGTGTTTGCCCCAACACATACCAAAAGGAACTGCGCGCCTCGGCATCGGTGATCACCAGTGTGACAAGATAGATACTAATACAGATCGCAATCAATAGCCACCATGGCCACTGTGCCACGCGTTGCCAATGCGTTTTTTGCATGGGATTGCTACCAGTGGAAACACGGTTGGCATCTGCTGTCATGGAAACCCTCCTGTGATGGTAATAGAAAAAGACCCCAAAGGTGCGTAACCTTTAGGGTCTAACAATCATACGTCTAGCAGAGATACTTTATTCTTCTGTTGCAAACCACTTCTCGTAGAGTTCATCCATTTTCCCATCGGCTTGCATGGCTTCCAGTGCGGCATCAATGGGTGCCTTGAGCGGGCTGCCCTTGCCAAACATAAAGCCAAGCTCTTCCGATTTCACCGGCGCACCAGTGAGCTTTACCGAATCCGGATTGGCACCCACATAGCCCAGGCCAGAGACATTGTCGATCATGACGGCATCCACATCGCCGACGATCAACGCCTGTACAGCGGGGCCAAATTGATCAAAGGCCACAATGCGATCCTCACCGATCAACTCGGCGGCGGCGTCATAATTGGTGGTGCCAATTTGGGTACCCATCTTGAGATCGGCCAGGGTCACAAACTCTTCTGGCTCGACAAAGCGGCTTTCGTCGGCGCGTACTAGCAGCATCTGCTGCGAGGTGATGTAAGGAATCGAGAAATCAACATGCTCGCCACGTTCTGCGGTAATTGTAATACCATCCGCGCCAACATCAAAGGTCTCGGCTGCGCCTTGGCCGCCCATAATCGCCACCATGGCGTCCCAACTCGTCTCGATAAACGCCGGTTCGCAATTGATGCGTGTACAAATTTCGGCAAAGACATCATAGTCGTAGCCGACAGCTTCTTTGCTCTCCGGGTCGATATAGTTGAAAGGTTGATAAGCATTTTCAACCGCAATCCGCAACGTGCAGCCCTGTAGATCGGGCATGCCATCGGTCTCGCCCACTTCGATTTCGTTACAGGCTTGGCTAGCTTCGGTTGACGGCGTCGTTGCGCTGTCATCCGCGGGTGTGACAGTGGTCATCGGCGCACATGCGGCCAAAACAAGCGCGACAATGGTCACCGTCAAGAATAATAATCTGCGTACATTCATAACAATATCCTCCGTGAGATCCTGAGAAAGTAAGGAAACCAGTACGATTGTACGAGCTTACTCTGCTTTGAGCAAATTCCTTTACGCTGTAACATACTAGTTGATAGATATTCTCGCAGGGCGGCGTATCGTAGTCACATCCAAAGTGAATTAGGAACGAAGACTAACTAAACCAACAGACTTACGCAATTGTCATACCTGCGCAGGCAGGTATCCACGCTTGTCAACCCTAGATTCCCGCCTTCGCGGGCATGACAACTTCCTGGTAGTAAACAGTCTGGATTCCTAAGAAGGGAAGATGAGCTAGCCAACAAATTCGATAGAACACCTTTTGTCGTTGGCGATCACACTTGCAGACATCATGCATGAAGTCCGGTCGAGGTTGAAGCAGCGGTAACTGCCCAGCGCAGAACGTGAATAAAGCCGGACAATGAATATGAATCCGGTGCGGTAGCTAGCTTACACAGTGCCCTGCTGGGCCGCCAGCAGAACTGCGTCAAGAATTTTGCGATAGCCGGTGCAGCGACAGAGATTGCCGGTAAGCGCCTGTTGCACCTCGGCCCGCGTTGGGTGAGGTCGTTCTTCCAATAGTTTGGCGGCGCTCATGACAAAGCCGGGTGTGCAATAGCCACACTGGACGCCGCCACTCTGTACAAGCGCGTCTTGCACCGGATGCAACGCGGCTGACGTTGCCAAGCCTTCAACCGTGATCACGCTGCTATGGGTAGCGCGTTCGGCGGGCACCAAACAAGCCATCACAGCCATGCCATCCAAAAAGACCGTGCACGCGCCACACTCGCCCTCGGCACAGCCTTCCTTGACACCGACAAAACCAGCGGCGCGCAGACTGTCCAACAGCGTCATGCCAGCCGGCAAGGGGACCGCCTGCCCATTCACCGTGGCCGTCGATGCCGCTATGGCGGATGCCGTGGGTACGGGCCACTTTCCGTCAGTCTCGCCCCACAACAGGACAGGCGCAGCCGACCAACCTGCACGCGCTTGCCCAGCCCGCAGTTGACGCAGCGCCCGTGCCACCAACGTTTCGACCATACCCAAGCGATAGGCGGCACTGCTGCGGATATCAGCAATCGGGTCGGTGGCAAGGCGGGCTAATTGACTGGCTTCGCGAATTACCCCATCATCCAGCACCTTGCCCCGCAGATAGGCTTCGGCCTCTGCGGCGCGCACAATGGTTGGTGCTACCGCGCCCAAGCTGATCTTGGCCTGCTGCACCGGCGTATGGGCGGGATCGCCTGCTGTTTCTACGATCACGGCCACGCTGAGTACACTGATCGCCTGGGCGCGCCGTAGACCCAGTTTGATAAACGTGCCCTGCTGTTGCGGGGTCAGTGCGCGAAAAGCAATCCGCGTCAAAATTTCATCATCGGCCAGGGCGGTTTTACGAAAGCCAGTTAAGAACTGGTGAATAGGCAATGTGCGCGCACCACGGGCGGCGCTTTGTACTGTGATCTGTGCATCTAGCGCCAATAAGGGCACAATCGAATCGTTGGCAGGGCTGGCCGTAATCAGGTTACCAGCCACAGTGGCGCGGTTGCGGATTTGCGGTGCGCCTACTTCCCAACAGGCGCGCGCCAGGGGAAAGGCTTTTTGTACAATCAACGGACTGGCCACACATTGGTTGTGTGTCACCAGCGGACCAAGCTCGATCCAGCCGTCACTTTGGCGAATTTCTGCCAGCCCCACAATGCGCGTCAAGTCGATGAGACCAGGGGCGCGGCCATCGGGGGCTTTGCGGATTTCGCGATCTAATTCGATCAAGAGGTCGGTGCCACCGGCCAACACCCGCGCAAACGGGCCATGCAGCGCCTTCAAGGCTAGCGCTTCGGCAAGTGTCGTCGGCGCGGCATAAAACGTATACATGCTACTCTCGCACCACTTGCCAGGTAAGGCGCTGCATGGGGGCTTCGGCCAATGCGGTATGATAGGCTTCCGTATTGGCAAAATAGCGTTCCGATAACAATTTGCCATGTACCTCGACCGTAAAGTGATCAACGCCAAACGGCCACGGCGCAAAGTTGATATTGTGCTCGTTGTAGCTCATGTGGATGTCAATGCGTTCCTGCACATTGAGTGGACAGTTCGGCAACTGTTTTTCTGCGGCCCAGGGAATGCTCACTTGCAGGCTAGCATAATCCCCAAATTGCAGCAGCCGTGTATTGGCATCCACATAATCATCACCGAGTAGTTCGCGATAACGATTATCGCCCGCATAGGCATGGCGCACAACATCCACTAACATGCGCTGATCGGCAATAAATTCGGCGACATATTCATAAACCTCATCGCTAAGGTTGAGCAGATCACTTTCATAGAGCAGTGCGGCATGGCGGCCCACCAGCAAAGCGGCATAGGGATGTTGTTCAAACACCCGATCAACGCCGCGCCGCCACATGGCCACTTTGCCCAGCGGATTTGTATCATGAATAAAATCCATGGGGTAGCCATCGGCGCGTAATTGAGGGCGCAGTTCCCATTCGTACCAGCCATTATCATGTTGCGCAATGGCCAACATGGTCGCCACATAGGGCACGGGCTGCGCAAAGTCCTGATTGCCCCAGTGGCGGCAAAATTGTTCAGCCATCAACGCGTGGGTTGTCTGGTGAATACAGAGGAGTTGGCCGTTAGGCATTTCACGAACAATCATGGGGCTCCCTGCGGCCATAGGCGACGAAACAAGAGAAAGCCAAAGACGCCGCCCAGAAACATGGTAGCCAAGGCTTCCCCATTATCCAGGGCCAATCCTTTACGGGCAATAATAAAATGGCTACTCAGCAACGTGACGCCGCCAATCACAATAGAAGGCGTAATCGCCGACTCGGCCCCCGGGGTATTGAAAACCGCCTCTTGCATCTTGTCGATTTGGCCTTCTGCCTGCTGCCTGCTCCATTGCAGATAGATGGGCAATACCGCGGCCAGATAAATCATGCTTGCACCCACACGAATTGATTTCATTGGTTTTGCTCAATATCCATCTGCAAATGTATCGATCATCAATTTCACATCACCCAAGGGATAGAGAATGGGACAAGTTGCGCCATTTTCCACATATTCCCGCACCTTGGCCTTGACCTCTTGTGGTGTACCGCTGGCCGTGATGCGCTGCACGAGCGAATCAGGGACGAGCGGCATCGCCTGCCGCACCTGTTCCAAGGTAGCGGGCCAGCCCAGAATCGCCTGAATCTTATCCACCACATCCTGCTTGACGCCGCTCGCTTTGGCAATATGCGGCTGCTGTGCCAGATATTGGGTCAATAACTCGCGTGCGCCATCCAGCGCAACCTGGCGATCTTCATGCACAGAGCAGACAATTAACTGTGGCCGATCAATCTCTTCTAACGTACGCCCAGCCTTCTTCGCTCCGCGTGCCAACTGTTCCAGCGCCTGATGATTGTAATCGGGAGGCACACAATAGTTGAGCACTACGCCATCGGCAATGGCACCCGTCAATTCCATCATCTGCGGGCCAGTTGCACCGATCATCACGGGTACATGACGTGCTTCATGGCGGCCATGCACCACATCCAATTCAATGCCTTGCACTTGATGAAATTCACCGTTGTAGGTTACATTTTCCATCGCCAGCAGGCGGCGCAAGACCTCGATCGTTTCGCGCATGGCCGTGAGCGGTTTGCGCCGATCAATGCCAACATTTTTCGCCAAGGGGTCCCACCACGCGCCAATGCCACAAATAATGCGATCCGGTGCCAGATCATCCAGTGTCAAGAACGTGGCGGCCAATAGACCAATATTGCGCGTCCAATTGTTGATGACACCCGAGCCAATCTTGATGTGCTTGGTCACGGCGGCGTAGGCAGCCATCGGCACAATTGCATCGCGCACCAGGCGGCTTTCCGCTTGCCAGACCGCCTCGAATCCTTTTTCTTCGGCATATTGCGCATAGGCCATTCCATCACGAATTGGATGCTTGTCTTGCAAATAGAGGGCAACCCGATGGGTAGATGTCGCATGAGTGGTTGACATGGCGAGAGATCTCCTTTGGCTGGGCGGTTAGATTGTTGAATTTGGCAAAGGGGGTTGATGTCCCCTCAAGCGAGGTGTCCAATAACGACTACGCTTTGCTCAAGACGTACTAGCCTACGTATTACGCGTAATTGGCATGGATTTTTTCCATTGGCTCACGTTGCCATTGGCAGTATCTAAGACCACCGGTGCGCCGTCAATCAATTCTTCGACATGGCCGTCAATACCGATGATCGCGGGCAGGCCAAGTTCCATAGCCAACACAGCACCCAAACTATCCAGCCCCACCTCGCGCGTGATCAACCCACCCGCGCGCTGGAGCAAGGGTAGGCAAGAACGATCAATGCGGTCGGCGTAGAGAATGTCTTGTGGCCCGACCAGTGGACTTTCGCCGTTGAGTGGCAAGCGCAGGCGGACAATTCGACCGGCCACTTCGCGCTGCCCCAAACCAATCCCGCGCGCCAAAACGCGTTCAATTGTGCGGACCATCATCAGATTGGTGGCACTGCGCACACCCCCTACAATGCCGGCAGTCAAGACGATAGTATCACTCTCGGTGATGTAGCCAGCGCCTTGCGCCACCCGTACGGCATCGGTCACCACTTCATCAGTTGTGTTCAGGCGACGGGTCAACAATGGATAAATGCCCCAGTGCAAACAAAGTTGACGCTGGACCATCGGGCTCGGCGTGACCGCCACGACGGGCACGGTGGGGCGAAATGCGGCAATCAATTTGGCTGTATTGCCACTAATTGTGGGCGCAATGATCGCCTTGGCCTTGACATCCGCCGCGGTTTGCATGGCCGAATGGCAAATTGCGCCAGAAGCCGTAAAAATTTCTGGTTGCTCATAAATAATGCGCACTTGTAGACCGTCGCGCACGCGTTCCGCTTCTTCGGCGATCTTGACCATGGTACGCACCGACTGGACCGGATAGCTGCCGCTAGCGGTTTCGCCAGACAACATAATCGCGTCACTGCCATCGAGCACAGCATTCGCCACGTCACTGGCTTCGGCACGCGTCGGGCGCGGGTTACGAATCATCGAATCCAACATCTGCGTCGCAGTGATGACCGGTTTGGCCGCGGCATGACACTTGGAGATGATCATCTTCTGCACCATCGGCACGGCTTCGGGGCTGGTCTCAATGCCCAGATCGCCGCGCGCCACCATGATTGCGTCGGATGCTGCAATAATTTCGTCGATATTGCGCACAGCTTCCGGTTTTTCGATCTTCGAGATCACCGGCGTGGCGCGCCCAAAGGTGGACTCGCGACGGATAATCTCTTTTAGTTCATGCACATCGGATGCGCGCCGCACAAAGCTCAGCGCAATCCAATCGACCTGACGCTCCAAGGCAAACTTCACATCTTCGCGGTCTTTATCGGTAATCGCGCCAATATCCAAAGATGCGTGGGGCAGGTTCATACCTTTGTTATTGGATAAAAGCCCCCCAATCACCACACGCGTGCGAATTTCGGTGTCGGTCGCATCCAACACTTCTAATTCAAGCAGCCCGTCATCCAACAAAATGGTCTCGCCCGGTTTGACATTGTGTGGCAGCTCTTTATATTGAATTGGCACCCGGCCAGGTTGGCCTTCGATCTCGTCTGTCGTAAGGATCAGTTCTTCGCCGACGGTTAACAGAACACCGTCACCTTGCATACGCCCAACGCGCAATTTAGGACCTTGCAAGTCGGCTAGAATCGCGATGGGTTTGCCAATCTGCTCGGCCAACGAACGTACACGTTCGATGGTTTCGGCATGATAGGCATGGGTACCATGACTCATGTTGAGGCGCGCCACATTCATGCCCGCTTCGATTAATTGACGCAAAACCGGCAGATCGCGGCTAGATGGACCGATAGTGCATAGAATTTTAACGCGCAGCACGGTGCCTCCCCACAGGAAATGACGAAATAGGATGAGCTTACGGGATGCATGTTACCATAAATTGTCTGACAATGCGAGTTTATCGGATGGTGAAGGATAGGCAAGACGAGGAATGTGTAAGGAATAAGGGAACAGAGGAATTGCGTGTTGGCGCGGTTGCCAGCTAACACACAATTCCCCGTAAAGTCGATCGTTAGGCGAGCGACACTTCTTCTTGGACGAGTAATCCAGCTTCAGAGAGCGACATTTCACCAGCGGCGCGACGCTCGCGCAGGCGACGGAAGGCATCTTCGCTCATGCCCAGGGGTCGTTCGTCGGACATCAGCCAATGCAGCCCCATACGCACACTTTGGATTGTGCGCTCCAACGGACGTTCGCTATGAATTTCGGCAAAGGTACTGACCGCTGTATCAGCATCAAGCGGGGCCAGCTCATAATGATGGGCCAGCCGCTCGCGATGATGCGCAATCCAGAGATAGAGATCGGCTTCTGTACGTCCCGGAAAATGCTCCAGCAGATGATAGCGCCGAATCGCCTCGACCACTGGCACGTAGACATGATCATACCAACTGGCGACAGCTTCACCCCAACTTAACTCGGTGGGATCGCCCTGCTCGGCGCGTTCGGTATCGCGCAGATATTTGTGCACTTCAATGTGCTTTAGCAACAGATCGTAGCGCCCTGGCTCGGTAAAGCGCACGTGGCTCTCTGGGCGCAGTTGATCGAGTTGCATCTCGGCTTCAAACTGGGCGGCTTCCGCTTTGATCAACCATTCATCGCGCTCGAAATCATCGACCGTCAACGGAATCGTAGTCTTGATCTCGGTCACATAGGCTTCGATATGCGTAGACTCATTTGCCCGCGCCACACTGACGCGGTGATTGCCATCGCGGACAAAGTACACTTCGCCAATCTTGAACAGCTCAATGGGTGGAAAGCCTTCGAGCGAATTCATGGCGGCGTCCAAGCGCGTCCAACGTTCGGCATTCGCGCCGGCGCGCGGCAGAAATGAACGGGTGAAGTCGCGATAACGGCCCACACTGCCCACAATCCGATTCAGCGGCACCATTTGGATGCCCATCTCGATCTGTTGGCGCGCGTGCAGGTGTTTCGTCACCATATCATAACTAATCAGGTCGCCTTCTGCACCCGTCATGCGATTCAATAGATCCGCTAACTGGGCTTTGGTAAGATGGCGTTTATATTTTTCATATGCCTCAACACGGTGGGTTGCTGTCGACATGCTTGCTTCCTTTCTTCATAACAGTAGAGCCGTATTCCTTTGCTAAACAGGCACAACTCCTAGCGAATAGGCGGCACTTGGTTCAGCGTGCGTTGGTTACAATTGTGTGGCTATACCCACGCATCAATCCTAACTCTACCAGGATAAAAGGGGCTCTACAACAGGGTTGTTTTGTGTAGACAAGTGTATTTTCATTAGCGAAAGACACCCTATCACAAACCCCTGTATGCGTTCTCCTAATCAACCGTATCACAGCTTACAGTATAACAGGTTGGTGTTACCCCTCAGTTACAACTAAGTGTAGCAGAGACACCTATTCCTGTCATCAAACATTTTGCATACTACATTTGTCACGCGACATTTTTTCACTCCTGTATATCTACTTACCTTGCTGTTTATACAGAAATTCCGTATAAACCTAACAACAGTATAACGCATATTGCGGCCCGATCATTGTCCATTTGGCACCAATCTTCCTACGCAATGATTACACAACTTGTCCAACCGGTTGCTGGTATAGATCGCTCTGTTTACAACCAGCTTTGTCGCCAAACGCTTTGCTTGAACGTAGCAGATGCCAACATAGTTCCACTAGGGGGCACCAATCAAAAAGACCCCGGTGGTTTAACCGAGGTCTTGTCAGTATTCTAGGCAGAAACGGAACAATCCCTAGGCAGCCACCGTACAAACCGTGAAAGCCATACAGCGATCATTGCGCAAATTCATACAATTTACACCTTGCACAACGCCTTCCTTGGCCGGCACGTCGTCGGCTTGAAAGCGAATTAACTTGCCCAATTCTGAAATGACAAACAGATCATCACCCGCGTTAACAGTGTGAACGCTGACTAACGTTTCAGTCTTCATGGCTACCTTACCACTGGCACCGGGCGACTTATTCGGCGCAAAACCACTGAGCAAGCGCATAGTACCTTTACCATCATCACTCAACAAGAAGACCGCGCCGGTTTCTGGTGCGCCGGCCACGCCAACCACTGTGTCACCGGGATCGACGCGCATGCCCAGACAGCCACGCACCGGCACCTGGCGTTCGGTAAAGCGAATGCCCTTGCCCTGGCGCGTCACAATCAACAATTCTTCGTTGCCCGTTGTCCAACAGCCAGCCGCCGGTGCGCCGCCTTCGCTAATGTTGTAGAGCATGGTGCCTGGTTGGAGCCCTCTGCCCAGATATTGATTACCAATCCGGCGTACCTGGCCGCGTACGCTCACCAAAACCAGATAGGCACCCCCTTGATCTGGCATGACAACAGCCAGTTTTTCATCGGCGCGCAGCGGAAAGTCAGCCAAGAGCGATTCACCGCGGCCACGAATATCGGTTTCGGGAATCGTCCGCACTTCGGCACGAAATGCGCGACCTTGATTGGTGATCAAAATCAGCCCAGCGCTTTCATCGACCGACAGTAAAAAGACGGGCGGATCGTCATCGCCGCTGTCCAAGTCAAAGATCCCCATACCGCCGCGGCGCTGGCGCAAATAGTGATGGCGCGGCGTTCGTTTGGCCAGCCCATTGGCGCTAATGCTGACCACATTCATGGTCGTTGGCGGTTCACTCGGTTCCAGCGGTGCTTCATTGCGTGGGCTGCGTGAGCCCTCATCTTCCGCACTGTCGAGCGCGGCTTCTAACGCTTCAATATAGGCGAGCACGGCTGGGGTGACTGCCGACAAATCAGGCCGTTCAAGATTCATAGTCCAACCCTACCTCTTCTGGATAACACCGCTTTGTGAAATGGTACATGCTCAGAATGCCGCGTCGGGGGGAATAGTTTCGGCCAGCCGCAACACTTCCTCCGCATACTTTTTCAGCGCTGGGGCAAGCTCGTCCCAGGTGCCGCCACCTTCAATATATTGCAAAACTTTGTCTGGTCCCCAGTTGTAGGCCACCAGCATCCACTCGCGCTCGGAGTGACCTTGTTTGCTCAAGGTCGTACGCAGATAATCGAGATACACTGCCGATACCAAGACATTGCTGTAACTATCGAATGGATCCGAAACCTCGACTGTCGGTGCCCATTCGCGCCAGGTGTTGGGCATAATCTGCATCAGCCCCAGCGCCCCTTGATTGCTCAGCGCCAGCGAATCGAAGCTGCTTTCCACATACGCTTGCGCCGCCAACATGCGCCAGTTCAGATCATAGCGCATGGCAATTTCTTGAAACATCTGGGCATAGGTCATGGCGCGTGCCGCAGAAGGCGCAGCTGCTGGTTGTGCAGCCGCTGGTTGTGCAGCTGCGGCTACAGTCTGTGGCGATGCAACA
>Ga0105044_10003963_pt1 | contig 20337 bp, 15 predicted proteins | sample MAT01_FD_78092 | JGI IMG/M metagenome (GOLD analysis project Ga0105044, IMG submission 78092) | Freshwater microbial communities from Lake Fryxell liftoff mats and glacier meltwater in Antarctica - MAT-01 | ecosystem: Environmental > Aquatic > Freshwater > Ice > Liftoff microbial mat | place...
CTTAATACTTAATACTTAATACTTAATACTTAATACTTAATACTTAATACTTAATGCTTAATACTTAATACTTAATACTTAATACTTAATACTCAATACTCAATACTTAATACTCAATACTTAATACTTAATACTTAATAATTAATAATTAATACTCAATACTTAACACTCAATAATTAATACTTAATACTTAATACTTAATACTTAATACTTAATACTTAATACTTAATACTTAATACTCAATACTCAATGCTTCTCCGAATAATGAATATCCGATAATCCTTTTAAAATATCAGCACTCAATTCTGCTGTGATATCCCGCTGCGGATTGCCCAGCAATTCATAACCCACCATAAATTTTTTAACCGTTGCAGAACGAAGTAAGGGCGGATAAAAGTGCATGTGAAAATGCCATTCTGAATGCGCCTCCCCATCAGTGGGTGCCTGATGAATCCCGGCTGAATAAGGGAAGGAAACTGAAAATAAATTGTCGTAACGGATGGTAAGCCTTTTGACGATATCGGCTAGAGCTGAAACATGCGCATGATCAAACTGACCAATATGTTGGAGATGTTTTTTACTGACGATCATGGTTTCGTACGGCCACACCGCCCAAAATGGGACGAGGGCAACAAAATGGTCATTTTCAACCACGATACGCTCATTTGCTTTTAATTCCTGCTTAATATAGTCGCCCAGAAGACTGCGATTATTTTTTTGGAAATATGCCAATTGCATGACCTGTTCCTTTGCTGGCTCATCAGGAATACCGCGGCTTGCCCAAATTTGTCCATGCGGGTGGGGATTGCTGCAACCCATTGTTTCCCCTTTGTTTTCAAAGATCTGAACGTAATTGATATCCTCGAGGGCACCAATTTCAAGATATTCCTTTTGCCACACGCGCACCACACGCTCAATGTCCGACACTTCCATTACCGGAAGCGTAAGTTGGTGGTTGGGGGAAAAACAAATCACTTTACAAAGGCCTTTTTCGACATGTGACTTTAATAGCCCATCTGAAAAGTCTCCGTCTACCGATACGTCCTGTTTTAGGGCTGCAAAATCATTGGTAAAAACAAAAGTGTGATCGTAATTCTCATTTTGATGGCCACCCGCTCTGGTATTCCCTGGACAGAGATAACAGGTCGGATCGTAAGTCAGGCCCGACTGCTGCACGATGTCTTCCTCCTGCCCCTGCCACGGTCTTTTGGTTCGGTGAGGCGACACCAACACCCATTCTCCAGTCAGAATATTATACCTGCGGTGAGGTTCAGTGTTTAAATCTTTTAAATCCATGCTTTATTATTTAATTCCGCGAAGATTTTTCTCCCAATTCCATGCGGAAGAAGTCATATCGTCCAGGTTGAATTGAGCCTTCCATCCCAATTCCTCATTGGCAAGAGAGGTGTCCGCGTAAATTTGTTCCACATCTCCAGGTCGTCTTTCGGCAAAATGATATTTCAACTTCAATCCAGAAGTTTTTTCAAATGATTTGATCACGTCCAACACAGAAAAACCCATGCCCGTGCCGAGATTAAAAACTTCGTAGGCGGCTTTTGATTTCTCATCGAGTATGCGGTTTAGCGCGACAACATGTGCCTGCGCAACATCCACGACATGGATGTAATCGCGCACGGCTGTACCATCAGCGGTCTTGTAATCTTTTCCAAAAACCTTTAAGTCAGGCCGGATACCCGCAGCTGTTTGCGTAATGAAGGGCATCAGGTTATTTGGAAGCCCTTTCGGAAGTTCACCGATTAAAGCAGAAGAATGTGCGCCTATGGGGTTGAAATACCGAAGAGAAATAGCAGATTTGATTGTACCCGCTTCTACAGATTGCTGGAGGATTTCTTCAGCCATTTGTTTTGTATTGCCATAGGGAGAATTGGCTGGAACAACCGGGCTGCTCTCGTCGATGGGCAATTTATCCGGCTGCCCATACACCGTGGCAGAGGAAGAAAAAATAAAGGCCGTGTCTGAATGTGGCCGAAAGGCTTGTAATAAATTAATGAGTGAAAAAAGATTATTTCTGTAATAAAGCAGCGGATTTTCCACACTCTCCCCCACTGCTTTGAGCGCTGCGAAATGAATACATGCCACGGCATCCGCATGTTTTGAAACGACAGCTTCTGTAGCCACCTGATTAGAGAGATCAACCTGCTCGAAGTCCGGTTTATGACCCGTAATCTTTTCTATTTTATCAAGCACACCGATATCCGAATTGCGCAGGTCATCAAAAATGACAACCCCGAATCCAGCTTCCATCAATTCCACGACAGTGTGCGAACCGATAAAACCCGTACCGCCCGTTACAATAATTTTCTTTTTCATTGTGTTATTCGGTTTACACCGTCATTCACTTTCACAAAATAAGCTTCAGCTTTAATTCCGGTTTCTGCCTGATAAGCTGCGGTGATATCTGCTATGGTTTGCCGGCTATTTTCTTTCTCAACAATATTGATCGTACAGCCTCCAAATCCTCCGCCCATCATGCGTGCGCCCAAAATTTCAGGCCGCGATTTTGTAAGAGAAACCAACAAATCCATTTCTTTGGTGCTGACCTCATATTCTTCGCTCAAGCCTGCGTGGGTCTCATAAAGAAGTCTGCCCAATTTTGCCATGTCATTCGATTGAAGTGCCTTTTTCGCTTGCATTACCCGATCATTTTCCTCCACCACAAATTTGGCACGGGCGAACGTTTCTGAATCCAACTCTTTTTGAAAAGACAAAAGCATCTTTAAATCCACATCGCGGAGGCTTTTTATTCCATCAATTTTATTCGCAATAATAGCTACTGCTTTTTCGCATGATTTTCTGCGATCATTGTAAGCCGAACCAATTAATTCGTGTTCGTATTTTGAATTGATCAATACCATGTCGTATGCTCCCAAATCGGTGGAATACGTTTCAAATTCAAGGCTCCGGCAATCGAGACACATAAAACTGTCTTTCTCGCCAAACATCACTGCATATTGGTCCATAATGCCGCAGTTGAGACCAATGCGATGTTCTGTGGCTTGCGCGATGAGTGCAATTTCTTTTCTCGAAAGATGAAAATCAAACAGTTCGTTTAGGGCGAAAATAAATCCGCAACAGAGGGCGGCAGAAGAAGAAAGGCCGGCACCAATGGGGATATTGCCACCAAAAATAAGATTAAAACCTTCGTGAAGATGTACGTCACGATGTCCCAGTTCCGCCAAAGCGGCCCTGAAATACTGCTCCCAATTGCTGCCTTCTCCTGGTTGACTGCTATCCAGATTAAACTGCGCTTCAGAATCATATTCAAGTGCGCGCAAAGTACAGGTGGTATTACCCGATTTCGAGATACCGAAAATCAATGCTTTGTCAATGGCGGCCGGCATGACGAATCCATCATTATAATCTGTGTGTTCTCCAATCAGATTGATGCGGCCAGGGGCTTTTACAATGATAGGTTTTGCATGAAACCGGTTGGTAAACTGACGCTGAATAAAATTGATGTCCATAACAGCATATTTACCAGAACATCGTGTAAAGAAGTCCCAAAATTAAAATGATTCCCATAGAGGCGATGTTAAATACCGGCCCCGTCTTGAATAAATCTACCCCGAACACAATGGCTTTTGGCGAATCTCTTTTGCTTTCGTAAATCGAAATAGAAACAATAAGCGCTGACAACAAGAGAAATACGATTCCCATTTGATTGAGGAACGGCACTTCGGGAAACATAAAATCTACCAGAATGCTGAGCGGAACTGAGGCAATAGCTGACCAAAGTGCCGCTGTACCTGTGGTTCTTTTCCAGAAAAGGCCAAATAAGAAAAGTACAACGATTCCCGGACTTACATAACCCGTGTATTTTTGAATAAACTGAAATATCTGCTCTTCGCCACCAAGCAAAGGTTGGGCGACAAAAACCGCGATCACCACGGAGAGAAAACCCACGAGGCGTCCTACATTTACAAGTTTGGTTTCAGAGGCATCTTGTCCAAAAAACGGCTTGTAAATATCCATGGTAAAAATGGTAGCGGTACTGTTCATCATCGAACTCAGCGATGAAAGGGCCGCAGCGATCAGGGCTGCGAAAGCCAAACCACGCACTCCTGCTGGCACCAGATTGCCGAGAAGCCATGGATACGCTTCATCCGGGCGGGCAATGTCTGCTTGCATAACGAAAGCTGCAATACCCGGAATAACAACAATAAGAGGAATTATTAATTTTAGATATCCCGCAAATGCCAAGCCTTTCTGTGCTTCTTTGACACTTTTTGCAGCAAGCGCCCTTTGAATGATATATTGGTTACAACCCCAATAGCTTAGGTTGGCAATCCACATACCTCCAACCAAGACGCTCAGGCCAGGCAGATCTTTATAATATGGATTGTCTTTGGTAAGAATCATGTCGAACTTGTCGGGCGCTTCGCGGTACAAAACTTTCATTCCTGCTATCACTCCAGCGCCATCACTTACAGCGTTCAAAGCGAGGTAGGTCGTAACCAGACCACCAAAAACAAGAAATATGACCTGAACCACATCCGTCCATGCCACCGCTTTTAATCCTCCATAGAGTGAATATGCGACGGCAATCACGGCCAGACCAATGATGGATTGGGTCATGCTGATGCCCAAAACGACGCTCAGTGCGAGAGAAGACAGATATAATACGGTGGTGAGATTTACAAAGGTGTAAAGCAACACCCAGAATACCGCCAGGATGGTTCTGATTCGGCTGTCGAAGCGTATTTCAAGAAATTGGGGAAGGGTAAAAATTTTCTTTTCGATAAAAATGGGCAGGAAAAATTTGGCCACGACGATGAGCGTAAGGGCGGCCATCCATTCATAACTGGCAATAGCCAATCCCAAAGCGTAGCCCGAACCCGACATGCCAATAAACTGCTCTGCAGAAATATTGGCAGCGATCAATGATGCACCGATAGCCCACCAGGGAAGCGTGTTTCCCGCGAGGAAATAATCGCTGGAGTCTTTTTTATGTCCCTTTTTTTCACGGGAAATCCACAATCCAAAAGCCACTATGAAAATACAGTAGCCGAAAAAAATCACGAAATCAATGGTAGAGAAATTCATTTTTTAAACGAGATTGTTGGATAAAAAGAGATCCGTGGGTATGCCATTCAAATCAGAAAACGAAAAATGAAACGAAACGAGTGGCAATTATCGGAATAAAAAACAACGATTGGGCAAATGACCCTGAATAATTTCTTTGAGATAAAATTATCGCGACGGATTTCTTGAAAAATCAAACTATCGGGCAATCGGATATCTCGCCGCTAAACCACAACGGAAATAATTATCAATCAAATAATTAAATAAACCGTATACACTTTCCTTACATTTTATTGATCCAGGTCACACATTTCCCATTCTGTTGTGTACATTTAACACAATCAATGGCTCATCAAATATGCACCCGCGTGTGGCCACCTGTTATACTGTTTCAAAGAAATAGGAGATGACAAATAAATCTTTATTTGACAACCATTATTCAGATGATCGTGCGTGCTGGACTGCATTCCGGCAAGGCGACAAAGTCGCGTTTTCAGTGATCTATCAGAACCATCTGGACGCGCTTTTTAATTATGGAATGAAAGTGATTCCCGACAGAAACCTTGTCAAAGATTCACTTCAGGACCTCTTCATCGACTTATGGAGAAACCGCTTGAACCTTTCAGAAACAGACCAAATTAGGTACTATTTGTACACAGCCTTTCGGCGAAAATTAATCCGCGAGGCCCAAAAATCCAGAAGACTAAGTGTGCTGGTCTCAAGCGCTGACATCGCAGAAACTGTTGTCCTATCGGTTGATCACCTAATTATTTCAGAAGAGTTAAAACTGGAACGCAAGGCTCTATTGCTTCGCGGATTAAAAAAAATCCCGATGCGACAACAGGAGGTTCTCAATCTGCTGTATTATGAAAATTACACGTACGAGCAAATCTCGCAGATGATGGGAATTCATGTCAAGTCAGTTTATACGCTTGCCTGGAAAGCATTTGCATCACTCCGAAAAGGGTTGAGAGACCATTCTTAATTACGAAAGTTTTCAAGCTCATGCTCAGATAATTGTGCGTTGAAAACATTTTTTTTGACTTTTCAGAGGATAGTTTAACACGTATCATGTCCTATTGGTGTGTAAGAAACACTTTTGATGGATTTCGATAAATATACAGCTGAAGATTTTGCACTGCACTTAGAGTTTCGGCGATGGGTGATTTCTCCTGATCGGGCCAGCAATGAATTTTGGGCAAATTGGTTGAATGCCCATCCGGAATCTCTTACCACCATTACCCAAGCGCGTTTCCTCGTTGAAAACCTTGCCTTTGTAGAGCATAAACTTTCCTCTGCTGAACGCATTCAGATGGCTGCAAACATTGATGATTTTGTCAATGAAAACAGCTACTACGAAATGAATGAGAATCTTATTCCGCTGAATTCATATGCAATCACAGCAGGAATTCAAAACCGGAAATCTTCTCCGCACAATTATTGGGTCAAGTGGCTCTCCTACGCTGCAGCCATTTTAATTCTTGCAGCCACCACTTTTTTTATAAACGAATTTGTGGGATCATCGAGCTCAACAGTAGACAGGTATGTGACCAAAGAATCTCCACGGGGACAAAAAACGCAGCTCAATCTACCAGATGGCTCAAGGGTTTGGCTGAATGCGGGCAGTTCTGTAAAATATCTGGAGCATTTTTCAGAATCCAAACGCGACATCTACCTGGAGGGAGAGGCCTATTTTGAAGTGATAAAAGACAGTCTCAGGCCATTTACGGTATACACGGGCGACATCTCCACCACCGCGCTTGGAACCTCTTTTAACATTAACCATTTCGGGGAAAGTTCATTTACAGATGTGGCGCTTCTTTCAGGCAAAGTGGTGGTTAAAAGCTTATTAAAAACGGAACAGCCCAAAACAGAACTTGTACTGGAACGCGGCCAAATGGTGCGTTATGACAACGAAAACCAAGAGTTGATCAGGACAAATTTTGACCTGACCGCAGCCACCAACTGGATAGAAGGCATTATCAGTTTCAAGGACGCATCATACGTTACGATTATGAGCACCCTGGAACGCATGTACAATGTTGAGATCGAAACCAACAATGTTTCCATGCGCGAATGGAGCTACAATGGCCATTTCGACAATGAAAATCTCGAACTCGTTCTCAAGAAAATTGCGCTTACTGAAGATTTTGAATACCGCATCGATAAAAATCATGTTGTCATCACTTTTAACCGCTGAAAGCTTACACCCAATCACCATTAACCAACTGCACCAATTATGAAAGCCACGCTACCAAAAATCACCAACGAAAAGGCAAAAGGCATTTCGGCAATGAAATGGACCCTATTTAAGTTTTTGGTCATTTTCATGTTTTTGAATGTTTCGCCAATCCCAATCAATGCGCAGGAAGCTGAATATGCCCAAATTGCAGCGGAAGATGATTTGAAAAAAAGCCAACAGAAATTCAAGAGTGTCAATTCTGTGGTATTGTCAGAGGTGTTTGAAAATCTCAGTATTCTGGAACTTTTTCAAAAAATTGAGAATGTGTCAGATTTCCGATTCTCATATGATGACAATGATATTAATAAAGACCTCCGGGTGAGTATGGATGCCCAAGGTAAATCTGTGGCAGATGTTTTATCGATACTTGCCAATCAAACTTCCCTTTCATTCCGCCAACTCAACAATGATATTATTGTGCGGTTTCAGGTGAAAAGCGTTGAACCTGAAATAAAAAGCGCTTTTGACAAAACCATTACCGGAACAGTGGTTGATAATGATGGCGGAACCGTGCCGGGTGTAAATATTGTGGTGAAAGGCACAGCCATCGGAACAGTGACCGATATAAATGGAAAATTCTCATTGGTAATTCCAGACAATGCAGATACCCTTATCATATCTTATATTGGCTACATCACGCAAAATGTCATTATCGGAAACCGAACATCAATCAATATCCAGATTCAGGAAGACGTTCAGGCGCTTGATGAATATGTCGTGATTGGCTATCAAACAGTCAAAAAACAGGATTTAACAGGTTCTGTCTCCGTGATCGCAACAAAACAGGCAGCAGAAATTTCTACCAATTCTGTTGTAGAATCCCTTCAGGGACTGGCCCCGGGAGTAACCGTCAAAAATGGCGGTCGCCCAGGTCAAATGGGAGATATTGAAATTCGTGGTATAGGTAGTTTCAGAGATAAAAGTCCCTTGTATATTATAGATGGAATGTATGCCGATCCGAATTCTACGGTGAATCCCAATGACATCGAATCAATTCAAATATTAAAAGATGGATCGGCAGCGGCCATTTACGGTTCGCGCGCAGCCAACGGAGTCGTTATTATTACGACTAAAAAAGGGAAAGAAGGCCCTGCTAAAATTTCATTCACTGCAAAGACGGGTATTCAACAAATCCCGCGAACCTGGGATGTTATGAACAATGTAGAATTCGCCGCATTGCAGCGTCAGCAGTACGAAAACTCGGGATTGATTCCTCCTCCCAGTGTAGGTTCAGATTTTGATCCAAACATCAATACCGATTGGCAAGACGAAGGATATCGCACAGGTCATATTCAGGACTATAACATGACAATTTCTGGAGGAACCAAAACGAGTAATTATTTGGTAGCCCTGAGTTGGTTTGACAACAAAGGAGTCCTGATCGGAAATGATTTTGAGCGCGCCAGCCTCCGCCTTAATACTTCAGGCAAAAAAGGGAAGTTCTTTTTTGGTGAAAATATCGTTGTAACACGGACGATTGATGAGGCTCCGGCCTCTGGCAATGCTTTTTACGACCTGCCACAATTGTTACCGGTAATTCCGGTGCAGGATGACGATCTTATAAATCCCGATGCAAACAATCCTGGAGGATGGGGTTTTGGCACACCCGCCGCTCCGGTGTATGCATGGAATTATGTTGCCATAAACGATTTACATCGGAACACTTCCACCTTTGCAAAGGTTATTGGAAACGGATTTGCGGGTATTGATTTTACTGATTATTTACAATATAAATTTAATGCGGGTCTGGAAGCCAGTTTCGACCGTACAAAAACTGTCCGAAAAGACGGAAACTGGGCTTTCAATCAATCTCCTGTTCCAGATCAAATTAGCGAAGCCAGGGGCACATTCAGCAGCGTGTTGCTGGAGCACACGCTGAATTTCAACAAAGATTTTGGGAAACACCACGTGGATGCTGTATTTGGTTACACACAGCAATATACTGACCACCAGACCAATTTCGCCAGCAGAACCAACATGATAGATTTTAATGGTGAATACTTGACTGAAATTGATGCGGCAGAGGGATCTGATGTCGCATTTGGACGGGTTCAGAATAGATTTTTGATCAGGAGCTTACTCGGTCGGGCAAACTATATTTATGATAACAGATACTTACTCACTCTAACTGCGCGGAGGGATGGCGACTCCCGGTTTGCTGAAGAATACAGATTCGGAATTTTCCCCTCAATTGCGGCCGGTTGGAGAATTAGCAACGAATCATTCTTTAGAGCTGATTGGATTACCAACCTCCAATTATATGGCTCCTACGGCGTACTCGGAATTAACTCTATACAACCATTTGAATATGCAGGTTTTTTAAATATCAACCCACGTGCGGTTTTTGGAGCAGATCAAAATGTATATCCAGGTGCTTATCTCGCCAATTTATTCAATCCGGATTTAAGGTGGGAATCGCGTAAAATGACCAACATTGGTGTTACCTCAAACTTCTTTAACGACCGTCTCATTACAACTTTAGAAGTATATAACAATCTTTCTGAAGATGCCCTCGTTCCCGTGCCTCTTGCCTTTTACCTCGGTAATCTGGGTGGAAATCCGGACGTCAACGCCGCATCAATTCGAAATCGGGGAATTGAACTCAGCGCAACATACCGCAATTTCAACAAAGAATTCAAATGGGAACTTGGCGGTAACATAACGACCATACAAAACAGAGTAGTGAAGATTGCTGATACAGGCGAAGGGTCTGATTTCATCCAAATTGGAAACTCCCGATCACAGGTCGGCAATTCTTTGGCGGAATGGTACTTGCGGGAAACTGATGGCATCTTTCAGAGCATTGATGAGGTTAATTCTTATATTAGTAGCGATGGTATTGTAATTCAACCCAATGCGCAACCTGGCGATATCCGGTTCATAGATCAGAATGATGATGGTCAGATTAACGACGATGATCGAACTTTCCGGGGGTCACCCTGGCCGACCTTACAAACAGGTATGCAGTTCAGCGCCAATTACAAGGGATTCAGTTTGAGTATGCAATGGGTAGGCGTATTCGGGCATTTGATATACAATGATGTTCGAAGAATATTAGACAGTTATCAAAACACGAATTATCGCAGTGATATCAGTCCATGGTCGCCGACAAATACCGATACAAATGATCCTCGTATCGCATTGGAAAGCACTTTAGGAGGAGATCTGTTGGATCCTGGAATAGCGGAGAATAATTTCGCAGCCAGTGATCGCTGGTTGGAAAATGGATCTTATGTAAGACTTAGAAATTTGGAAATCGGTTACAGTTTGCCAGAATCTGTGTTGACAAGATTTAAATTCGACTCGATGCGGTTCTTTATAAGTGGCCAAAATTTATTGACATTTACGGAATATACGGGCCTCGATCCGGATATACCAGGAGGAATCGCAAGCATTGGTTTTGACGGTGGCAACTGGCCGGCAAGCCGCATTATCTCTATCGGACTCCAGGCAGGATTTTAATTGAACTTTTAAACGAAACCCAATGAAAACTCATTCCATATTCATACTGATTGTCACCTTAATTATAATGGCAGGATGTCAAAAAGACCTGGAAATAGCCAATCCAAATGCTTTGACTATTGCTAATTTTTGGCAAACGGAAGCCGACGCAGTGAGAGGCGTCAATGCTGTTTATTCCACACTGCACAGAGGAGCTATTTCCCGCTGGCAATGGTTCTACTATGAAATCCGTTCAGATGTAGGAAGAAGCACCAGTCCGGATCCGGGCATCGTCAATAACATGGACCAATTCAACATCAACGACAATGCTTACGGTAACACAGTCGGTGTTTGGGCAGATAATTATGTGGGTATCTTCCGCGCCAATCAGGTGCTTGACAATGTGCCAGACATGGATATTGATGATAATTTGAAAGAAAGGATAATCGGTGAAGCTTATTTTCTCAGAGGATTGTTCTATTATCATCTTGCCACGCTTTTTGGAAATGTCCCACTTCAACTGGAAACAAGTTCTCCGGAAGACCTCCCTTCAACTAGTTCTCAGCAACAGGTTTTTGCCCAAATTGAAAGTGATCTGATGCAAGCTGCCGACCGACTTCCACTCAAACAAGGTTATGCAGCTGATGATTTGGGAAGGGCGACGCGCGGTTCTGCACAGGCCCTTTTGGCAAAAGTTTATATGCAACAGCAAAAATATGCGGAAGCATTGGGGCCCCTTTCCTGGTTTATTACTGGAGGTGGTGCAGGTCAGTATAGCCTCATGCCCAACTATCGGGACAATTTCCTGATCACTTCAGAAAACAATAATGAGTCGGTTTTTGAGTGGCAATTTGAAATCAACAGCACCGAAACAACCGACGACGATGTCGCAACCCCGAACCACAATATTGGATCCTCCATCTCGCAATTTCTCGCACCCAAACCCATTGGTTTTGCCGATGGCGAAGCGCACCGATGGATTGTGCACGAATTTCTGGAAGAGACTACCACCTCAGGGGCAAGAGATCCGCGTCTCGAAGCAAGTTTTCTGTACGACTCTACCAACGTAGGTGGACCTACCCAAACCATTGTTTACGGTGTAAATTGGCAACAAAGACTCAACACCAATCAAATCGTTCCAGGTGTTTTCTTCCGCAAGTTTCTCAATGACCATTGGCGTAATGCGGAAAGTTTTCGCTCACCGAATAATTACCGTCATATTCGCTACGCAGATGTCCTTTTGATGTATGCAGAATGTCTGAATGCGACAGGAAGTACGGGTATGGCCTATGAATATGTGGATCAGGTAAGAGCCCGCGCCGGTCTGGCACCGCTTTCGGAAGTGGCACCTGGCTTGAGCCAAACAGGCTTTCTCGACCAGATCAAACACGAAAGACTCACTGAATTATCTGGCGAAGGCCACCGATGGACGGATCTGGCACGTTGGGGTGATCTTGGCCCGCAACTCGCTGAACGCGATCCGGCTTTCAACAATTTTATTGTAAACAAACACGAATTGTTGCCGATACCACAACTCGATCTGGATATCAATCCAAATATGCGTCAGAACAATGGCTATTAAATTCATTTGGCATAGGGTGTTGGGCACATTTCCAGTCATGGTGATTGTGCTGGTGGCCTCTTCTTGTACAAACAAAGACGATGGCCCCACTACCCTGCCGCCATATGAAGATGGCTATGCGGAAGATGATTTCCCAGAAATAAACAGTGAAATTCCTTCGGGGGCTCAGATCGCCTGGAGTTCGGATAACACATTAATTTCACACGAGGTGTACACTGCAGATTATGGACGTGTGCACCGCATCAATTCCTCTGAGCTCATTCTGACCTATCAATGCGGTCCTGTGAACAACACCTATGACAACATTGCCGTGCGAAAAAGTTATGACAATAGAAGCTCGTGGTCTGAAGCAGAAATTGTGGTAGCCTACAATGATCCAAACTATGACGGCTTTGCCACTCCTGAAACCATCGCACTCGAAAATGGCACGGTCGTCAACAATCCACAATCTCCGTGGATTCTGTGGAGTTCAACTGCTGCATCATGGAATTATTTTGAGCCTGGAGCTGTAGAAAATCAAAGAAGATGGTTGGCCACGAATGAACCTATTTGGGGCGGAGCACCCTACCTGATTCAATCTGAAAATGGAAACACCATCATGTCTGTGCATGACACAGGTGGACGACCAGTGCCTCATTGGCACAAAAACACCATGTTGGTATTGGTAGGCAATGACATGGCACAGAACTTTACCAATGTGACATATCCCTGGCCAAACCTGCCGGTTACAGAAGGTGCAATTAACAATTCGCTTTTTATGAAAGATGCCCAGACAGTGGTCGCCGTTGCCTCCCGGATTTTTGCGGATGGGCACGGCGAAGTATACTGGAAAGAAGGACAAATAAACTTTTAACCTCAATATCAATTAAAACTAAAACCAATGAAAAAAACAATTCTACCACTTATCGGATTTGTGGCCATTGCAACCTCAGGGTTCGCGCAGTCGCCATATACAATCCACAACCTGAACTTTCCTTTTCAAAGGGGAAGTATCTCTGCCGTCGACACGGACAATGACGGTGACCGCGACCTGTTACTCACAGGTGAAGGCGCAGGGCAATCGGTGCAATTTTACACCAACAATGGAGGTTTTAACTTCGCCCCAACCACATCTTCATTTCAACCATCTGTATTTACGACAGTGGCATGGGGCGACTTAAACGGAGATGGACAACCGGATGCATTTCAAAATGGATTTGGCAGCAGCATCCTTTCCAATCTCTATGTGAACAACAATGGCAACTTTACTGAGATGACCTCACCTGCCGAAACACCGCTCGCTCCGGGAGCAGCAATGGCTGATTTTAACAACGACGGCTACCCGGATCTCGCCCTTTTTGGTAACCACAACATCGGCAATGGACCAGCTCGTTTGTATTTAAATGATGGAAATGATGGTTGGACTATGTCCATGCCCTTCGGAGATCCTTTGCTGATCGATGCCGAACTTTCAGTGGTTGATTACGACAATGACGGCGACCTGGATTTGTTTTTAATGGCCGGATTTGATGGGATATCCGGCAGTCGTTATGTTCGTCTCTACCGAAATGATGGCGACGGGATCTTTGAAGCAATGGAACCAGAACTAATCGATAAAGGATATGGCAGTGCTGCCTGGGGTGATTATGATGGAGATGGAGATCTCGATCTCCTCTTGAATGGTGATGGATTTCTACTTACCGGCGAAGAAAGCGATTTGATCGTTAGAATTTACAACAACAATGGTGGTACTTTCACCGAAGCTGTAGTATTCGAACCTTATCGTCAGGCAAATGCAGGGCAGGGTGCCGTATTCGCAGATTGGAACAATGATGGCAGTCTGGATGTCATTCTGGCCGGATGGAGACCAATCGAAGGACAGGAACGTCAGGCAGTTGCTATTTTCCTCAATAATGGAGCTGGCAATTACACTGAAGATACCAACAACAATTTTATTCCTGGTGTTTCTGAACATTCCATTGAAGTATCTGATTTGGATGGTGATTCTGATTTGGATTTAATCGCTTCGGGTTACAGCAACCACGACTACAATGGTCCAGGAAGTACTTTCAATGACAATGTATCCTACGTTCTGGAAAATCCAACGTCGGCGACCAATATGGCTCCCTCAACACCCACCAACCTGCAAACATCTGCAAGTGGATCAAGTGTTACATTCAGTTGGGATGCATCATCAGATGACACCACTCCAACGGCATCACTGAGCTACAACCTGTACGTAAAAGACATGAATGGAAACTTTATTCTGTCGCCTCTCGCAAACACAGACAATGGGTTTGTAAAAAAACAAGAACTCGGAAATGTACAACTCAATACAAGCTGGACAATTCATGGCCTTGACGGATCGAATTATACCTGGGGCGTTCAGGCGATTGACAACAGCTACATGGGTTCGTCATTTAGTGGATCAATCGTAGGTACTGTTGATCTCTTCAGCAACAATACGCTGTCGGTATTCCCAAATCCATCTGCTGACGTGTTTCAAATGGAAGCTACGGAAGGTCAATATGAAGTAAGAATCTATTCCGTAGAGGGTAAATTAATTCAGGCCTTCACCTTGTTTGGTGGACGCACCACTTTTGAATTGCAACCTGGTATATATATCCTCCAGGCAGAAAATGAAAAAGGTGAAATTGGAACACAAAAACTTGTAGCTCAATAAATCAAAAAAAAATGAACGCCCGTCGGAAGGTCAAACAATCCGGCGGGCTTTCACTTTGTTAAAACAGCACGATCATTGCGGCATTTACGCAATCTTCTAATTATGTCAAAATGAAAATTTCAAACCGCATATTGTCTTTCACTTTTGTTTTATTCGTCGGCTTATCAGCCTGTAAAAAAGACGATGGAGGGCCAGATTTGGATTTTGAAAATCCGTATCAAAATCCCGACACCACTGGCGGTGACACGACTTATACAAATCCTGTATTCACTCCGGTTCTGGCCGATCCATCCATAGTGGAGTACAATGGATATTATTACGCTTATGGTACCGAAGACGACTGGGGTTCAAATGGTGGATACCACCTTGTACCCGTAGTGCGCTCTACCGATCTTGTCAACTGGGAATTTGTTCGTGATGCCTTCGATGTAAAACCAAACTGGAAAACCGGTGGCATCTGGGCTCCGGATGTTACGCTCGTCAATGGCCAGTTTGTTATGTACTATTCTTTTTCACTTTGGGGCGACCCGAATCCCGCTATTGGCGTGGCCACTTCACCCACTCCCGAAGGCCCTTTTACCGATATGGGTAAACTTTTTAACTCCAACGAAATTGGAGTCGGCAATTCCATTGACGCGTTTTACATCGAAAACAACGGAAACAAATACCTTTTCTGGGGAAGTTTTCAAGGAATTTATGCCATCCGTTTGACCGCAGATGGCACATCAACTATGGGCGACAAAACCCATATCGGAGGCAATCATCTGGAGGCGAGTTATGTGTATCGCAAAGGGAATTATTTTTATTATTTTGGATCCGTAGGATCCTGTTGTGAAGGGCCAAACAGCACCTACCGTGTGGTAGTAGGCCGATCGCCTTCCCTCCTTGGGCCTTATTTGGATAAATTTGGAAACAACCTGCTCTTGCCCAATTTTGGCGAACTGGTTGTCCAGGCCAATTCCGGAGGACTCGGTTATGCAGGTCCGGGCCACAATGCAGAAATAGTAATCGACGATGAAGGAACCGAATGGTTTCTATATCATGGCATTCCCAAAAACAATCCATTTCTCGACAATGGTGCGTCCCGAAGACCTTTGTTGCTGGATAAATTAATTTGGGAAGATGAATGGCCGCTCATACAAGGTCGTGTGCCGAGCATCGTTGCAAAAGAAGCACCTGTTTTTAACCCTTAATATAGCTTTCAAAAATGTTTAGATTCACCGTATTTGCACTACCCTTCGCAGCTTTGCTGATTTCCTGTGCCGGAAATAACAACCCGGACAATGGAGACAACTCAGCCATCCAACAGGATACAATAATCCCCGTAACCGGCGAAAAATGGACAAAAGAAAGAGCCGCGGAATATTACGCCCAATGGGAATGGTTGCGCGGTGCGAATTTTCAACCCAGCACCGCAATTAACCAACTGGAAATGTGGCAAGCTGAAACTTTCGATCGGGAAACGATCGATAAAGAACTCGGCTGGGCCAAGGATATTGGCTTCAATGCCATGCGTGTTTACCTCCACCACGTGGTTTGGGAAAACGACAAAGAAGGCTTTAAAGCGCGTATTGGTGAATACCTCGACATCGCTGGCAAACATGGCATTTCTACCATCTTCGTTTTTTTTGATGATTGCTGGAACCCCATATACACAGCTGGCAAACAGCCTGAACCCAAGACGGGTATTCACAATTCCGGCTGGGTGCGCGATCCGGGCGATGTAGAAGTACCCGATTCATTGCTCGAAGCATATGTAAAGGATGTGATTGGCCACTTCGCCAACGACAAACGTATCGTTTTTTGGGATTTGTACAACGAACCCGGCAATTCCGGTTATGGCAATGAAAGCATGCCCCTTCTGGAAAAAGTTTTTGCCTGGGGCCGGGAAGTGAATCCATCGCAGCCCCTCTCTGTCGGCGTTTGGAATATGGATCTGAAAGAACTCAACGCATACCAACTCGCGCATTCCGACATCGTATCTTACCACAACTATATGGATCCTGATACCCATCAGGAATGGATCGACAGCCTGCAAACATATGGCCGGCCGATGATCTGTACCGAATATATGGCCCGAACCAGAAACAGTACATTTCAGAATACCCTGCCCATTCTGAAAGCCAATAACATTGGAGCCATCAACTGGGGCTTGGTCGCTGGAAAAACCAATACCAAATATGCCTGGGACACACCGATGGAAAAGGGAGGAGAACCAAAACTGTGGTTTCACGAAGTATTTCATCCGGACGGAACGCCTTATAGCCAGGAAGAAGTTAAAACAATTAAAGACCTAACCAGCGATAAAATGCAAAAATGAGTAGTTCCTTTCGTTTGACCTTGTCCATCCTCCTTATGTTGGGTTTTCTCCAAAGTTGTTCAGAAAACACCTCTGAAATAAATGCTGCGGATGAAACCTCTAACAATTCTCAGCCAACATCTATGCGCATCTCAAAGGCTTCTTTCGGAAAAACTTTGGACGGAAAAATAGTTGATTTATATACGCTCACCAATGCAAATGGGGCTGTAGCCAAAATCACCAATTATGGTGGTATCATCACATCGCTCACAATGCCCGACAAAAATGGCCTTTACGAAGATGTGGTTTTGGGATATGATTCATTGTCTGATTATCTCAAAGAGTCCCCTTATTTTGGCGCTTTGATCGGGCGTTATGGCAACAGGATTGCAAATGGAAAATTTCAATTGGACAATAAAGCTTATTCACTTCCGGTAAATAATGGTCCGAATTCACTTCACGGAGGCACCAAAGGTTTTGATAAAGTACTTTGGGATGTAAGTACAGTACAAACTGATAGCGGAGTGGGTCTCAAACTTTTGTATGAGAGTCCCGATGGAGATCAAGGATATCCTGGCAATTTGAAGGTTGAGGTAAATTATTTACTTGGAAATGATAATACTTTCAATATCAATTACAAGGCATCCACTGACCAACGGACGATCGTGAATCTCACGCAGCATTCCTATTTCAACTTAAGTGGAAATACGAGAAATAATATTCTGGACCATCTCCTCACGCTGAATGCAGATCAATATATTCCAATTAACGCGGATCTGATCCCTTTGGGAAAACCCAAGGATGTATCAGGCACACCTTTCGATTTCAGAGAGGCAACGCCGATTGGTAAGGGTATCAATGACGGGGATATTCAATTAAAAAACGGAAATGGATACGATCATTGTTGGGTATTAAATACATCGGACTCTACCCTGCATTTTGCCGCAAGGCTTGAACATCCAACCAATGGTAGAACATTGGAAGTATATACCAGTGAACCCGGCATTCAATTTTATTCCGGCAACTTTCTTGACGGCACAATAAAAGGCAAGTACAATCAGGTTTACCACAAGTATACGGGCATGGCATTGGAAACTCAGCATTTCCCGGATTCTCCCAATCAGCCGGAATTTCCATCAGTAATACTAAATCCTGGTGATATTTATTCCTCTTCCACCACCTACAAATTTTCCGTAAAGGAATGAAGTCAGTTTTATTTGTTTTACCCTTACTGCTACTTGCAAATACCATTTCAAGCCAGAATAAAACAGAAACCTTTTCCAACCCCCTTTTGGAAATGGGTCCAGATCCATGGATGACTTTCCACGACGGATTTTACTTTTACACCCACACCCTGCAAAACAAAATTGAAATTCGCAAAACTGAGAATCCTGTCGATCTGCGGAATGCACCCCGAAAAGTGGTATGGACGGCTCCAAAAGAAGGAATGAACTCAGCAGAAATCTGGGCTCCTGAGATTCATTACCTGGATTCCACATGGTATATTTATTTCGCTGCCGACGACGGTAAAAACGAAAACCACCGCATGTGGGTGCTCGCGTGCGATTCGCAAAATCCGATGACTGGTCAATGGACTGTCAAATCCAAACTAACTGACCCAGGCGATCATTGGGCGATAGATGGATCCATTTTGGAACATGACGGTGAACGCTATTTCATATGGTCTGGCTGGGAAACGCATACCAATATCAAGCAGGACATTTACATTTCCGAGATGGAAAATCCCTGGACACTGCGGGGCGAAAGGGTGCTTCTTTCCTCTCCGACAGCTGCTTGGGAATTGAATGGATTAAGTCTTGATTCGGCGGCCAAATCCAATGATATTTTTGTAAACGAAGGCCCGCAGATGTTGGAAAATAAGGACAACCTTTTTATCATTTTCTCAGCCAACGGATGTTGGACTGACCTATATTCTCTGGGCGTGTTGAGACTAAAAGAAGGCGGAAACGTGATGCGGAAAGATGACTGGATCAAATCTGACAGCGCTTTTTTTAAAACTTCCGAAAAAAACCAGGTCTTTGCGCCTGGTCATAATTCATTTTTCAAATCGTCAGATGGCACAGAAGATTGGATATTGTACCACGCCAACCCAAAACCCAATCAGGGTTGCGGACTTTACCGATCTCCCCGGGCTCAAAAAGTGGAATGGCTGGAAAACGGTTATCCCCATTTCGGTGAATCACAGGCTACCGGCCAAATCACAGAATCTCCTTCCGGAACGAAATAGCCCGCTAACACCGTCACGCGATGCATTACTACAAACCTTACGGGCATCCAATCCGGCAAGACTGCATCGAAAAATTAGAATTTGACAGGGAAGGAAACATTGAGCGCATTCCGGGTTCGCAGGAAGGCGTACCTCTCGCAGGTTTGACCAACCTAACAGCCCGTCAGACTTATCAGATTGAATCGGTTTCATCTTCGGCAGAAATCAGTAGTGATTACAGCAACAGCAATGCCTTTGACGGGAATTACGGCACCGTCTGGGCATCACCAAATGAAGGAGAATCGTGGATTCAGGCAGATTTGGGAAGTACCATAGAAATAAGTGAAATCCAAATCTACTTTTATTATCCGATGGGTTCTTACATGTATGAAGTCACCGTGTCTGAAGATGAGGAGAATTGCCAACCTTTCGCTGCTGGCAACAATGCGGAAGCATCGGAATGGCCGGTGGAAATGAAAAAGTCAATGAGGGCCCGCTAGGTAAAACTCACTTTTTCCGACCCCTTAAAAAACAAACCAAGACTGGGCGTTTGGGAAATGAAAATCTTTTAATCCGAACCTGTAAAACAACTAATCCAATCCCGAATTCACCCTTTTTCCAATTTCCTCCCAGGTCGATTCGGCGAGTACTTTTTCTTTTTGAAATTCCTGTTCGTTGCTGTAAACCACAACGTATTCCGCTCGTTCCAGCGTTTCCGGATGGGTGCTAAACCAGGAGAGAAATTCAACTTCTTCCCCATCATTTTCCGAAAGGCGAAAAAGAAAATCGCTGAGCGGAAGTGGATCCACCTGCGCTTTCACCATGTAATCAACTGCTTTGA
>Ga0105044_10003966_pt1 | contig 20323 bp, 13 predicted proteins | sample MAT01_FD_78092 | JGI IMG/M metagenome (GOLD analysis project Ga0105044, IMG submission 78092) | Freshwater microbial communities from Lake Fryxell liftoff mats and glacier meltwater in Antarctica - MAT-01 | ecosystem: Environmental > Aquatic > Freshwater > Ice > Liftoff microbial mat | place...
TCGGCGTCGGCCCACACGTAGTGATCACCCGCGCGGCCGGCGAACAGCGGATGGCGGTACTTGTGGTCCTGCCCTTCCTGTTCGCGGTTGGTGACGGTGCCAAGGTGCGCCACCGAACGCCAGTTCTTGCCGTCGAACATCGTGCAGTGCACTTCATCAGCGCCACGTGCGGAGTCGGTGGTGAAGACGTAGATGCGCCCATCGATGGTGATGGTGCGATTGGTCAACTCATGGATGCGCGGCGGGAAGAGGTCATCCGCGTCGCCGTCATGCCCGTGACCGCCGCCGCCGCCACCAATGGAGAAGATCGGCTGCGAGGTTCCGTTCTTCAGGTCGAGGCGGAACACCGTCTGCTCGCTGAAACCCATGGTCGCGTCATCGGGATTGATCGAGCCAGCACCGGCGTAGCTGGTGGTGCCGACCAGTTCCTTGACCAACGCACCGTCGGCGGTGTTCCAGATGCTGGTGCGCTTGGGGTTGATGGTTTCTTCCGGCACCCACAGCCGACCACTGCGATCAACTGCCGGCTGCGCCGGCAGGCGCATACCGCCTGCGATGTAGGTGCCGTGGTTCGGACGACCACCAGCGACGCCGATGGTGCGCACTGGTGCGCCACTAGAGGACAACACCTGCACCTGCTGACGTTCAGCGCGCATGCTGAGGTAAAGCTGCCCGCTCGCATCGCTGGTGAGGTAGGCGGCATCCTGCCACGCGGCGTCACCGAGCGCAGTCACTGCGTCATCGGCAGCGATCTTCTTCACGCTCGCACCGCTGAGCACCGCCAACGCACCATCGGGCAACCACGTCACGCTGCGCGGCGCGTCGATAGCGATGGTGCGTTCAACTGCCGTGCTATCGCCGTTAAGCACCAGCACTTTCCCTTCACGCATCAAACACACCGCGAGTTTGCCGTTACGCACCGCGATGCTGCGCAGGTTCACGCCGAGGTTCTTGCCGCTGGTGAATCCCGGCGCTTCCGTCACCAGGTGATCAAGCACCGGCGCGGTGCGGCCATCCGCATCGGTCTTGGTCAGCGACCACGGTGCGTAGCGCCCGGTGGCGATGTCGACGCGGTAGATGGTCGACTGCTTGGCGTCGTTGGCGACCCACAGGATCTTGCCGTCGGTGGCGAGGCTGATGTGGCCACCATCGAAGGCGGTGCGATTCGCTAGGCCCCACAGCCGCTGACCGGTCAGATCACAAGCGATCAGGTGCTGACCGCCTTCACCCATCGGACAGGCGAGCGCGACGTAGTCGCCAGCACTCGCGGCAGCCTGCGGTGCGGTGTGGTCGCCGTAGAACGCGCCCTTGCCGTCTGGCGTGGACCACGGCGGATTCCCTGGGCTGCTGAACGACATCAGCCAGTTCGCGCGGATGCCGTCGTGGACCAGACCACGCAGGCGGTACTCGCCCGGAGGAACCGGTTTTCCTGCGTCATCAAGGCCGTCCCATTTTTCCGTATTGGCGCCCACCGCGCGCGCCTGCGCGGCAGTAAGATTGCGAACGCGACGACCCTGCGCGTCATCGATCGCGAGCGTCACGCGGCCGGCTTTCGGTGCGGTGTAGGGAACTGGCACCACGCCACCGGCATCGACTTCTTCCATCGCCGCCAGGAACGCTGGCTTGGGCAATTTCAGATTACCTGATTTCTCAAACACCACCGGGCCCCAGCCCTGGTGCGCGGTCCAGAAAAATTCGCGGCTCGAATGCCCGACCGCAAGGTTGTCGCTGTAACGATGCACCGGCCAATCGGCCTCACCCCACAACAATTCGAAACCACAGGCGAAGTCCTTCGGCTGCTGACCAGCAGTAGTGATCAGCGCCCACGGCAGCTTGATCTCCTGGACATAACCGCGGCCGTCGGCGTCAGCGACGAACGCCTGCTCCGCGCCACCGTCGAGCTTCCAGCCGTCGACCGGGAACAACTTGCGTTCACCACCACCGAACGGCTCAGTCAGCGACTTGCCGTAATCGAGGTGCATGAAGCTCTGTTGTTTCGCCGCGAAGTACCACGCCGTCACGTGGCTAATGCGATCGGTCTTGAGGCGCAACTGCAGCGCGTCACCGGCCCACCCCTTGGACGCCTGGAAGTGCGGATCGTGGCTGTTGCCGAGCGGCACCGGATCCTTCCACCGCAGCGCAATGTAACAGGCGGTCGCGTCGTACATGATCGATGCCTCGACGCTGTAGACATCGCGCAGGGTCTCCAGGTCGTAACACATCAGCACGCTGCCGGAGAGATCCCAATCGCCGAGCTTGCCATCGATCACCACTGGTCCCGGCGGCGGCACCGCGTGGATGCCGTGGTTGTCGCTTTGGGTGGCGTACAATGGGCTGAACGCCGCCAAGGCGAACGACGACAGCAACAACGGACGGATGAAGGACATGGGGACTCCTAAGAACGAGGCGGACAGAAGAAGTACGCCACCACGCCCCGGCGATGACCATGCACCCCCCGTCGCTTCAATGGAGCGGTGAACCGAAGACCGGTGTGCCTTGCCCCTGGGGGCGTGGGCGGCCCGCCCGCGCGGGTTCGATGACGGCCACACCGAGTGCGAGGGATTCCGCTGGAACATGGTCATCACGCGCGGGCGAGCCGCCCACGCCCCCAAGGGGAAGACGTGGAGCACATGATGCGCCAGGGCTTTCCTGGCGCGAACCTGCCCCATGATCCCGCCCCACAGCCAAGGACACCGCCATGTACCCGACCCAGATGACCGACCCGATCCGTGAGGAAGTTGCCCAGATCGGTCTGACCGAACTGAAGACCCCGGCCGAGGTCGATGTCGCGCTGAAAAAGCCCGGCACTACGCTGGTGTACGTCAACAGCATCTGCGGCTGCGCCGCCGGCGGCGCGCGGCCTGGCCTGTTCATGGCACTCAAGGATGCGGTGAAGAAACCGACTCAAGTTACCACGGTGTTCGCTGGCGTCGACAAAGAGGCCACCACCAAGGCGCGTGGCTACTTCGCCGAGTACCCGCCGAGCAGCCCGAGCGCGGCGTTGCTCAAAGACGGCGAAGTGGTGTGGGTTCTGCACCGCCACCAGATCGAAGGCCGTCACCCGGAGCAAATCGCGCAGCAGTTCAAGGCGGCGTTCGAAGCGAATTGCTGAGCCAGAGATGGCGATCCAGTACCTCGACGACGTCTATGAGTTCGTCCGAGGTGAGATCCGGTTCCCATCTGACGGTCGCGAATCACTCTGGGTCAAGATTAATTGGGAAAATACCGATGGACGTCATTTCACGTTCAGGATTGAGGCCTTCCCCGGAAAATCTGAGTCCGAGGTACTGGGAAAGCATCCTTTTCGGATGCGCAAACGACTGCGATCGGAATTGGGACGGTAGGCATCTAATCGGAGTCTATGACGGGATCCATGCCAACCTGTACAACGGAGAGATCGAATTCATCCATTGCGAGAATATGGTGAAGATCAAAGGACATGGACTGATTGCCGACTCGATGACAGACATCAATAAAGGCTACGGTCATAGAATCGAGTTTGAAGAACTGGTTTCGCGATTGGTTGACTGATTACAAAACCCCAGGCATCCGCCTGGGGTTTCGCGTTAAGCAGCACCTGACCCGCCCGTGGAAAAACCTTCCGGACCATGGCAATCATATTGGCACGTCACGATCAGCACTCAGCTGCTTCGGGCGCCACCGTCACCAATCGACGTTTCCGCATCCCCACCAGTGAACAGGTCGATGTAGGGCGCGTAGCGGAAGCGCCGATTGCGCGCAAAGCCGGTCATCTCGCTCAGGACGCCTATCCGCATCAGGCGCGACACCAGGCTGTTGGCGGCGACGTAGCTGGTTCCGGTCAACTGCATGACGTCGTTTACCGACACGATCGGTCGATCGAACAGCGATTCGAGCACCTTGTGCCCGTTGCCGGCGGCGCGGCCGAGCTGGTCGGTGATTGCCGAGCGATGGCGTTCCCTGAGCAGCAGGATGCGCCGGGCCGTTTCGGCCGCTTCGCCGGCAACCGCGATCACACCGCGCAGGAAGAACGCGAGCCATTCCTCCCACGCGCCGCGATCGCGCACCGCCTGCAAGTGGTCGTAGTACGCTTGGCGGTGCTGCTTGAACCAGTGCGACAAGTACAGCACCGGCTTGTGCAGCACCGCGCGCTCGGTGAGCAGGAAGGTGATGAGCAGGCGTCCAACGCGTCCGTTGCCATCGAGGAACGGATGGATGGTTTCGAACTGCACATGCGCGAGCGCGATCTTCACCAACGGCGGCAGGCCATCCTCGGCGTGCAGGAAGCGCTCCAGATCGCCCAGGGCCTCGGGCACCGCATGCGGTGGCGGCGGCACGAAGGTGGCGGTGCTCAGGGTGCAACCTCCCGGGCCGATCCAGTTCTGACTGGTGCGCAATTCGCCCGGTTGCAGATGACCGCCACGCACGCCGTGCATCAGCTCAGCATGGATCTCGCGGATCAGGCGCACCGACACCGGCAGTTCGCCGAGCCGTGCCAGACCGTGGTTCATCGCCCGCACGTAATTGACGACTTCGTCCACATCCCGTGGCAAGTGCAGCCCGACGAGTTGCGCCTCGGCGGCCAACAGGTCATGCAACGAACTCTGCGTCCCCTCGATCTGGCTGGAGAGCACCGCCTCCTTGCGCACGTACATGAAGACGAAGAGGTCCGGGTTGGGCAGGGTGAGCACCGACCCATCGAGGCGCCCCAGAGCCCGGTCCGCCGCCGACAGGAGCCCCTGGACCTCCCCCGCTAGCGCGACCGGCGGATGCGGGGGAAGCGCCGCGGGGTGGAAGGCCCGGTAGCCGGTGGCCTGGGTCAGGTACCGACCGGCCCTGGGCTCGGGGGTGATGGGCTCCGCCATGTGCTGCGCTGCCTTTCGCAAGGCCGCCGGATCGCCCGTGTGCGATAGGCAGCCTTTAACAAGAGACAGGTTTGGCGGCCTTGGGATAGGCTGCAAGCAGTATGGGGCCGCATTAAGCCACAGGAGGCAGGGGACCGCCCCCTGACCAAACCCGACTCACGTGGCGATCAAGCCCGGCCGAGGTCGATGTCGCGCTGGCGCGCGGCCTGGCCTGTTCATGGCACTCAAGGATGCGACGAAGAAGCCCACCCAGGTCACCACGGTGTTCGCCGGCGTCGACAAAGAGGCCACCACCAAGGCGCGTGGCTACTTCGCCGAGTACCCGCCGAGCAGCCCGAGTGCCGCGCTGCTCAAAGACGGCGAAGTGGTGTGGGTTCTGCACCGCCACCAGATCGAAGGCCGTCACCCGGAGCAGATCGCGCAGCAGTTCAAGGCGGCGTTCGAAGCGAATTGCTGACTTGATGTCCGATGGCCGATGGCCGATGGCCGATGGCCGATGTCTAGCCGTTCGGTGTCCGATGTCCGATGTCCGATGTCTAGCCGTTCGGTGTCGGTTATGAACTCAATGACAAACCCCAGGCCAAGTGCCTGGGGTTTTGCATGTTCCGTGGCACGGGCGTCTCGCCCGTGGTTGAGCGCCATGACCACGGGCGAGACGCCCGTGCTGGAAAGCTAACCGCGGTTGTCGCCACCCCGGAGGGGAGGCATGGTAATAGCCCGGCACTTAAGTGCCGGGAACGGGAGCAGAATTTTCACTAGTCCTGGAGGGACGACTGAAATTTTCGAGGGTTCAGCCGTCCCTCGGGGACTACGAATATTTTTCGTCGCGAGTCCCGGCACTGAAGTGCCGGGCTATTACCACAACGTCCCTGCGGGACGCGCTCAGCTTTCCAGCTTTGGCGAGACGCCCGTGCCACGGGTGACTGCCACGATCACCGGTAGATCGGGAATTTCCCGCACAGTGCTTTCGCCTTGGCGCGCACCTCAGCGATGATTGCCGCGTCACCCTTGGCCTTCAGCGCACGATCCACCAGACGCGCGACCTCGATCGCTTCCGTGGGGCCGAAGCCGCGTGAGCAGATCGCTGGCGTACCGATGCGGATGCCGCTGCCTTGTTGCGCGGGCTGCTGATCGAAGGGAATCAGGTTCTTGTTCACCGTGATGCCAACGGTGTGCAGGAGGTCTTCCGCCTGTTTGCCGGTGACGCCGTTCGACATCACGTTGAGTGAGAACAGGTGGTTGTCGCTGCCGCCACTGACCACCGACCAGCCGAGTTTTTTGAACTCGTTGGCCATCGCCGAGGCGCTGGCTTTCACCCGGCCCATGTACTCGCTGAACTCGGGACGCAGCGCTTCGCCGAAGGCCACCGCCTTGGCGGCGATGACGTGCATCAGCGGGCCGCCCTGGATGCCTGGGAAGACGCGGCTGTTGACCTTCTTGGCGTGCTCGGGCGTGCGGCTGAAGATCATGCCACCACGCGGACCACGCAGGGTCTTGTGCGTGGTAGTGGTGACGAAGTCGGCGTGGCCGAAGGGCGACGGGTGGTGGCCGGTGGCGACCAGGCCGGCGATATGTGCCATGTCGACGAACAAGATCGCGCCGACCTTTTTGGCGATCGCGGCAAAACGCGGGAAATCCAGGGTGCGCGAATAGTTCGACGCGCCGGCGATGATCATCTTGGGCTGGAACTCGGTGGCGATGCGTTCGACTTCGTCGTAGTCGATGATCTGCGCGTCCTGCGTCACGCCGTAACTGGCGATGGTGTAGTCGAGGCCAGAGAAGTTGAGCTTGTAGCCGTGCGTCAGGTGGCCGCCGTGGTCGAGCGACATGCCCAGGACCTTGTCGCCCTTTTGCAAACCAGCGGCCATGTAGACCGCCATGTTGGCTTGCGAACCCGAGTGCGGCTGGACGTTCACCGCGTAGTCGGTCTTGAACAACGCCTGCGCGCGTTTGATCGCGATCTCTTCGGCCTTGTCCACTTCTTCGCAACCGCCGTAGTAACGTTTGCCGGGATAACCTTCGGCGTACTTGTTGGTCAGCACCGAACCCTGCGCTTCGAGCACCGCGGTGGAGACGATGTTCTCCGACGCGATCAGTTCGATGGTGTCCTGCTGACGCGTCCACTCGGCCTGGATGATGGCGGCCAGTTCGGGATCGACGTCACTCAACGACCGCGGAGCGGTGTGGGCGATGCGGTACGGGGAGGATTCAGCGACGCGGGTCGAGTGGATGGCCATGGGCAGCTCCAAGGAAAGGCCACTGTTGTTCACCAGCGGGACGGTCCGCAAGCGAGACGATACGTGGCGGTTCGTGAGGTGCCCAGGCGCGCGGCAAACGGATCAGTGATCCAGAGACTTCCTCGCGGTTACCCGCGTCAGCCACACGCCCGAAAGCAGTGCGGCCCAGCGCCAGTCGTCCCTGGGCGGGGGAGTGTGGTGCGGTCGGATGGGGCTCAAGCAGCAGGTGGGGGAGGCGAGACGGCGTGGTGTGCCTTCCCCCTGGGGGCGTGGGCGGCCCGCCCGCGCGGTGGTGATGCAGGTGTCGCGGTGATCCTGTGCGCAAACCAACAGACAACATCCCATGCGCGGACGAGCCGCCTACGCCGCCTACGCCCCCAGACGCCCCCAGAAGGACAGCCCTCGCCAAACATCGCGCGCGGGGCTGTTCGCGGCTGGCAAACCACCACCACCTGACGATCCTCGCCGTCCGCCCGCCGACCCTGTTGGGCGTCCTCCTCCTATGCCCTCCGCATCCTCCTCCACTGCTGCACCATGCACCGCTGTCCGAGGCACTGCTTCGCAGCGCGGCTTCTCGCTCGTCGAGCTGCTGGTGGTGATCGGCATCATCGCGACGATGACTGGATTGGTTCTGGGTGGATTGTTCCGCTCGCGCGACGGCAACCGCTTGCTGGCGGCAGAACACGTGCTGGCCGATTCGATTCGTCAGGCGCGCCATACGGCCCGTTCGACCGGTTCGCCGGTCGAGTTGCGTCTGACGCCGGTGCTCAGCGGTACTGAGGTGGTCGGCGCCAAACTTGCCGGTGTCAGCCGCGTGGTGTTGTGGAGTGAGACCTTCGACAAGGAACGCGACTCGGATGACAATGGTGTCATCGATGACAACATTCCCCTCCCTGACGTAGGCCAACCTCCCAACGGCGTGGTACTCGGTCGCAGCGGCAATGGTCGCTTGGCCAGCGCTGATCATCCCATCCCCACGCGAGCATTACCACGTGGCGCTAACATTGTACGCAGCGGGCGCACGGATGGGTTCTACTTGGCATGCAGCGTACAACCGCCGCGCATTACTGGATTGACCACCATCATCATTCCCTTGGTGATGATCGGCGAAGATGGTTCCCGCGAAACCAGTCAGTGCGGCATCGGACTTCGACCACACCAAGCGACGATTCAGCAGCGCACGCCAAACAATCCCAACGACCTTGCCGCGCTGGTCACCGGCTGGGATCTGACCGGTTGGGTCTGCGATGAAGCCGGTGTGGAATTTGCCCTGAACGCCTCGACCGATCCCATCACGACGCGTTTGGCGCGTGAGCCATGGGCCCTGGGACCAGAATTGGCGAACCTGATCAGTGGCGGTCAATGGGTTGATGTCGGTCTGCTCTACGATGGTCGACGAATGGTTTTGTACCTCAATGGCCAGCGCATCGCCGAACGTCGCACCGGTGTTCCTGCCACACTACGTGCAGACGGTGAACAGCTACACATCGGATCCCTGCTTACTGTGGGACCACCAGCAACCATCGACTACGCGCCGGCACCCATCGATGATATCCGTCTGTACCGACTCGGTGGTGGAGACGTCGCTGATCTGCCCGGCAACGTGGTGCTGGTCCCTGGGGTGCGCGCTGCTGCGACAGCAACCATCGGCTGGCGCATCCTCTGCCAACCAGATGGTCGAGTGGAAGTCACGCGGGATGATGACACCGAGACCGCTCCCATCAACGACCGCGAAACCACAATCGCCCCAGGGCCACGCGCCGGGCATACGGCCACCATCGTGCTCGGTCAGTTGCGCTCCCCAGGCACTATTCAGAACGCCGAGCTGACCGTAACACTCGATGGACGAGTGCTCAGCCGTTTGCTCAGTGAGCAGCCAGTGGGAGCACCCGCCCAATGACCAGCCGCTCCGGTGCCGCCCTGGTGATCGCCATCGTCGTGCTTGCGGCGATGCTGATGCTTGGACTGCCATTCCTCTTCACCCAGTCGGGCAGCCTATCGGGCATCCGCAGTTATAATCACGGTCGTCTCGCGAGCATAGGCCAGGATTCGGCGCAAAGCATGGGCGTGGACGCTGGGGCCCGCGCCGTGAGCTACCATTTGCAGCGGGATGGTGTGACCACACCGACGGGACTAGTGCTCGACGACTGGACCGACCTGTTCCACGACCTGAACGGCAGCGATCCGCAGAGCGGCCTGCGCCGTGTCGGCGTCAACCGCATCGAGTTCGACACCCGCAACCACGCCTTTGCCTTGCCGGGTGACCGGTTCCTTGAAGGTCTGCCTGCTGCCGAACGTGATCTGCTGTTGCAACGCTATCCCACAACGGTGGGACTCGCGATCGAGGACGAATCGGGCAAGCTCAATCCCAACCACCTCAACATTCGCGCATGGACACGTCTGCTCACTGCCGTCGGCATCACTGATTGGACCGACGGTCGCGCACCCCAGAACGATGAAGGCCGCAAACAACTCGCACGCGCGTTGTCGGTGATGCGTTATCAACTGCCGGGTGGTCGCATCACCCACCTCGACCAGTTGCTCCAAGCTGAGCCGCCAGCGACCTACGGCACTGCGAACACGCCGATGCCGGCTCCACGCCGCGGATTGACGCGCGCGGAACTCGAACGCCTGCGACCGTACCTCACGGTGTACGTCCCAGCGCAAGCGCGCGGTGGGCTCATCGATCTGGGTACGGTGCTGGGCGTCGACGGCTCGTTGATAACGCTCGACCACGACGAACCGCAGGCAGTGCTCGCCTTCCCGATCGTACCGCTGCTCATCGGCGTCGGCACCTCGCTGGTGGTCAACGATCCACCCGACCCCAACGTGGCTGCCGAGCAGCAGGGCTTCGTGATGCCGGCCATCGGTGAGACTACACGCCGCCCGCGTGTTGGAGCCGCGGTGGCGATCGATGCACCGCCGACGATCAACCTGCACCAGGCCGAGGAAATGGTGCGACGGACCTTTGCGCCGCAACCGTTGCCGTCCGCGACCGCACCCGCAACGCCAGGACAACCGCCGAATCCAGCATTGCTCACCGCCCTCGCAGGTCTGGGATCGCTCGGCAACGATGCGCTTGGACGCCCACGCACGCCGTTCGATCTGTTGGCACCGTTGTCGGTGGTGGATGAACGCGGCACCACCCACGTGCTGGCGACCCGCGAAAATGATCCGGGCGCGAGCGTGCCGTTTGCCTTGATCAACGGCTTTTCCATTCAGGTCGATCCGACTTCCGGTATTCCCGTGCTGGATGCGCGCGCATCGCTCATCCGCGTGGTGACCGGCAGCCTGGATCTTTTTCCCGCGCGTGGCTTCGCCGCGATCTTCCTTAATAGCGATCCGAACAAGCCACGGGAAATCATCGAATACCGTCGCAGCACCCCTGGATTGCCGCTCTCCAACGATGAGGTGTCCAATTTGGTCGAGGTGCAACTGCGCGATGTCCGGCGCGGCCTCAACGGTGCCACCGGCCTGAGCAACAACACGGCGCAGACCTTCCCCGCCGGCACCGATCGCAACCAGTACGATCGCCCTGCCGATCTGCACCTGACCGTGCTGGTGCCGCATGAACAACATCCAGTCGGCATCGCCTCGCAGGGCGTCATCACCATCTCCAGCACCGCCACCGTTACTGATCCCGCCGGCAATCAGACGGCGCAGGACCAGCACCGCGTCATCGCTCAGACGTTGCCGCAGGAATCAGCGCTCGAAGCCCGCTGGGACAAACAGGCGGCATTCCACGCCTTGTTGTCGCAACGTCACGGCAGTCTGCTGGCGACCTTCCCGCGGCCGAACCTGCGTTTGACCGGCGTGTTGCCACAGGACGCGCTGAATGTCGATGCGATGGGCACCCGCTACGTCCCACCGTTCGTTCCCGATGACCTTGATGCCTCGCTCGGAGTGAAGCCCGCGGTGATGCGTTCGCTGCTGACGCACCCACACCTGAACCGCAACTGGAGCGTGAGTTTTTCTGGCAGCGGTGCGTCAGCGCTGCATCGCAACGGTGCCGGGAACCCCAATGAAAGCGGTCCACTGGGCGCGCGCTACAGCACCACCGACATCCAACCAGAAGGTTTGGCGTTGGATGCCAATCGTGTGCTGGCCTATCCCAATCCCAGCAATGGGTTCCTGCGTGACCGGTACGTCATGCCGGATCCGATGAATGCCAATTCCGGACTGCTGGCACCGCTCGAAGGTCGACAGTTCGCCGTGTGGGTGCGCCCGGATGCAAACTGGAACGACCAAGTCGCGCTGCTCGATATGCGCATGCCCGCAGCCAATGTCAGCGAACGCCTGACCGGTGCTGTGTTACCCGATCAATCTCAAGATGTGCGCAGCATCAATCCCAGCGACGCCGCGATCAGCAACCGCTTCACGCTGGTCTACGATCCGGCCGTGCAACAACTCGTACTGGTGCTCAACCCCGGCACCATCCCACACGCGGCCGATTACGGTCCGGCGATCCCACGCCAGACCTACGGCCGGACCACCGGCATCCCGATCAAGGACGATGTTTGGCCAGCGGTGAATCCTGAATGCCTGGGCAACGGTGGCGTACATCCGATGGCGAGCACGCCACCGGAGGTCGCGATCCAATACCGCTATTTTGTCGGTGATCGTTTCAAACGCGGCGAGTGGCACTTGGTACAGGTCGCCTTCAGCAGCAATCAACCCGGCGGTATGGCGATCATCGTCGACGGCTTGGTCGGACGCGATGTCACCCGCATACCGACAGACGTCACGGCAATGAAGGTCCCCGGTGACCATATGACCCAGCCGGTGCTGACGCTCGCCACCGACCTGCCGACCACCGAGCAGGTGCGGGACATCGGCACACGTGCGCTCTACGTCGACCGCATCTTACTGCGGGCGCTGGCCTTCGATGGCGGCAACGCCCCGTTGCGAGGTGCGGCGGCGGTGCGGCGCCTGCTGCCAGAACGTGGATTGGTGCGTATCGGTCGCGAATACATCAGCTACCAATGGATCGACGATGACGGCGCGCTGCGCGACTGCGTGCGCGCTCGTCGGCAACGCACCCACGGGGGCGTTGACGCCAACGGCATACCGACCTGGAACGAGTCGCACGTCATGGAACCACACCGCCTCGGCGACGCGGTGTATCCCGGTGGTTTCGCGTTTTCCATCCAACAGAACGTGCCGTGGTACCGCGGCGGTTGCCACTTGGCACAACCGATGCCGGACGGTGATCCCGCACATAAGTATCAAGTATGGGCCAACGTCGGTATTCCGTTGTTGGAAGCGACCTCGACCGCCATCCCCTTGGTGGGTGGCGTGATCGGGCAGTTCCCGCCACGTGGCTACGTGCTGATCGGTCCGCATCAGGTGTACTACGACAACAACAACGTACTGCCGAGCGCTGTCAGTCCGCCGGGCCTGCTCAACGTCCACTACTGGGGCTCAATCACGATCACCAACCCGGATGGCTCGACCACCACACGCAATGATTGGATTTCCGGCCTGCCGACGTCATTCACCGCCACCGACGAGGTGGTGCTGATCAGTCAGGAGATCGCCGGGGCCGATCCCACGCGCTCACGTGCGTATGCGCCCTCCGGCTTCATGCAGCTTTATGATGCCCGCTCGGCAACAGCGGGTGCAAACGCCGGTCGCGCGGAGTGGATCAGCTACAGCGAGATCCGTTCACGCACCGACTACAAGACCACCCAAGGAGCACGGGTGTCGTACCTCATCAATCTGAGCGAGGAGACCACCGCCATCGTGCCGGACCCCGATCCGATGCAGCCACCTACCTATGTGAAGGTGTTGCGTGGCGGCTTCTGGTTCGCCGATGGACGCAGCGCGCCGTTCATCCGCTTCGGCACACGCGCTCGCGAACGTACGGGTTTCGCTGCTGCCGACTTCAGCGACTACAATCCAACCGTGCACACCTTCCCCGCGCTCACCACCCGGGTGATCCCAGTGCAGACTGATCTGGAGATCGCCTACCTGCTGGAGGCTGGCGATGTGGTGACCTTGGCACCGCAGCGCATGGGCAATGGGCAGCGGGCGCTGCAGATGTGCGTACGCTATTCCGCCGACGACTCCTTTCCTGAGGACAAGGGCAGCGCCAGCGCAACAGCGTGGAACTCAATGAACCGGCACTTCGCCTTTACTGAGGCGATCCCTGACGACTGGAATCCCGGCAACTACGGCTTCCACCTGCTGTCCTGGCCTTGCTGGACGCCAGAAGACGACCTCAGCCAACTCAACACCGCCAGCGCATGGTCGACCAACCGCCTGGGCTGGGTGCTGCCATGGGGCAATGCGTTCGCTCCCGATTTCACGCCCAACAACGGTTCGCCGGCGAACCGCAGCATCACCTTCATGACCACTGGTGCCGCCGGTACGACAGGGGCCGTCGCGACAATCGATGCCATCCATGCCGGCGAACAGCCGGGGTGGCAACAGGGTACACAGGCGCAGGCCAACATCGTGCCGCCGGACAACAACCCGTGGCTGGATGACCAACCGCTCACCGCTCGTTTGACGATCCGCACCGACCAGACGGTGTTCGCCTCCTCGTATGGCCTGATCGAGATCGGTGGTGAGGTCTTCGCTTACAAGATTGATGCGACGCAAGATCGCCTGGACGCCGAACGTCCGATGAATCCCGATCCGGTGCGGGGCAACCAGGCGTGGCTGATCGCTCGCGGCCTGCTGGGATCAAGCCGCCGGGTACACCAGGGTTCCGAACTGGTGTTGCACCTGCCAATCGGTCCGGTCGCCGAGATCGTCGAAGCCTTGCCCGTGGATGCCTTGGGCGATGTCCAGGTCGACGGCTTCTTCGCTGCTCCTGCGATGTTGTTGACTAGCCGCAATGGCGATCGGATGGAACTGACCACTATGCCCAACAACCACACGGCACCGTGGCTGCGCGGGATGTACAACACCACGCCGGTGGCGTGGACAGGACGCCCGGACAGCAACACCTTCGACAATCTCGCGCCGCTCGCGATCGGGTGGTGGCCGCGCTATCCCAGTGCCTTGCCCAACCATTTCGTCGGCGAGTCCAATGTGGTCGCCGATCTGATCAAAAAAGAACAACAAGGCCTGCCGCTTAGCAATGAAGAGCAGGAGCGTATACAGAATCTGTCTGCGCTGTTGCGCAGCCGCAGTTATGCCTGGGCTGGTTTTCCCCTGCGCTTCCATGACTGCCTGTTCAAGGGTACCGGCTTGGCATCCGTGAACGTGCTCAGCACCGGCGATGGCCTCTTCGATCTCCATGCCTTGGGACTCGATGGCACCTTCGATTGGAATCAGGCCGGACGCGCGACCATCACCACCAATGGCATGCTGCCGACCGCTCCCGTCGATGTCAGCGGTGCTTTCGTCTCCGACCGCTTCGTTGCCTTGACGGATGAAATCATCAACGGTCGCCTGACCACTCCTGCCAATACACGCCGTCCGGTTGATGGCGCAGAGCTGCGAGTGGTATGGAGCTATACCAATCCGCCGCTGGCCAGCAGCGCGACACCAGCCCAGTGGCTGCAGCAAGCCGCCACCAACGGCAACCGCGCCCCGATGATCGGTCCGGTCTACCTGCGTACGCGCGCGCCGAACAAGGTGCTCAACGTCGAACGGTGACAACTGAGCCGTCTGAAAACCGGAACATGACATGGAGGACCGGAGATCCGGAGGAAGTCAGGAAGCAGATCGCCCGCACGGAGTCCATGCTTTCTGACTCGCCGCTCCTCCGGATCTCCGGTCCTCCATGTCCGATCGTGTGCTTCCAGATAGCGTCTGAGTCACGGCTGCGCCGGTGGTTCCCACGGCAATTTTCCGAGCATGCGTCCGAGCATCTTCACCGCGAAGATCTGCAGGCGTTCGCGGATCTGGTCCTCACCCACACCGATGTCGAGGTTCAGTTCCGGTGCGGTGCCGATGACGCTGCCTTCGTTGGGATGGAAGGCCATGTAGGCGAGGATGGCTTTGAGTTTTTCATCCGGCACTTCACGGCGCAGGCGCTGATAAACAAACAGCGGTAGCTCTGACTCGAACTGGCCCTGGCCAATGTCCATCAGCGCGCAGGCGCTGATGAGATTGCGCACCTTCTCGGTGTTGTCGAAGACGTGGCCGGGCGCCCACACCGCGAACTTGGCGAGGAAATCCTCCCAGTCGGTCTTGCGCTCGGGGAATTCGTCGTTGCGGCTGAAGTCCTGCGCGAACGGGCACACCCAGGTGTTGTCGGCAGAGAACTCCTCCCAGCGGATCTGGGTGATCTGTTCGTCGGTCGGCGGTTTGGGCGCATCGGCAGGTTTGGTGTCGACGTGGGTGGTGCCGGGAACGGTGGGCGTCGCGGCTGGTGTATCGGATGGTTTCGCGGCCGGCTCCGCGGCCGGCGTAGATGCCGCCGGTTTGGGCTCGGCAGGTTTGTCCTCGGCGTGCGCGGCGAGGACTAAAGACAGGCAGGCCACTGAGACGCAGAGACGCCGAGCAAAACGCCGAGCGAACAGCGAACGGACGGACCCACACGCACGCACCGCGGCCGCATCTGCGTGATCCCCCTCTGCGTCTGTGCGTCTCTGCGGCCGATCCATGCGGTTCCTTTCTACGTGATACGGCGAACAGCGCGTCGCGCTCACGCCACCTTCATCAGGCGGCCCAGGAAACCGGCGGCGACCCAGGTGGCTAGCGCCAATCCCACCCACCACCACGCCGAGCGCGGCAGTCGCTGATCAGCCTCCCAACGGAACAATTTCCAGCCCGCCAGGGTCGCTGAGCCGCCGATCAGCAGCAGGATGGCCGCCCGCCAGATGAAGTTCTCCCACACGAAGTCATGGGTGTAGCAGCGTTCGATGAGCCGCATCGCGTGCCGGCCGGGCAGGAACATCGACACGGTTTCGGCCCATTTGGGCAGCAGGTGGATCGGTACGCCGACGCCGCCGATCATGATCATCGGCAGGAACAGGCTCTGCCCGAGTGCCTGCACCGCACCGATACTGTTGGCGATGGCGGCGATGACCAAGCCGATGCCGATGAAGGCGAAACTTACCAGCACGAATGACGCGATCAGCGCGAGCGGCTGTTTCGGCCACGGCAGGTCATAGATCCACATCGCGAGGGCGATCTGCAACGCCACCGAGGTCGCGATCAGCACCAGACGCGAGGTGATGGTGCTGGTGATAAAGGTGCCGGCGCCCAGTGGCGTCAGGCGGTAACGCCGCCACACCCCGCGGTCGCGTTCGTTCACCAGGGTGATCGGCAGACCGAAACACGCGCCGCCCAGAATGCTGATCACCAACAGCGGGCCGATGACGTTGGTGATCTTGTGCTGGCCGAAGATCGCCACGAAAGCGATGAGGAAAAACACCGGCACGACGTAGCCGAAGATGAGCGCCTGCCGATTGCGGCAGTTGAGCACCAGGCTGATCCAGACATGTTGCCAGAAGCCGGACATCATCGGGATTTGTCCGATGTCCGATGTCCGATGTCCGATGTCGACCGATCACCACGTCCGGTAGATGTCACGTATCCGAGGTCCAACTTCTGGCCTCCAACGTCCGGCAGCACGCCACCACACATCCGGTGACCACGGGACATCGGACATCGGACATCGGACATCGGACAAGTCTTCCGCATCAATCCCTCAGCCTGCGACCGGTGAGCTCAATGAAAACATCTTCAAGCGACGGCTTGCGGATCTGCAGATCGATGAGCGTCGCACCGACAGCTTCCAGGTGGTGCACCAACGCGATCACCGTGCGGTTGATCGCGCCGCTGCTGATACGCGCGACCAAGCCGTCGACTTCGACCGCGGTGGAGTTCTCCAATGCCGCGAGCGCGGTGCGATCGAGCGGCCGGTCGGTCGTGCAGACGATCCGCGTCACCGACGCCGAACGTGCCACCAGCGCCGCTGGCGTATCGCAGGCGATGACCTTGCCGTGGTCGATGACCGCCACGCGATCACACAATTCTTCCGCTTCTTCGATGTAATGCGTGGTGATCAGCACACTGCCCCCGGCGGCCTTCATCGCGCGGATGACGGCGTGCAGTTCACGCCGCGCCTGCGGATCCATGCCGGCGGTGGGCTCGTCGAGGAACAACACTTCCGGTTCATTGATCACCGCCAGAGCCAATCCCAGGCGCTGCTTCTGTCCCCCGGACAAGCTGGCAAAGGTCGCGTCGGCCTTGTCGCCCAGACTGAAGCGGTCGAGCAAACTCTGCGGCGTGACGCTGTGGCGATAGAAACTGGCGAACAGCGTCAGCGCTTCGCGCACGCGGATCTGCTCCGGCAACGAGGTCGCTTGCAGTTGCACGCCGATACGTTCACGCATTGCCGAGGGATCACGCCGCGCGTCGATCCCACAAACGCTGATGGTTCCAGCGTCCGCCGCACGCAGGCCGATGATACATTCCAGCGTCGAGGTTTTTCCCGCACCGTTGGGACCAAGCAGCGCGACGATCTCGCCCGACGCGACCGACAACGACACACCACGCACGGCCTCGACCGCGCCATAGCGTTTGACCAGATCAGTAACTTCGACCGCCGCAGGCATGGGCGGGACGTTAGTGGTCACGGTCACGGACGCCAATCACCGTTCTGCACTGGCACGGGCGTCTCGCCAATGCTGGGAAGCTAAGCCGAATGAATTGAACCGCCACGACGCGACGACGCCACGGGAAGGCGGAAAACCGCTGGACTGTCCGGCCCTGGCCTCGGTTTCGTACTGTGGCGTCGTCGCGTCGTGGCGGTTCAATTGAATTTGATGTTGACGGGGTCTTAGCTTTCCAGCATTGGCGTATCGCCCGTGGTCGTTCGTCAGCGAGCACGGGCGAGACGCCCGTGCCACGACGAATGGCGCTCACGCAGCGAACAAGCCACTCCACCACGCCGGCGGCTGCGTGCTCCACAGCACCACCACGATCGCGCTGGCGATGAGCAGCAACGACGTGGCGATGAGCGCGAACGCCAACAGGTGACCGACGCGCGGGATGTCGGCACCCGCCCCGACGGTGTTGAGCCGCAGGTTAAGCACCAAGCCATGCAGGTGCATAAACAAGGCGATACCACAGGCAAAGGTCAGGCCGCTGCGCAGCAGGCCATCCGGTGACAGCCACCGTGCGAGCAAGATCGGCCCAAGAATCATCGGCAGCACGTACGGCGCGATCAGAATCGGTATCGCGCGCAGCAGATTGACCGGTTCATGACGGATCTCGCCGCCTTGACCGGCGGTGGCGTGGATGGCGCCGACGCGCACGAATAACAATAAGCACATCAGCGCATGCGCGCTTTCGTGCAGCCACGTGTGCAGGAACAGATTCGGTCGCCGCCAGAACGCCAACATCAAACCCAGCAGCAGTCCGGCGAAGAGTGCGTATTCCTCCGGCGGTGGACCTGTGACCTCACCCCATCGCCGGGTCAGCACGATCCAACACCACGGCACCAGCAACACCCACGCGGCACCACCGGCCACCACATCGAACACCAGACGGGCAATTCGCGTGATCATCACTGGTGACGTAGGGGTTGGCCAGCGCGGTGAAAGCCCGGAAGTCCACCATACGTTGGTCACTGCCCGGGTCCCGGCATCCTTGCAGCCCCGGCCACTGCCCCGACCATCACCCGCCATGAGTGGCACCACGGATGCATTTCTTGTCGGCTTGATCGGCCAACTGCTGGTCGTCGACCTCGACGAGTCGTACCTGGTGATCGGAACGCTCCGCACGGTCGACGACCACCACCTTGCCTTCACCGAGGCCGATTTGCACGACCATCGTGAAGCCAATTGCACCAAGGACGTTTACCTGCTGGAGACCCGCCAACTCGGCGTGCGCTTCAATCGCAAGCACGTCGTCGTTCCCCGTTCACGTGTGCTGGCGATCAGCCGGCTGGAGGACATCACGCCATGAGAGCACTCACCGTCATCATCCTGGTGCTCGCCACCATTTGGTGCGCCGGCAACGTCATCCTGGGTGCGGTCGCGGCCAAGGGTGTGTTCATGCATGCCTCGCCGTATCCTGATGCGGTCATCAGCCGCGAAATCGCCGGCGCGATCTTCGGCAAGATCCTTGAACGCTGGAGCTTCGCCGTCGATGTCGGCTTTCTGCCGCTGATCGGGGTGCTCATCCTGCTCTTGGCTGGCGCGCTGCTGAATCTCAAACGCATCGGCATGATGGTGCTCTGCCTTGCCGCGCTGGGCGGGATTGCCGGAGTACACCTGTGGTCGCGAGCGATCCTGCATGAAGCAGTGGCGACCGCACCACCCACCGACCCCAAAGCACCGTACACCGTCGAGCAGCGCGAAACCTTCAACACCCTGCACAAACGTTCCACCAGCGTATTCAGCGCCGAAGCCGGCCTGCTGCTGCTGCTGATCATCGGCTGTGGCATCGCCCTGGGACGCCAAGCCGACCCGGTCGTCACTTCCGCTTCCACGACCAATCATTAGGGTGCCGCGGATGGTCCGAGCACAGCCACTACACGTCATGACCGGCCCGGCGCTGCTGGTTGTGCTGGGATTGTCAGCCGGCTGCGTCGAACACCGCACCGCCGTCAATCCACCCTTGCCCGCTGCCCCAGCGGCCGCGGGCGAACCGGCGACCATCACCCAGCTTATCACTGGCGCCACGGTGACCGACGAACCCCGAGTACCCATCACCGAATCGTCGCACCTGCCGATCGATGTGCCGGTGAGCGTGTGGCGGCGCGACAGCGACGGCACCCTCAACCGCGGCGAGCTGCGCGTCACCACCGCCTTGCCGTGGTGGCAACGTTTCCCGGCCGACATCGTCACCGACCTTGCCCCGATCGACGCCCAGGTCTTCGCCAGCGGCACCCCGACCTTCACCCCAGTGGTGACCGCTGACCGCAACGAACTCTTCGCGCAAGCCGCGCGTGACGGCTATGCCCGCCGTGACGTCGCACCCACCTCCAAGGACGCTCCGAAAGACGCCCCGAAAGAAGTTCAGGGGAAATCCAGACCATGAATCCGCTGCGCCCGCTGCTGCTGTCAGCAAAACTTTCAGCAAAACTTTCAGCAAAACTTTCAGCAAAACTGTTGCCTGCTCTGCTGTGTGCACTGGTCAGTGCCCCCGCCTGGAGTGCCGATGCGCCGACCGCTGAAGAATGGTCCGGAGTTGAACAGGCGTTGAACGACGAGGCCCCGGACGCGGTGACGAAATTGTCGGCGTTGGTGACCGCCTACCCGCGGTGGAGCGACGGCCAACGCACGCTCGCCCAGGTGCTGTTGCGCCAAGGCCAGGCGGAAGCCGCACTCA
>Ga0105044_10003971_pt1 | contig 20311 bp, 16 predicted proteins | sample MAT01_FD_78092 | JGI IMG/M metagenome (GOLD analysis project Ga0105044, IMG submission 78092) | Freshwater microbial communities from Lake Fryxell liftoff mats and glacier meltwater in Antarctica - MAT-01 | ecosystem: Environmental > Aquatic > Freshwater > Ice > Liftoff microbial mat | place...
CGAGGGGTTTCAGGTCACGCTGCACGGCCCCGACACCGTAGTGACGCGTGAGAAATTCGACCTGATCCTGTATCTGTTTGGCGAGGAAACCCTGTTGACGCGGGGCCGCAACTTCCTTGACTGGGCCAAGGTCAGCGGTAATTTCATCGCGGCGATGCAGCGCCACTGGCATGATATTCCGACGGCAATGATATGCTTTGGCTATCCCTATTACCTGTATGATGCGCCGCGCGTTCCGACCTATATCAACGCCTAAGCCACAATGTAGACGATGCAGGAAGCAGTGGTTGATTGCCTGCTGGGCCGCGCCGCATGGAACCGCCAGAACCCGGTTGATCCGTTCTGCGGGCTGGAGGATGCGCGGTATCGAAGGGCTGTTCAGTCACCGCCCGCAATGAAAAACCCCCGCAGCCAGAGGCAGCGGGGGCGAGTTCGGGTGGCCCGTCAGGGTCACACGGGTCCGGTTATTGGCCGGGTCAGAGCCCGCCTTCGCGGAGCGCCTTTTTGCGCGCCAGTTTGCGCGCACGGCGGATCGCTTCGGCTTTCTCACGGGCTTTCTTCACGGACGGTTTCTCGAAATGCTGCTTGAGCTTCATTTCCCGAAACACACCCTCGCGCTGAAGCTTCTTTTTCAGAGCACGAAGAGCCTGATCGACGTTGTTATCGCGAACACTTACCTGCATGTGGTTTTCACCACCTTCCTAAGTTAGATTTGCGTTGATCGCAGGATGAGGCGATATAGCAAGGCCGGGTGGGCTTGTCTACGGTGCTGCAACGGGAGAGGGAGACGGGTATGGCGGATGATCTGAAAGCAGCGCTGCTGGCGGCGGCCGTGCCGCATGTGGCGTTTGACGGCTGGTCGGATGCAAGCTTTGCCGCTGCTGCCGCTGATGCCGGCATTGCGCCTGCACTGGCGCGCGGGGTCTGCCCGCGCGGGGCGCTGGATCTGGCGCTGGCCTATCATGCGAGCGGCGACGCTGCGATGCGGGCGGCGCTGGCGGGGGCCGATCTTGCCGGGATGCGGTACCGCGAGCGCATCGCCCATGCCGTGCGCCTGCGGCTGGACGGGGCCGACCGCGAGTTGGTGCGGCGCGGCGTGGCGCTGTTTGCCCTGCCGCAGCATGTGGTGGAGGGGTCGCGGGCGATCTGGGGCACCGCCGATGCGATCTGGACGGCGCTGGGCGACACCTCTGACGACATCAGCCATTATTCCAAACGGGCGATCCTGTCGGCGGTCTACAGCGCCACCGCTTTGTATTGGCTGGGCGATACCAGCCCCGGACAGTCTGCGACCTGGGAATTCCTTGACCGCCGGATCGAGAATGTGATGCAGTTCGAAAAGCTGAAAGCCAGCGCAAAGGCGAACCCCGTGTTCAACGCCCTGTTTGCCGGCCCGGCCCGGCTGCTCGCGATGGTCAAGGCACCTGCGGGACGGGTCCAGGATGGCCTGCCGGGTACGGTGAAATGAACGACCTGCCCATCCTGATGCGGGCCGTCGAAATCTCTGCCCCCGGTGGCCCCGATGTGCTGCGCCCGACCTCTCGGCCCGTTCCGGTGCCGGGGCACGGCCAGATATTGATCCGGGTTGCCTATGCCGGGGTCAACCGCCCCGATGCGCTGCAGCGCGCCGGGGTCTATGCGCCACCGGCCAACGCGTCGGACCTGCCGGGGCTGGAGGCGTCGGGAGAGGTGGCGGCGGTAGGCCCGGGGGTGACACGCTGGGAGGTGGGGGATCAGGTGACCGCCTTGCTGCCCGGTGGCGGTTATGCCGAATATGCGGTGACGCAGGCGGCCCATGCCCTGCCGGTGCCCGCAGGCATGGCGATGGACAAGGCCGCCTGTCTGCCCGAAACCCATTTCACCGTCTGGGGCAATGTGTTTCAGCGCGGCGGTTTGCGTGGCGGCGAGCGGTTTCTGGTGCATGGCGGTACGTCCGGCATCGGCACAACCGCCATTCAGCTGGCCGCAACCTTTGGCGCACGGGTGTTTGCCACCGCCGGGACGGATGAGAAATGCGCCCTGTGCCGCAGTTTGGGGGCCGAAGTGGCGGTAAACTACCGCGACGGCGATTTTGTCGAGGTGATGCGCGGGGTTGGCGGGGCCGATCTGATCCTGGACATGGTCGGGGGCAGCTACTTGCCGCGCAATGTCAAGGCATTGGCGGATGACGGGCGGCTGGTGCAGATTGCCTTTCTGCAAGGGGCAAAGGTCGAGCTGAACTTTGCCGAGGTGATGATGCGGCGGCTGACGATCACCGGATCCACCCTGCGCCCGCAAAGCGATCTGGCCAAGGCGGCGCTGGCGCAGGGGCTGGAGGCTGAGGTCTGGCCGCTTCTGGCCGCAGGCAGGGTGGGTCCGGTGATGGACAGTGAATTTCCGCTGGATCAGGCCGCCGACGCCCACCGGCGGATCGAGGCGGACCATGCGGGAAAGATCGTTCTGAAAGTGGCGTAGCCCCGATCATACCACCTCTTCCGTCCAGACCCGGAACCCGGTCAGGATATTGGGCCCGAAGGTCTGGGTCAGCGGCACATCGGCGGCATCGCGGCCCTGCGCCATCAGAATGCGACCGATGCGGGGGCGGTTGTTGCGCGGGTCGAAGACATGCCACTGGCCGCCCAGATACACCTCCATCCAGGCGGCGAAATCCATGGCTGACCACGGTTTGGGCGTGCCGATATCGCTGATGTAGCCGGTACAATAGCGCGCCGGGATGTTCATGCAGCGGCAAAAGGTGACGGCCAGATGGGCAAAATCGCGGCAGACCGCCAGCCGTTCGCTATAGGCCTCGGCGGCTGTGCGGGTGGCACGGGCAAGGCCATAGTTGAACGTCAGGTGATTGTGCACGAAATCGCAGATCGCCTGCACGCGGCCCCATCCCGTGGGGCCATTGCCGAACAGCCGCCACGCCTCGTTCGACAGCACATCGGTTTCGCAATAGCGGCTGCCCTGCAGATACAGCAGGGTGTCGGACGGCAGATCCTCTACCGGATGCTGCACTGCGTCGGGGGCGCTGGGATCGGGGGCGCCATCGGTCAGCACCACGCCATCGGTGCCCAGACGGAACAGGCCGGGCGGGGCGACCAGACGGCTGCACCAGTTGCCGAAGGTGTCGCGGTAGCTCTGGATCGGTACCGGCGGGTCGGTGATCAGATGGTCGGGGCGTTCCAGCGCGGCAAACCGCGTGTAATGCACATTCAGCAGCGCGATCATCGGCGTTGCGGCGGGCAGTTGATAGGTGAGGTCGCACCCCACGCGAATTTTCATCATCGTCCCCTTGGTTGGCCCGACCCTGACCCGTTTCGCCGCGAAAGACCCGTGCCGACCGCGAAGATGGGCCATCAGGGGCGGATAGTGGCCGAAAGTCACCAGATTATGCCCGATCCTGCACCGGTTGCGGTGAAAAACCGGGCGGATGTTGGCCTTTGCCGCTATTCCCCGGCGCGAGGGAACCAGACGGTCAGCGGCCCGGCATCGGCAAAACCCGCCGCCGGTGCTGCATCCAGCGCTGCGCCGCGTTCACAGCCCGCCACTGACTGGCCGTGGCCGACCCGCAGAGCCATCGCCAGCGCGGCTTGAAAAAAGCCCGCATCGCCCTGTGGCCCAAAGGCATTCGACAGGCCGACGATGTCGCCGGACCGGTTGATGATGCAGCCCGCGTCAAACCCCGCGCCGCTTTGCCGCCTTCAAAACACCAGATTGCCGTCGTGCAGGCAGGCCGGGGGAAACATCCGCTGTGCCGTAGGCGATCCGCCGTCTTTCCAGGCCATTTCCCGGCGGGCCAGTTCGTTGGCGGTTGTCAGCACCTGCCAGCCGGGGTTTTCACCCTCGGCCACCCCTTCGGCCCAGATCCAGCGGGCGCGGAACCCGACCTCCAACCCCAGCCGCGCAGGGTCCAGCGCGGCAAAGCCATCCTTGACCGCAGCGCCCCCGCCAAGCGGGGCAAGGGCTTACGCTATCGCCGCCATCTGTGCCGCATCATCGCCACGTTTCAGCACCAGTGCGCCGGAATGACAGGGCGGCGGCGGTTCCTTGGCGCGGAACAGGGCGGCATCGCGGTGAAAGGCCAGACCGTGGGCGCGAAAGACCGCTTCATACAGATCGGCGCTGTTGCGGGCGGCGTGGGTGGCGCGGTCATCCCACCCGGTCATTTCGCTGCCCCAAGCCCCAGCACCGCCGCCTCTACCTGCCCGGCCAGCGCCGCGACCCATGGGGCCGACAGATCAGACGCCACAACCACCCGCTCCGCCCGGCCCTTGCCAGTCCGGCTTTTCGCATAGCGCGGGTCATAGTGGCGCGCCATCAGGTCGGCGGCAAGCGCGTTAAAGTGGCCCATGGCGGCCATCGCCTGCCAGCCCTCGATCACCTCGGCGGCGTGGAGGGGTTGAAGTTGCGCGATGATCCGCGCCAGTTCCGCGCCATCGGCGATCACATCGCCGTAAGCGCGCACCAGATAGGCGGCCCGTGCCGCCAGCGGGGCATCAATCGTCACCCGGGGGGCGGCACACATCGCCGCCCACAGCTTTGACGGCAGCATCAGATTGCCGACCCGGCTGCTTTCGGCCTCGACCACCAGCGGGCGCAAAGGGTCCAGCGCCACCAGCGCCTGTGCCAGCCGGTTCTCGAACAGCTTCTGGCTCGGTTGGCCACCGGATCGCCCGCCAAACAGGCTGCCGCGATGGTTGGCCAGCCCCTCCAGATCAATCACCTGCATGCCGCGTGCGCTGAGTTCGGCCAGAACGTCGGTCTTGGCGGTGCCGGTATTGCCATCCAGCACCACCATCGGGCAAGGCACCTCGGCGCGCTGCAGGGCATCGACCACCAGCGCGCGCCAGGCCTTGTAGCCGCCCGCCACGGTTTCAACCCGCCAGCCGACCTGCGCCAGAATGGTGGCGAACGACCCGGACCTTTGCCCGCCGCGCCAGCAATAGACCAGGGGCCGCCACCCGCCCGGTTTGTCGGCCAGCGGCCCGTCGAGATGCGCCGCCACATTGCGCGCCACCAGCGCGCCGCCGATCTTTCGGGCGGTAAAGGGGCTGATCTGCTTGTAGATCGTGCCAACCCGCGCCCGCTCGGCATCATCCAGCACCGGCAGGTTGATCGCACCCGGCAGATGATCCTCGGCGTATTCGGCAGGGGCGCGGGCGTCGATGATGGTATCGAACCCGAGGGCAGCAAGATCGCGCAAGGAGGTCAGGGTCAGGGCCATGCGCGCTGATAGCGCAACCGGCTGAATTGGGAAAGCCACCGGTGTGCGGGTCGGGCCAAGCTTGGGATTTTCCGGACAGGTGTTATGCTCGGGCCTTGGCTGGTTTGATCGTGTGGGGATTCTAAATGAGTGTCACACTCATCACGACAAGCTTTCTCAATTCGGCATTTTATATCGCCAGCACGGGCGACGAACTCTGGCTGTTGCCCGGCATCGTGATTTCCAACAATTACGACCCGGCCGTAACGCTGACAGGAGCCGGCTCCGCGCTCATATCGGATGGCACGATTCTGGCGCGTATTGCCGGCCCGGGCCTGAGCATGACCGGCGCGGACACCAGTTTGGTTTTCGGGGTCACCAGCATTTATCGCTCCGCTGCCTTCGTCGGATCTCCCAGTATACTTTCATCGGCCGGCACCGCTTCGGTCACCAACCACGGCCTGATTTCCACCGCCAAGGGCACGGCAATGGGATTGCTCGGCGGGGGAAACTCGATCTATAACGATGGCACGATTGAGGGCGGCTCGGGCGGTGTGTTCGTTGGCATCAACGGCGGTGTCGGCGACCGGCTGGTCAATTATGGCACCATCACCGCAGGCAATGCGCAGCTTGCGGCGTTCAGCGAGCGTTTCAATCACGCCGTCCAGATCGAAGGCAGTGGCTCGGTTCTCATCAACCACGGCACCCTTGCCGCCGTTGCCGCCTTTGGCTCCGGGGTGAATATCGGGTCTTTCAGCTTTACCGGCGCGGGCAGCCGGGTGGAAAACTACGGCGCCATCACCTCTGCCCTGTGGTGGGGCGTCGATATGGTCACGTTGACCAACGGCGGGGCCACGCTCTACAATCACGGGCTGATCACCGGCGGAACCGGCGGGGTGCGCGGCAGCGCCTTTGATGATGTGGTGACCAATTCCGGAACCGTGCAGGGCTCTATCATTCTGAACACCGGCAACGACCGTTATGACGGCCGCGGCGGCGTGGTGTTTGGCAAGATCATCGGCGGAGACGGCAATGACACGCTGATCGGCGGGGCACAGGATGACGATATGGACGGTGGTCTGGGCAATGACACCGTGCGCGGTGGTGCGGGCGACGATACCATGACTGGCTTCAGCAACAACGATACGATGTTCCGCGGCACCGGCGACGATACCATCATTGGCGGCTTTGGCCGGGATATGCTGAAGGGCGGAGCCGGTTCCGATGTGTTCGTATTTGCGACGGCCGCCGATATTGGCAACACCACGACCACCCGCGACCAGATCGGCGATTTTACCACCAAACAGGATGTGCTCGACTTTGGCGCGCTGCCCGGCACCCTGATCTACATCGGCGCAGGGGTCTTTTCCAATGTTGCGGGGCAACTGCGCTACACCGCCGCCACCGGCCTGCTGCAAGGCGATACCAACGGCGACAGCATTGCCGATTTCACCCTGGCGCTGGCACCGGCAACCGTTCTGGCGGCGGGCGATCTGATCCTGTAGCTGCCCGGCTATCGGCGCGACGCTGCAGGCAGATTTTCCCCCCGGATCATGCCGCAGGTGCGGATTGACTTTTTGCTGCCCGGTGCCGATAGCTTTCGGTCAAATCAGCGGAGCACCGCAATGAAAGATACCCATCCCCTGTCCGCCGTCGACGCGTTGCGTGCCAATGTGGCGGTGCCGTTCGAACAGGCCCGCGCCATGCCGAAAGCGGTCTATACCTCGCCCGAGTTTCTGGCGCTGGAACAGGATCGTATCTTCCGCGCCGACTGGCTGTGCGCCGGTCGCGCCGATGCCCTGCCCAACCCGGGTGACTATCTGACGATGTCGATCGCCGGTGAACCCGTCATCGTGCTGCGCGACCGCGACGGGGCGATCCGTGCCCTGTCCAACGTCTGCCGTCACCGGATGTCGGTGTTGCTGGAGGGGCGCGGCACTGTGCGCGCCATCACCTGCCCCTATCACGCCTGGACCTATAACCTCGATGGCACCCTGCGCGGTGCCCCGGCGATGGCGCTGAACGACAGCTTCTGCAAGGAGCAGATCGCCCTTCCCGCCATCCGCGCGCAGGTCTGGCAGGGCTGGATCATGGTGACGCTGAACCCCGATGCCCCCGACCCGGCGGAGAAGCTGAAGGATGTCGATGCGCTGGTCGGCTATCTTGATATGTCCAGCTACCGTGAAACCTTTCGCGAAACCTTCCGCTGGAATACCAACTGGAAGGTGCTGGCCGAGAATTTCATGGAAAGCTACCACTTGCCGGTATGCCATTCGGGAACCATCGGCGGCTCGGTGGATCTGCTGAAAATGACCTGCCCCGAAGGGTCGCCCGCCTTCAACTATCACTACATCATGAAAAACGACACCGTGCCGCTGTCGCTGGCGCACCCGTCCGATACCCGGTTGCAGGGCGATCAGCGCCGCATCACCTGGCTGTTGTCGATCTATCCGGCGCTGCTGATCACCCTGACGCCTGGCTATTTCTGGTACCTGTGTCTGAGCCCCGACGGCCCCGGCCATGTCAATGTGCTTTATGGCGGCGGCATGTCGGCGGACTGGTGCGCCGATCCCGACGCCGCCCGCCATCTGGCCGATATCAAGACCCTGCTCGATGCGGTGAATGACGAAGACAAGGGCTGCACCGAAAAGGTCTATCGCGGCCTGTGCGCGTCGCTGTCCGAACCCGGCCCGCTCAGCCATCTGGAGCGGCCGAATTTCGAATTTGCCAGCTATATCGCGGCACGGATGCCGTGAGGGGGCCATTGCCAATGCCGGTTCCCTGCTTTCCCGGATTGAGCCGAGCCACTGGGAGTCGCCTAAATCTGCACTGGGTGTTGGATTGACCCATGGTCAACCAAAGGAGTTTCCGATGCGCGCCCTTGCCTCTGTTCTAACTCTTGGTCTTGCCGCCACCCTGCTGGCCGCTGCCTCCGCCAACGCCCAAGACCGCTGGATGACGGTGCCGCCGCCCCCCGCCATGCCCGCCGCCGCACCCTCCGGCCTTGCGCCGGTCAACGACATCCAGATGTATTATGCCACTTACGGCGCGGCCCCGGCGGGCAGCATCCCGATTTTGCTGATCCACGGTGGCCTTGGCCACGGCGATGTCTGGGCCAATCAGGTCATCGACCTGATGCGCGATCACCTCGTCGTGGTTGCCGACAGCCGGGGCCACGGCCGCTCCACCCGCTCGGCGCAACCCTTTGGCTATGATCTGATGGCGTCCGACTATCTGGCGCTGCTGGATTACCTCAAGATCGACAAGGTCGATCTGGTCGGCTGGTCCGATGGCGGCATCATCGGCATCGACATTGCCATGACCCACCCCGAACGGCTCGACAAACTGTTTGCCCAGGCGGCCAATGTCACCATCGACGGGGTTGATCCCGGCGTGATGACCAACCCGACCTTTGGTGCTGCAATTGCGATGATGGGGGCCGACTATGTCAGGCTGTCGCCGACTCCCGACCAGTTCGACGCGTTTGTCGGCCAGATCTCCGAAATGTGGATGTCGCAGCCGAACTGGTCGGATGCCCAACTGGCCAAGATCACCACCCCCACCGCCATCGTTCTGGGTGAATATGATGAAGCGATCACCCGCGCCCATGCCAACCATATGGCCGCCGTGATCCCCGGTGCCACCAAGATCATTCTGCCCGATGTCAGCCATATGGCGCTGTTTCAGGCTCCGGGTGAATATACCGCCGCCATCCGCGCCTTTTTCGAATGAGCCTGCCGCACAGCTTCACATTGGCGCAAATATCCACGGGAGGGTGCGGGAGGGCAGTCAGCCCTTCCGTTTCCGTCCAAAAGGGCCTGCCCAAAAGACCCTGGCCCAACCTTTCCCACGTTGCCCGCTGGATTGAAACCGGCCGGTATGGCGGTACCGCCACCACACCCCGGCCCGCAGGCGCGGCGCGCGCGGCGACTATTCCCGGGGCACCACCTTGCCGGGGTTCAGCACACCTTTGGGGTCCAGCGCCGCCTTGATCTGGCGCATCACCTCCAGCGCCGCCGGGTTCTTGCGCCGCGCCATCGACGGCAGCTTGGTCAGGCCGATGCCATGTTCGGCGGAAAAGCTGCCGCCAAGGTCCGTCACCACATCTTCCACCGTTTCGCGCAGCAGGTCGCGCAAGCCCGCGTCATCGCGGGTTGGCCAGATGGTGTGGTGGATGTTGCCATCGCCCAGATGCGCCACCACCATCACATCGGCGGCGGGGTCAAGCTGCGCCACATGGCCCGCCATCCGGTCAAGGAACAGGGCAACCCGGTCCAGCGGCAGCGACACGTCGCTGTCGACCATCGAGCCCCATCCCACCGATATTTCCGCCGCCGCCTCGCGCCGCGCCCACATCTCGCGCCGCTGCGCCTCGGATGCCGCCACCACCGCATCCAGCGCGGCCCCACTTTCCAGCATCGCCGCCAGTTCATGCTCCAGCAGCGCTGCCAGCGGCATCACCCCGTCCCCTCCCGGCGTCGCATCGCGCGGCGCGGTCGAGGCGACTTCGACAAGGATATTCACCTCTTGCCTGTGGTCGAACGGCATCCGCAGGTCGGGGCGGCGGCGGGCCAGACGGTCCATGTAGCTGCCCGGCATATATTCGAAGGCTTCGACCATGCCGCCGCTGGCCGATTGCAGCCGGTTCAGCAGCGCCAGGGCATCGGCGAGCGACGGCACCGCCACCATCGCGGTGGCATAGGCCAGGGGTTTGGGCAGCAGCTTCAGCACCGCAGCCGTGATGATGCCCAAGGTGCCTTCGGCCCCGATGAACAGGTCGCGCAGATCATAGCCGGAATTGTCCTTGTGCAGGTGCGACATCAGATCCAGCACGGTGCCATCGGCCAGCACCACCTCCAGCCCCAGGCACAGCGCGCGGGTATTGCCATAGCGCAGCACGTTGGACCCACCGGCATTGGTGGAAAGGTTGCCGCCGATCATCGCCGAGCCGCGCGCCCCGAACAGCAGCGGAAAGATCATCCCATGTTCCGCCACCGCCTCATGGATGCGCGCCAATACCACCCCGGCCTCTACCGTGGCGGTGCGGGTGCCGGGATTGATCTCGCGGATATGGTTCAGCCGCTCCAGCGACAGCATCAGCGTGCCCTCCGCCTCGGTCGCCCCGGTCAGGCCGGTATTGCCCCCGACGGGGACCACCGAAGCGCCTGCCGCATGGATCAGTTTCAGCGCCGAGGCCACCTGATCCCGGTCGGCGGGCCGCAGCACCGCCAGCGGGGTCCAGTGGTAGTTGCCCAGCCAGTCGCGGGAGTAGCGCGCGGCCTCCGCGCCGCTTAGCACATGGGCGGGGCCGAGCAGGGCGGCGAGGTGGGTGAGCAGGGTCATGGGGGGCCTCGGGGTAGGTGGCGTTGGGGGGAGTGTTGCGGGAAATGGGGGGGAAGGGAAGGGGGGAGGGATCGTCAGGCTATGCGAAGCCAGTGGCCGGATTCGAACCTTGGCTGAGGTCGGCATCACCGCGGCCGTGCCGGGTCCCTATAGGTTCGGTGCCAGATCAGAGGGGCATCATGTGAAGGCTGACTTTGACTGTGACCATGATGCCGATATCTATCGCTGCCCGGCAGGGTTGGCCCTGACCCACCGTGCCACCACGAAACAGCAGGGACTGCAAATGCGACGCTACTGGACGCGGGCTTGCGCGGATTGCGAACTCAAGAGCCGTTGCACCACCGGCGATGAACGGCGGGGCTCGCGGTGGGAGCATGAGCACCTGGTCGAAGAAGCGAATGCCAGACGCCGAAGCCCGGCAGCCCCGATGATCGTCCGCCGCTCGACCGTCGAACATCCTTTCGGCACCATCAAGGCCCGGACTGGTCCTTGCCATTTCCTGACCCGGCGACTTCGGGGTGTGCGCACGGAAATGGCGCAGGACGCGCAGGCCTACATCATCAAGCGAATCGTTGCGCTGATCGGCATCCCGGGGCTCAAGGCGGCAATCCCGCGATGTTAATGGCTGTGGTCGACGGTTCCGAGCGCGGAGAAACTGCCTCTGAACTCCCGAGGGGGGGGGCGGATCCGCAATTGTTGACGATCGGCCGCAGAAGTCCGCAATCCTGCTGAGATCACCTCGCTGCCGGCGCAAGAAGCGAGGTTGTTGCACAGCCTTCGCAGATTACTTCCCCACTCGCCCCGCCAACGCTGCCACCTGCGGCCCCAGCGCCTCCACCACCAGCGCCACCCCCTTGGCGTTGGGGTGCAGCCCGTCAAGCTGGATGTAGCTGCTGAGGTTGGCAGTGGCGTTTTCCGAGCGGAGGGGGGCGAAGAAGTCGGGGAAAAGGAGGGTTTGGTGTTTTGCCGCGAGGTCGGGATACATGCTGTCGAACGCCGCCCGGAAGTCTGCGCCATAGTTGCCCAGCGAGCGCACTCCGACCAGCAGCACCGGCAGGCCCGCCGCATCGGCCTCCACAAGGATCGCGTCGAGATTGGCGCGGGTGACCGCCGGATCGATGCCGCGCAGCATGTCGTTGGCACCCAGTGCGACGATCAGCGCATCGGCATCCGGCGTCAGGCTCCATCCCAGCCGCGACAGGCCGCCGGCGCTGGTGTCACCCGAGACCCCGGCGTTGACCATCACCACGTCATTGCCGCGTGCCGTCAGCCAGGCCTGCAATTGCGGCACCAGCCCCTGAGCCTCGGCAAGGCCATATCCCGCCGTCAGGCTGTCACCCAATGCCACGATCGTGATCGGTTCTGCCTGCGCCTGGGCTGTTGCGACAATCGTCCACAAGGCAAGGTTGCAAAGCGCCAACCGCACCCGATATGCCAAGCGTGACCCTGCCAAGCGTGACACTGCCAAGCCTGACCCCGCCCAGCCTGACCTTGCAAGGACAATGCCGATGCCCCCTTCAATTGACGACCCGATACTGGCGCTGAAGGATGTGACGCTGTCGCTCAGCGGCAATGCCGGGATGGTGGAGATCTTGCGCGGCATCACGCTGGAGGTGGCGCGGGGCGAAAGCATCGGGCTGGTCGGTCCTTCGGGGTCGGGCAAGTCGTCGCTCCTCATGCTGCTGGGCGGGCTGGAACAGGCCAGCGGCGGCGTGGTCAAGGTGTTGGGCCATGACCTGACCGCGCTGGGCGAAGATGCGTTGGCGCAGTTCCGCAGAGGCAATATGGGGATTGTGTTCCAAAGCTTCCACCTGATTCCCACCATGACGGCGCTGGAAAATGTGGCGGTGCCGCTGGAACTGGCAGGGGTGGCCGATGCCTTTGACCGTGCGGCGGCGGAACTGGTGCGGGTCGGGCTTGGCCACCGCACCGGGCATTTTCCCAGCCAGTTGTCGGGGGGGGAACAGCAGCGGGTGGCCTTGGCGCGCGCCGCTGCGCCGCGCCCTGCGATCGTGCTGGCCGATGAGCCGACCGGCAATCTGGATGGTGCGACGGGGTTGGCGATCATGGATCTGCTGTTCGGGCTGCGTGACGATCATGGCGCGACGCTGATCCTCGTGACCCATGCCCCCGATCTGGCTGCGCGCTGCGACCGGGTGGTGCGGCTGGCCGATGGCCGGATTGTCGGCGAAGAGCGGCGCCGGGCCGGAGCAGCGGCATGAGCCTGGGTCTGGCCGCCCGATATGCACGGCGCGAGTTGCGCGGCGGTATCGCCGGTTTCCGGCTGTTCCTGCTGTGTCTGGCGCTGGGGGTCGGGTCCATCGCCGCCGTCGGGTCGGTGCGGTCCGCCATCGAGGCGGGGCTGCGCGATCAGGGCGCGGTTTTGCTTGGCGGCGATGCCGAGCTGGAGTTTACCTATCGCCGGGCGGATGCGGCAGAGCGGGACTGGATTGCGGCGGTGGCACTGGCCAGTTCGGAAGTCGTCGATTTCCGCTCGATGGCGGTGGTGGGGCAGGGCGATGCGGCGGAACGGGCGCTGACCCAGGTCAAGGGGGTGGATGGCGCCTATCCGCTGACCGGTGCGGTGGTGCTGGACCCGGCGATGCCGCTGGCGGCGGCGCTGGCGGGGCAGGGCGGACTGCCCGGCGCGGTGATGGACCGGGTTCTGGCCGACCGGCTGGGGCTGGCGGTGGGGGCCGAATTCCGGCTGGGCGAACAGGCGTTCCGCCTTGCGGCGTTGCTGATCCGGGAGCCGGATGCGGCGGCGGGCGGCTTCAGTCTGGGCCCGCGCACCATCGTGGCGGGCGACGCGCTGGCGGCATCGGGGTTGCTGGCCCCCGGAACCCTGTTCGAAACCGCGATCCGGATGCGGCTGCCCCCGGGTGCCGATCTGGAGGCGCTGGAAGCCGGTGCCGAAACCGCGTTCCGTGACAAGGGGGTGCGCTGGCATGACCGGCGCAACGGTGCCCCCGGTGTGGCAGAGTTTGTCGAGCGGATCGGGTCTTTTCTGGTGCTGGTCGGCCTTGCCGGGCTGGCGACAGGCGGTGTCGGGATTTCGGCGGCAGTGCGGGCTTATCTGGCGGGCAAGGTTGCCACCATCGCCACGCTGAAAGTGCTGGGTGCGCCGTCGCGCCTGATCTTTCAGACCTATCTGCTGCAGATCGGCGTGCTGGCACTGCTGGGGCTGGCGGCGGGGCTGGCGCTGGGGGCAGTGGCACCGCTGGTGCTGGGGCCGGTGATCCAGGCGCAGATGCCGGTGCCGGTCGAGATCGGGATCTACCCGCGCGCGCTGGCAGAGGCCGCGCTTTACGGGCTGCTGACGGCGGCGATCTTTACTTTGTGGCCGCTTGCCGCCACCGAACATGTGCGGGCCGCCACGCTGTACCGCGCCGCCGGGTTTGCCCGGCTGCAACTGCCGCGCTGGCCCTATCTGGCGGCGATCGCGCTGCTGGTGCTGGCGCTGGTCGGCGCGTCGGCATTGCTGTCGGGCATGATCTGGCTGGCGCTGTCGACCACCGGCGGGGTGATTGCAGCACTGGCGGTGCTGGTGCTGGCCGCCGGTGCCTTGCGGTGGCTGGCGCGACGCGGTGCGCAGCTGGTTGCGGTCCGCCGTCACACCGCGCTGCGGCTGGCGCTGGGTGCCATCGGTGGCCCGGGGAACGAGGCCTTGCCGGTGGTGCTGTCGCTGGGCCTTGGCCTTGCCGTGCTGGCGACGGTGGGGCAGATCGACGTGAACCTGCGATCCGCCATCGACGCCGATCTGCCCAAGCGGGCACCGACCTATTTCTTTGTGGATATCCAGCCCGATCAGGTCGCGGGCTATCAGGCGCGGCTGGACGCCGATCCCGGGGTGTCACGGGTTGACATGGCCCCGATGCTGCGCGGCGTCATCACCAAAATCCGTGGGTTGCCGGCACGCGAAGTGGCGGGCGATCACTGGGTGGTAACCGGTGACCGGGGCGTGACCTTTTCCGACGGCGTTCCGCCCAATGTCACACTGACCGCCGGGGAATGGTGGCCCCCGGGCTATGACGGCCCTCCGCTGGTGTCCTTTGCCGCTGAAGAGGCCGAAGAGATTGGCCTGAAGCTGGGTGACAGCATCGCCGTCAACATTCTGGGGCGCGAGATCGCGGGCACCGTCACTTCATTCCGTCACGTCGATTTTTCCACCGCTGGCATCGGCTTTGTGCTGTCGATGGACCCGGCTGCGCTGCAAGGTGCGCCGCACAGCTATATCTCGACCGTCTATGCCGAACCTGCGTCAGAAGCCGCGATCCTGAGGGATCTGGCCACGGCCTTTCCCAATATCACCGCGATAAGGGTGCGCGATGCGATCGACCGGGTGACCGAAGCGCTGTCCTCCATCGCCGCCGCCACGCAGGTTGCTGCCGGTGCCACGCTGTTGACCGGCTTTGTGGTGTTGCTGGGCGCAGCAGCAGCGGGGACAGAGGCGCGGGTGCAGGAAGCGGCGGTGCTGAAGGTGCTGGGGGCAACAAGGGCGCGGATATTGCTGAGTTTTGCCTTGCGGTCAGCCCTGATGGGTGCAGCGGCGGGGCTGGTGGCGGTGGTGGCTGGCGGATTGGCCGGGTGGGGCACCATGCATTTCGTGATGGACGCCAGTTACCGGTTCGAGCCATGGTCGGCGCTGGCCATTGTGGCGGGCGGCATAGGGGCCACGCTGCTGGCCGGGCTGGGCTTTGCGCTGCGCCCGCTTGCCCTGCGCCCCGGGCGGGTGCTGCGCTCGGCGGAGTAGCGGCGCTTTTCATTGGTTGAGCCGCAGGCTAGCTTCGCGTTGCTGAGGATGGAGGGCACCATGGCGCTGGCACCGAACGATCCTGCAATCGGCTGCGCGCCGCCGGTCAGGCCTGCCCCTGCCCGCATCCCCGGGGCAGTGTGAATGGAGGGCGCGCCGCCATTGCTGGCCGTATCGAGCGTTGAAAAAGCCTTTGCCACTTCCGAAGGGCCGTTGGCGGTGCTGCGTGGTGTATCCTTGCGGCTGGACCATGGCCAAAGCCTTGCCCTGACCGGGGAATCCGGTTCCGGCAAAAGCACGCTGCTGCATCTGATTGCCGGGCTGGACCGACCGGATGCCGGCCAGATCCGCTTGGCAGGCCGCGATATCGCCGGGTTGGGCGACCGTGAACTGGCTGGGGTGCGGCGGGGCAGCATCGGGCTGGTGTTTCAGCAATACAACCTGATCCCCTCGCTGGATGTCGCCGCCAATCTGGCGTTTCAGGCGCGGATGGCGGGGCGGCATGACCCGGCATGGATCAGCGATCTGGCGGCGCGGCTGGGGCTTTCGGCGCTGCTCGGCCGATACCCCGAGCAGCTTTCGGGCGGCCAGCAGCAGCGGGTGGCCATCGGCCGCACCCTTGCCGCCAGACCGGCTTTGGTGCTGGCGGATGAGCCGACCGGCAATCTGGACGAAGCCAGTGCCGATGGCGTGGCCGACCTGATGCTGGCGTTGGTGGCGGAAACCGGCGCGGGGCTGCTGGTCGTCACCCATTCGGCGCGGCTGGCGGCGCGGTGCGGCGCGCGGCTGCATCTGGCGGGCGGCAGGGTTGCTCCATGACCGCGCAGGGGATCCGCGCGCTTTGGTCGCACTGGCACCGGCATCCGCTGCAACTGGCGATGCTGCTGCTGGGTCTGGCACTGGCGACGGCGCTGTGGTCGGGGGTGCAGGCGATCAACGCCGAGGCGCGGGCCGCCTATGAACAGGCCGCGCGGGTGCTGGGGGCCGACCGGCTGGCGCGGGTGGTCGCCGCCGATGGCGGCGGCATCGCGCTGGCCGATTACATCCGCCTGCGCCGCGCCGGATGGCAGGTATCGCCGGTGGTGGAGGGCACGATACGGCTGGGGTCGGTGCGGCTGCGGCTGTTGGGGCTGGACCCGGCAACCCTGCCCGCCGAGGCGCGGTTTGGCGCGGGGCCGCTGGAAGGCGAGGGGCCGCAGGACCGGGGTGCGCTGTTTGCATCACCCGCGACAATTGCCGAGGTGGGTAGCGTGGCAGGCACCGGGCTGGTGGCGGATGCGGCGCTGCCCCCCGGCGTGGTGGTGGCCGATATCGGCGTGGCTTTGGCCCGGCTTGGTTCCGGCCAGTTGACGCGGCTGATCGTGGCACCGCAGCAGCCGCTTGGGGTGCCGCCGATGCAGGGGGTGGTGCCTGGACTGGTGCTGCAACCGCCTGATGGCGCAGGCGATCTGACGCGGCTGACCGACAGTTTCCATCTGAACCTTACCGCCTTTGGCTTGCTGGCCTTTCTGGTCGGCCTGTTCATCGTGCAATCGGCGATCGGTCTGGCCTTTGAGCAGCGCCGCAGTGTGGTGCGGACCTTGCGGGCTTTGGGGATGCCGCTGGCGCTGGTGGTAGCGCTGCTGCTGGCGGAGCTGGCGGTGCTGGCGCTGGTGGCCGGGATGGTCGGGCTGGTGCTGGGTTACGGCGTGGCGGCGGCGCTGTTGCCCGATGTTGCCGCAACGCTGAGCGGGCTTTACGGGGCCGAAGTGGCGGGGGTGCTGCATCTGCGGGCGGTCTGGTGGCTGCAGGGGATCGGCATTGCGCTGGCGGGCACCTTTGCCGCTGCGGGGCTGCATCTGATCCACCTGATGCGGATGCCATTGCTGGCCCCGGCGCAGCCCGAGGCCTGGGCGCGCGGCGCGCGGCGGCTGCTGTGGGTGCAGGGCGGGGCGGCTGTCGGGTTCTGGGCCTTGGCGCTGGTGCTGGTTGCAACGGGGGGCGGGCTGGTGGCGGGGTTCGGCATTCTGGCGGCGCTGGTGCTGGGGGCGGCCTCGGGCCTGCCGGTGGTGTTGGCCGCACTGCTGGCGTTGGCGCGGCTGGTGGCGCGGCGCGCCGGGGCCGGGCCGGTGGCGGAATGGTTCTGGGCCGATGCCCGCGCCAGCCTGCCCGGCCTGTCGCTGGCGCTGGTGGCGCTGATGCTGGCGCTGGCGACCAACCTTGGCGTCGGCACCATGGTGGCCAGTTTCCGCGCCACCTTTACCGGTTGGCTCGATCAGCGGCTGGCGTCAGAGCTTTATGTCACCGCCCGGACCGAGGCGGAAGCTGTGGCGCTGGCGGCATGGATCACGCCCCGCGCTGACGCGGTGCTGCCGATCTGGCATGCCGATGCCACGCTGATGGGTGCCCCTGCCGTGATTTACGGCATTGTCGATCATGCCACCTATCGGCTGAACTGGCCGATGCTGCAGGCGCTGCCGGGGGTATGGGACCTTGTGGCGGCAGGCGACGGGGTGCTGGTCAACGAACAGATGCACTACCGGCAAGGGCTGGATCTGGGGGATAGTCTGGCGCTGCCCGGCGGCTGGCGCGCCCCGGTTGCGGGGATCTATTCCGATTATGGCAACCCGCAAGCGCAGGTGATCGTGGGAATTGACCGGCTGGTGGCGTATTTCCCCGCAGCCGAGCGGCTGCGGATGGGGGTGCGGATTGCGCCGGACCGGGTTGATGGGCTGGCGGAGGGGATCAGCGCCGCGTTCGGCCTGCCGCGTGCCGCGATGGTGGATCAGGCCAGCGTCAAGGCCGCATCCTTGCAGGTGTTCGAGCGGACTTTTGCGGTGACGGCGGCGCTGAATGTGCTGACGCTGGCGGTGGCGGGGATCGCGATCTTTGCCAGCCTGCTGACGCTGGCCGGGATGCGGGTGCCGCAGATTGCCCCGCTGTGGGCGCTGGGACTGACAAGGGCGCGGCTGGCCTGGCTGGATCTGGCGCGGTGCCTGCTGCTGGCGGCGCTGGCGATGCTGGCGGCGGCACCGGTCGGTCTTGGCCTTGCCTGGGTGCTGCTGGCGGTGGTGAATGTCGAGGCCTTTGGCTGGCGGCTGCCGCTGCGGCTGTTTCCGCTGGATTGGCTGCGGCTTGGTGGTCTGGGGCTGGTGGCTGCGGCTGCGGCAGCAGCGGTTCCGGCGCTGCGGTTGGCACGGCTGAGCCCGGCGGCGCTGCTTGGAGTGTTTGCCAATGAGCGGTAAAGCGGTCTGGGTGGCGCTGATGCTGATGGTCTGGGGCAGCGCTGTCGCGGCGCAGGGATTTGCCGGATTGGCGTCGGATGCCACCGGGTTTGCGGTGCCGGAACCGGGGCTGGTGCTGGAATTTCCGCGCGACCATGGCCCGCACACTGATTACCGGATCGAGTGGTGGTATCTGACCGCCAATCTGCAGGGGCCGGACGGCACCGATTATGGCGTGCAATGGACGCTGTTTCGCACCGCGCTGGCACCGTTCGAGGTGGCGGGCTGGGCCAGCCCGCAGGTCTGGCTGGGCCACGCCGCCATCACCACCCCCACGGCGCAGCATGTGGCCGAACGGCTGGCGCGCGGCGGCATCGGGCAGGCGGGGGTGGTGGCAGAACCCTTTGCCGCCTGGATCGACGACTGGCAGATGGCGGGGCTCGATACGATGGCGCTGCGGGCTGGCGGGAGCGACTTTGCCTTTGATCTGGCGCTGGAGGCGCAGGGGCCGCTGGTGCCACAGGGACAGGGCGGTTATTCGGTGAAATCGGCGGCAGGACAGGCCAGTGCCTATTATTCGCAGCCGTTCTACCGGGTTTCGGGGACGTTGGTTCTGCCGGAGGGCGAAGTGGCGGTGACCGGGCAGGGCTGGCTTGACCGCGAATGGTCGAGCCAGCCGCTGGCGACCGGCCAGACCGGCTGGGACTGGTTCTCGCTGCATTTCGACAGCGGTGAAAAGCTGATGGCGTTCCGGCTGCGCGATGCCGGTGCAGGCTTTACCGCCGCCACCTGGATCAGCGCTCTGGGTGTGCCGGAACCGTTGCCGGATGGCGCGTTGCGGCTGGAGCCGCTGGCCCGGGCTGAAGTGGCCGGGCGCGATCTGCCGGTGGCCTGGCATCTGGAATTGCCCGCAAAAGGGTTGGTGATCGACACGGTGCCGGTCAACCCTGCCGCCTGGATGGCGACCTCCTTCCCCTATTGGGAAGGTCCGATCCGCTTTTCGGGCAGCCATTCCGGGCGGGGGTATCTGGAGATGACCGGCTATCCCTAGCTGCGGCCCGTGGCGCGCCTGCCAAGCGGCGGGGGGCTTCGCGCCCCCCGCACCCCCCCTTGGCTGCAGCGCCGGGGGCCGGCTTGCCGTTGCACTTCATGGCGTCAGAAATTGGGGGCTCCGCAGCCCCCAAACCCCCGGCGGGATATTTTCGAACAGAAAATGAAGCAGGGCAGACCGGGCCCTTGATGGCAGGGCCTTTGTCTGCAGGCGCGGTGGTCAGCTGACAAAGAGGTAGTCGCCTGTTCCAGTGGCGGCGGTGCCTTGCAATGTGGCCAGCAGGGTCAGTTCGGCGGCGCTGACGCTGGCATCGGCCCCGGCGCTGACAAAGCGGAACAGGCTGGTGCTGGTGCCGGTATCCACGGCAAACAGCACGGTTTGCCCGTTGGCATAGGCCGAAGCTGCTGACCCGATGGCGGCTGCGGCATTGGCAGCGGCAAGGGCAGCGATGTCGGTGGTAAGGATGACCAGTTCCGCCACAGTGGCAAAGCCGCCGGGGCCGGACTGCGTGGTTGCCCCGTGGACGATCAGGTCGCCATTGCCCAGCGACAGCGCCGATTGCGACAGGGCGAGCTTGTCGCTGCCGCCGGTAAAATCGGTGACAAGGTCGGCACCATTGGTGCTGTTGAACAGGAATTGATCGGCACCGGCGCCGCCAGTCATTGTATCGCTGCCACTGTCACCGCGCACCGTATCATTGCCGCCAAGGCCCGAAAGCCTGTCATTGCCGCCCAACCCCACCAGGCTGTTGCCCGCAGAATTGCCGGTCAGCG
>Ga0105044_10003974_pt1 | contig 20301 bp, 12 predicted proteins | sample MAT01_FD_78092 | JGI IMG/M metagenome (GOLD analysis project Ga0105044, IMG submission 78092) | Freshwater microbial communities from Lake Fryxell liftoff mats and glacier meltwater in Antarctica - MAT-01 | ecosystem: Environmental > Aquatic > Freshwater > Ice > Liftoff microbial mat | place...
ATTTGGATACCGATATTTATTTTTCATTATAATTTTGCTACCTTTTGTGGTTTACTTAACAGAATTCCATCTTTATCTGTTAGCGATAAAATATATAAACCTGCAGGAAAAGCATCTAAATTTAGGTCCATATTCTGAAAGATCGTGTTAACATTCATCAATAACTTGCCATCCATACTGGTAATTTTTAACAAATTTTTGGTATCCATAAACTTATCAGATATTTCTACATTGACAGTACTATATGTCGGATTGGGCTTGGCAACAAAACCAGTTTTATCTATGGGTTCGTTAACCAGCGTAGTAATAGGAATTTGAAGGCAACATTCGTTTATGCAAACCGTTCCGTTGACATCTGTTCGAGTTACAATCATACAAACTTGTTTAATTCCCGCAGTTGAATAATCATGAGTTACAGTTTGATTCCCTGCTGATGTTATTGAAGTATTGTCACCAAAAGTCCATAAAACAGAATCACAATTATTCATTAAATCAACAGGTGTAAATGAATAGTTTAATCCCGAATCTTTAATAGGATTAAAGCACTTAGCAACTGATGAATAAAATGTACTATCGCACTTGCAGTCTGTCTGTGACATAAATGCAGGTAAGCATTCATTCAGTTTAACTTTACAGGTATCGCCGGCAGCATTCACATGCATAATGCTAACACAAATTTTATAATTATTAGGTTGTACGGTATAAGTTGCACATTGAGGACTTGAAGTTGAAGCAATGTTTTCTGGGCTACCGTCACAATCTACATCCCATATTACTATATCATTGGAATTGATATTGGGCGATAAACAAAATTGATACGTATTACCTGAAACTCCATTTCCTAAGATACCGAAGTCCATAGCATCCGTCATAAAGTCAGTACAATCAAGACATGTAAAACTGATATCATCAATTCCAAAATCTTGAAACAACCCAGAGTTTAGCTGGTTAATGACTAGATCTACAACAAGAGGTCCTACAGGATCAGGAGTCCATAAGCTGTAAAAATTTGTCCAACCTGTATTTGATATTTTAGCGGCAGGTATAAATTTTACGGTTGTACTACTTGAACTGCCTTGGACAATTTCCATACTGAGATCAAGTTGCGGCTGACTACTAGCTGAATAAACACCTTTCACCCAAACAGAAAATTTATAGGTTTCAGTATTATTAATAAGTACCGTGCTTTGGCTCCAAATTGGGAACGGTCCAGTTCCGCTTCCAAATCCATCTATACTCATGAAATTTCCTGACCCTGAAGTGTGGTCTACACCAGTTGGCCAAGAAATACATTTTGATTGAAAAGATGTTCCAATACAATATCTACCAGCCACGCATACACCATCACATAGCGGCCCAGTTAATACCGATGAATATGAATTATCTGCTCCCAATTCAAAATCTCCATTGGTCACTAAGTTTGGGCAGCCACCCTGATTTTGCGGACATGGAATATTAAAGGAAAGCATGTCAGACTTACTGCTGCAAGCAACTTGTTGACTTTGCATGCAAGAGACTGAATAACAAATTTTATGCAACCCACACGGAAAATTATGTGTTACAGAAGTATTACCGTTACTCGTAAAGTCAGTTGTGCCATCGCAATCAAAATCCCAATTGATCCGAACATTAAATGGCGAGTAGGATGTGGTAGGAATAAAAGTAATTGGTCCATTGGCAGATTTCCAATTACTCATATTAACAGCGACCGAAGAGCTGTTTAAATTAATGAATTCCGTACACTGACTGCAGGCCTGAATATTGATCAACTGGTATAATTTTGTAGTACAAGTATCTTTATCTGGAAATACGTGGCCAATAGTAAGTGTGGCTAAATAAGTACCAGCAAGTGTATAACTGTTTTGAGGGTTTGAGCCAGTGGCAGTATTCCCATCACCAAAGTCCCAATTCAATATATCGCCTGAGGTTCCAGTTGGTTCAGTAAAAGTAAAAACATTGCTGGGTGCAATATTGCTATAGGTGAAGTTAGTATTAGAAAGACTATTTTGAAAATCACAACAACTGCTGCATTTAAAGCTTATGTCGTCAATCCCAAAATCTCTTTCCCCACCTGCAGTTGCTTGGGATATTGTTAGGGTAACAGAAGTTATGGAACTAGGACAAGTCCAAGTTGGAGAATTTTGTTTAGACCAAACTTTTGGAACAGCAGAAATAACGGTTAGGTAATCTTTAGCGCCGACTCCTATTTCATGAATAAGTACATTAAGGGCTAATGTACCGACGCCTGGGGGAAATAAACTTATTGCATAAAATGAAAAATCATAACTTTTGCCAGGAATAACATTCACTGTAGTTTCCCAAGCTTTGAATGGAGATGAACCAGATGTGAAGCCATCAAACATCATAAAATCGCCAGTTCCTGTTGTGTGGTCCCCTGGAAATAATGGCCAAGAATTGCATTTTGTATTAAAATTTGGACCTATACAATACTCACCTTCATCACAATTATTTGGTGAGCAATCTAAAATAAAATCCGATGTAAATGAGCCATCAGAGCCTTTAGAAAAATCTCCGTTTGAAATTAATTCTTGGCATTCCAATTTCGAAGGTAAAACTTGAGCAAAACATGTATAGCTAAATGATAGGAAATACAATAAAGTAATTTTTGTTTTCATGAAAATAGTTTTTATTAGATTTATTTCTGCCTACTCTAATCAGTTTTCGGCTAGCCTGTTGTTAATAATTTTGGTATTCCTAAAAATTATTAATCAAAGCTATGGGTCACAGAAAGCACAAATTGACACAATTGAGTAACGGTATAAATATTTCGAGCAAAGGTTAATTTGAATATTTTTAAGTTATTTCTAACCAGAAAATAACAAATAGATTTTGTTGAAAATTAAGGTAATGATACTGCGAGGGACGACTATTACACTAATCAGAAAGTCGGTATGGAATAGCAATAACTTCTCAAAAAAGAAATAAAGCCCTCTGTATTATAGTGGTTCACTATTTACAAAACAGTTCTTTTTATTCTCTTTATGAAATTGTACTATTTTCCTAATAGTGCATGCATAAATTCTACTTTTCGCCTTCTGGCTAGGGGAATTATGTCGTTGTTTGTGAGTACAATTTCGTCTTCGTTTGTCAATGCTTTTACCATTTTCATATTTACGATATAGGACTTATGGCTAACAAAAAAATGATGGTTTGCGAGCATAATTTTAAACTTTCCTATATACTGAGAACTTAGTATTTTCCTTCCATCTTTCACATGTAAGACGGTATATTTGTCATCTCCTTCACAATAGGTAATGTCGTCTATTTGTACAAATTCATACCTGTCTTTGCATGGGATTACCAATTGTTGATTTTGCCTATTTTGCGGTTTTAAGTTTTCAATGAGTATCTCATATTTTTTTGAAACGTACTTTATGTTGAGATGCTCTATCGCCGAATTTACCGCTGTTTCTAAATCTTCGTTATTATATGGCTTGAGTACAAATCCAGTAGCTGAAACTTTGAAAGCTTCTAAGGCATGCTCTTGATGTGCTGTGGCAAATATTATTTCAAAATCGATAAAGCTAAATTTTTTTATAAAGTCGAACCCTGTTCCTTGAGGCATGTGCACATCAAGAAATACTATATCAGGCTTTAGGGCAATACATTGGTCGTAGGCATCCTTTATATTACCAGCCATGGCAACTATCTCAATTTTAGGGAATAGCTCTTGTAGCTTCAAAGCCAATAGTTCCCTTAACTTATATTCATCATCAACAATTATTACTTTATATATCATGTAGCGGTGCAGATTAAAATCAAAAATAAGCTATTTGTGTATTTCACTATTTCCTTTTTGATTAACGGTATCGATAATTAGATTATCGGCATTCTAATTTAGTGTTTTTGGAAAATACAACTCTATCAATGTTCCATTTTTAATCTTTTTGTCATCGGCATTTATTGAGAAAGTGATTTTTCCATTCGTACTCTCTTCATTATATAGTTGTATTCTTTCTCTAATAATATCCATACCCAATGAGGTATGACTGGCATCCTTTTTTTTCTTCAACAAAGTATCAATACCAATACCATTGTCCATTATTGATACACGAACTAAATCATTGTTATCTGAAATGATAATATTTAAAAGTGCCTTTGCTTCCATCATAACATAGGCATGTTTGAATGCATTTTCTATAAAAGGTTGTATCAACATTGGCGGTATTAGCCAATTTTTATTCTTTAAGTGGCCTAAATCGAAATTGATTTGAATTTCATCCTTTTCAAATTTCTCCTTTTCAATTTCAATATAATTTTGCAATAAAGAAATCTCCTCTTCCAGAGTCCATGTCTTTACTTTTGAAGATTCCAAAATTCTCCGAATCAGCTTACCAAATGATGATAATACTTCCTCCGCCTTTAGAATGTTGTTTGTCTTTAAATAGTATTGAATAGATGACATAGCATTGAATAAAAAATGAGGGTTCATTTGAGATTGTAATGCAACCAAGTTAAGTTCTAATATTCTTTTATTTACAGCTAAAATTTCTTTTTGATGTGATTTTAATTCTTTGATTCTCCATTTTGAAAACAAAAAAACCAGACCTGATATCAAAGTTGTAATCAAGATATAAAACCATTGCTTATTATAAAAATGCTGTTGGACTTCTATAGTAAATATAGTTGATTTTTCAGACCAAATTCCGTTTAAGTCGGTGCATTTTACTTCCATTTTTGATGTATTTACCAAAGGCCTTATAAGCTCCAATTTATTGTGTTCAATAACCATCCAGTGATCTGAATTATTGATTCTATAAGCAAAACTTATTTTATTGCTTTTGTTGAATGAGCCGAAGTGAATAACCAATTTTTGGGTTAAAGGACTAAAAATAAAATTACTTACATTAAGATATATATTGTAGGTTTCCTTTCCAAAATCATGGACTACCAGCTTTGAAATATTTGCTAAATAATTATTCGATTTATCTAATTTGTTTTTGTCAATTATGGTCGCGCCATTTACTGTACCAAAGTATAATTTATCAGCTTCAATAAGATAGGATAGGGTATTAAATTCATTGTTGCTAATGTTTATTTTATCTTTGGTTAGAGGCAAAACCAGTTTTTCTTTTACATTTATTATATTTAAACCATTTTCAGTTGATACAACAATATTCCCATTATTCAGAACTGTGGCAATGTTTACAGAATTACCTGACAAGCCATTTGCCTTGTCATACAGTTTAACTTTTCTCGTTACTTTATCAATTATATACAAGCCTGTAATATTGGACGCGATGTATAAATCATTGCTACTTTCAGTAATACCTATAATTGATATCCCCCCCAATTCTGTATTGGAGGACAATTTATTGGATAAAAGATTGTAGGAGATAAGACCATTATCAGTGCCAATAAGCAAGTCGTTATTACTTACATAACACACTTTAGTACGAATACTTTCATCCTTAAAAGCAATGAGCGTATCAAGCAACATAGTGTTCATATCAAATGTAAATACGTATTTATCTGACGTTGCCATGTATATTTTTCTTTGGTGCTCCATCATTGAAGATATTCTATTTTTTATAGGCCAGTATTTTATTACTTTACGGCTTTTTATGTCCAAGGCATATAGGGTGGTCGACCTTTTTTTATACTGACCAGAAACCCCATATATCCAACTTTTATCCGAATCATATATAAGGCTTTTTCCATTGGTCAATTTTGCCATTTTACCGTCTAATATCACATTTATAGCTATGGTATCAATAGTATTGTTTACTTTTTGGATATATATATTATTTTCCTCACCCGAATAATATACATTTCCTAATTTGTCTTTAACTATACCCTTGAGCACGCGACCAAATCTAGAAGTCTTATTGTTGACCGTTAATATTGTGCAATACGCATTATCATGCTTTATGTAAGAATACATACCCATGTGTGTTGCAAAATTTATGCCTTTGGTAAAGTCGTTTGAATTACAATTTATTATGGTTGATTCATAATCTTTCTCATCTATCAAGTAGCCCAAATCTTCTTTCAATTCTAATTTACCATTTACTGAAACATCTGGTTTTAATAAGTACAATTTAGATATTATATTGCATTGGATCGGCTGTGGTATTGCCAACAATACATTGCCTACTTTGTCTTTCCATATTTTTTTACAATCAAAGTTGTCACTATAAATTTTAACAAAACTTGCCTTCATAATATCATATGAATACAAGTCTCGGCCACTATTTACTAAATAACAATCTTTTAATTCAACAAAATCTAAGTAGTTTATAACATCAATTTTATCAATTGGGAATATCTTATCATCAATTGCTAATTTCTCATGACTTAAGCTGGCAATCGAGCCATTACTGGTCATAAAGTATTTTACGAATTGAGTGTTAGGGAAATGTGCCAATTTTTTTTCTTTATTGTAGGAATTTTTAATAAAATCAAATTTCAGTAAATCTCCTTTAAAAATAAAATACAATTGGTTACTTAGCGAAGAATTACGACATAGTATTGCTGACTCAGGAACACTGATATTTTTAAAGCAATAGGTCTTCAAATCAAAATAACAAAATTTGCTTTGGGTCTTATCAACAATGACAATAATGTCTTCCCCAATAAAAAACATAGATCTTGCTTGATCAATTGGCAATGGAAAACAATCTATATCGTGGCCTGTATTACGACAAAGATCATTCCCACCTAGCATCCAAATATTATCTTTTGCGTCAGTCAAAGTCCCAAATACTTCATTAAAATTTAAATCCTTGTAGGAAAGTGTCTGCGATTTTTCATAAAGTAAAGGTGATTGGCCCAAACATAATTTTAGGTTTAAATAAAATAAAGAAAGTAATATAAGACCCTTAACTTTCATGTTGTTAAACAAAATCTATGAATGAAATTACAATAATTTTATTGTAGCAAGCCATTTCGAACAATTTAAGTTTTTCTTTTTACATTCGATTTCAGCTAAGGCAATTAATTCAATTATTTATTTATATTTAACTATTTCTTTTGCTTGATTATCAACTGTTTAAGTTTGGGAGATGTTTTTTGCTTTCATGTAAACCATTATGAAAAAAACGTACTCAAAAGCAGTTTAACTAGTTACAAGCCTATCTGATTCAATGGATTTGTAAAAGTTATTTTTAGCTATGGATTACGGATTTTACTTTGCGGAAAGTTTAAATATTTGGAATTGGAAATATTGGGAAACACAACTTGACAAAATCTAAGTCCACTATAAGACTTGGTTAGAGAATATAGTAAAATACGACCGCAACAAAATAACTTGACAACATTTGTATGCAATACCAAAGCAAATAGTCCAAAGAATTGGCTACAAAATTCCAAATTTGAAACAAGACAATATAATAAGACTTTAACTTTTAACGAAAATTAAAATAACTATACTTGAATAATAAATCTAAAGTTCACATGAAAACTGAATCAATTCAGACCTTACATCCTCAAGTGGACAAGACCAATAAAAAGATATCTTTGGAATAATACAATTTTATAAAGCACCACATCTTGACAATTTTGAACGAATCTGAATTCACACATACAGAACTTATGGAAGAGTTGTGTTATAGAGTAAAGGATAACTTTATTGGCGGTGTCCAATGGTTTGGAGAAGTAGTAAAACTCGATTTAGAAGCAAGACTGATCATTTAAGGAACCAAAACCAAACCCGAAAAATACAGCATAAAAACAACGATCGGAGCCCAGTGAATTTGTAGGTCATGCCTTACAAATACTGTTTCCTGCGCATGGATGAGCGTATATGTTATAGCTTCAATTAGCTTTACAGCAATAGCGTAAATAAAGAGAATACAATGTTCACACATCAAGGAAAAACTCGCACATTAAGTCATAATCTAAAAATTGCTTCCTTATTGTCTTTTGTTGCCGGACTTGTAAATGTAATTGGGTTTTTATCTGTTCAAAGATTGACTACAAATGTAACTGGACATTTTGCATTTCTTATAGATGAAGTTTTTAAGCTCAACTTCTTGGGGGCATTCATTTTCGTTCTATATATTTTTTCGTTCTTTTCAGGCTCCTTCGTTTCAAATTTTATCGTGGAATTGATTTCAAGAAAAAATGAGCGACACATGTATTCGGTTCCTGTGATTATTGAAGCACTAATTTTGTTGGCAATTTCAATTTTTGGTGATAAAATGGTCCATCAATCTCCAAATTTGATTGCATGCGCCTTACTTTTTACGATGGGATTACAAAACTCATTGGTTACAAGCGTTTCTAATTCGGTTGTAAGAACAACTCACCTCACAGGACTTTTTACAGATTTAGGAATTGAATTGTCACAACTTTTCTTCTACAGAGCAACTGAACAAAAAGCCAAACTCCTTTCTTCGATAAAATTGCGTTTGACCATCATAAGTTTCTTTTTCATTGGTGGAATTATTGGCGGTATATTCTATCTGAAATTCAAACTCTGGAGTTTGGCATTGGGATCTATATGTTTATTCTCCGGCTTAATTTATGACAACATAAAATTTAAATTGATTCTTCTAAAGAGGAAATATAGCAATGAAAACTACCCTAAATAACTAAGTATTTCTCATTTTTACAGGGTTCGCTCGTTCTGTGGGTTCAAGACGGGCCCTAAATACTGTTGAAGAAAATCAAGATGCCTAATTAAAAGATTAACATTGAAGGACGTATTGTTCATCTGATCGTAAAATTCTTTCTGGTATTAGTTCATTTCTTTTGGCTCTCAAGTCCCACTCCTACTACTGTCAATCAGACCAAACCCAAATTACTTCTACCAATTCCTAATTCCACTCGTAAACGGGATTAAAGCAATTTGCTCAATCCCATTATTGATAAATCATATTTTTAAATTATTCCCGAAGCATTGCAAGTCCCATCAGAATTGTATTACTTTGTCGGTTCTAGAAGAAGTGTTGTAATTAAATGAGAATTTTCATATAGTTATTCCTCCTTCTCAAATCATTGACCCACTGTTTCGGGAAAAGAAACCTCCCAATAATGAGTTGTCACTATGTTTTGGCTCTTATTTAATGGAGGAGTTCTTGGATGATACACCTTAATTTGTAAAGGTGTTATCAAACAGAAATCCTTGAAAATTAAAAAGAACATTCACCAAAAAAAATTAAAACAAAAGCCTAATGAGAATATTACTATCTATTTGCCTGCTTATAATCTCTTTGAAAGTGTCATCACAATCAGGCATCATTTGGAATCCGGTAGTCAATATTTCCAATAACACATTCAGCAACCTTCATCCAAGAATTAGTCTGGATGCAAACGGAAATCCATTGGTGATTTGGGGAAGAATCAATGATGAATCTGTTTTCTTTTCACGATGGAATGGAACAATGTTCACTACACCAATAAAACTAAATGGAACATTCACAGTAGCAGCTGCATCATGGATGGGGGCTGATATTGCTTCACATGGCGACACAGTTTATGTGGTAATGAAACAAACTCCTGAAGCCAACATAGCAAGTCATATATACTTAGTTCGCTCTTACAATGGTGGAATAACTTTTTCGTCACCATTGCAAGTTGACAACATTGCCGACAGTATCTCCCGTTTCCCAACTGTCACAACTGATGCAACTGGAAACCCAATTGTTGCATTTATGAAATTCAATAAGTCATTTAGTGAAAGTCGATGGATGGTTACAAAATCAATCGACTATGGAGATACTTTTTCGGTTGATGTCAAAGCAAGTGGCTGGGGAAATTCAGGCGAAGTTTGCGATTGTTGCCCGGGTGGAATTGTAAGTGATGGAAATAAAACTGCCATGCTTTACCGAGATAACAACAAAAACATTCGTGATACTTGGATGGGAGTTTCTACAGACTATTCTGCCTCATTCTCCAACGGTTTCAACATTGACAACAATATCTGGAATTTAAATGCTTGTCCCTCTACAGGGCCTGATGGAATAATTATTGGTGATAGTTTGTATGCAGTATTTATGAATGGTGCAAGTGGTTCAAGCAAAGTGTATCAAAGTATTTCTACTCTTAGCAATTCGACATTTCAAAGTACGCAACCATTAACAGCTGACATTCCAGGAATTAGCTTACAAAACTACCCACGTATTGCAGGAGATGGAAATGCAGTGGCTGTAGTCTGGAACCAAGTTGAAGGCGGTAATGATCAGCTACCCATTCTTTTTACAAATGATATTGAAAATGGCTTCCCTGTAACTTACGATATGGTGGATGAAGACAACATCACCAATGCAGATGTGGAATTGAGAAACGGAAATGTTTTTGTGGTATGGGAAGATGACAATTCAGGAACAGTAAAATTTAGAAGTGGAACTTTCAAGCCAATCACAACGGGGATACAGGAAAATACATCCCAAGATTTGTTTTCCATTTCTCCAAATCCAGCAAGCAATTCTTTAAATATTCAACTCATCACTGACGATGCAAAATTGATTGTAACCGATTTGTTGGGAAGGCAAATTTTGTCCAAACATATTCAGAACAATATACAATTGAACATAAGCGATTGGACCAACGGAATTTATTTTATCACCGTTCAATCAGGCACATTAATCTTTAGCCAAAAATTCATCAAAGAATAACAATTAGGGAATTCACAAAAAAAATGGCTTATTCTCTTTGGTAAACATAACTTTCCAATAACAGATATTTATTGCTCTGACTTTGGTTGAGTCAACCAAAAAAAATTACTTAAGGCATTATTTTTGAAATGAAAGTTCTAATACAAAATCAAATTGCTCTCAAATAAGAAGTGAAATAACCCCAGCTCATTTAACGCCTCATAAATGAGCTAACACACCAATACAATGTGTGAATCATGTAACATATTTCCAAAGTTTTGGAATACGCTCTCAATTTAATCTGCTCACCTTTGGACATTAATAATTTAATCAATTTCAAAATGAAAAAACAATCTGTATCTGCAATTTTCCTCGCCGCAATTGTAATCTCCTTTGTTGCTTGCAATTCAAAACCAACGGCTGATAATTATTTAAAATATGACAATCAGCGCAAAGACATTGTTAAAGCAATGGTTCAGAATCAAACTTATATGACGGAGTTGATGAATGAAATGATGAACAACGACAGTTGTAAACAAATGATGATGGACAAAATGATGACGGACCCTAGCATGAATGAGATGCACATGAACAAGATGATGAGTATGTGCAAAGCCGATTCAAATATGTGTAAGATGATGATGGGAAAAACCATGGAAATGTGCGATGCGGATCCTTCCATGTGCAAAATGATGATGGGTTCAATGCAACCATATCCAAATGTCATGAAATCTGTGAGAGGAATGTCAAGCATGGACAACATGAAATAACAATATTTATCAAAAACAAAATTTTCAGACTTTACAATTATAAAATATTAAGCTACAAATATTTATGAAGCTTATCTTTTTTGGGGTATGCACTTGATGTGGTGGATTATTTGGGTTGGATTCATGAGCTGGAATTTCATCACAACAAATGATATTCCTGAAGAGAGAAAAACGAAAGATTCGCCGCCCAACATTTTTCAAAAGAGTTTCGCTGCTGAACAAATAACAAAAGAAAATTATCTTGAACATAAGACAATCCTTGAAAATGACCTTTCAAATTAAGCTACTTATCCGCAACTATTTGAAAGGATTGTTTCAAATTGGGCAACAGCGAAACTGAAGGTCAGGCAACAGTGTTTCTGAAGAAGATCTAAATTCAATACAATGAATATGAAATCAATCGAAAGCTGTATTACAGCTTGTAAATTATGTGTGGATGCATGTGAAACCTGCTCCACTGAAAATAAAGGAAAAGCAGGTATGGAACATTCTGTAAAGCTTTGTATCGCTTGCAAAGATGCTTGTAACGAACTAATCGCTGCAAGCAAAAAAGGAGGAAACTTGGATGAATTATACAAAAAATGTGAAGCCGCTTGTATCGCTTGTGCAACTGAATGTGAAAAACATTCTGAAATGAAACATTGTGAATTATGTGCAGAAGCTTGTCGCAAATGTGCAGCAGAATGTAAAGCTATGCTTGGAGTAGCTGCATAATTTATTTTCGTAATTTCACTAGTTCACTCTTGCAGTGAGTCTAGTTTTTTAACAAGAAATAAAAGTTTGCTTGTAGATTCTGACGCGTCTGCAAGCATTTTTTTTTGCTAAAATGATTAATGTATGGCTATGGAAAAAATAAAACAAAGAGCTTTGATCAATTAACTTTTAATTTTATCCAGCACAAGCAAACCCATCTATTAACTCTCTGAATCTGATTATTTTTTGAGCGGAATACGCTCAATCTGATAGCTGTCATTTGATTGAGTAATATACATTTCTTATCTTTAGGAATAGCATTAGCATTAAGGAAATAATTGGCTATTTTTGTCTATTAATCAATGGAATCATCTGGTTTTTATCAACTTGACGCTCTATGTTGGGAGTCTGCTTTAAAGCAAAATCTTTTATAAATACTCATCAATTATGAAAAAGCCTCTTCCTTGCAATCAAAAATGGGACAGTATGCTTCCGACAGACGGAGGTCGCCTTTGCACAGGTTGTGGTAAAATTGTCATTGACTTCAGAGAGTTTGCTTGGGCAGACATCGAGAAAGTTCATTCATCTAATCCTCTACCAACGTGCGGAATATATGACGACCGTCAACTTAATTTTTGGGGGAAGGAAATTCCAACTGAAAAAAATGCCTGCGCAAAATTCGTTCATTTATCTGCTACACTTTTTGCCTTGTTTCAAGTTGTCCCAACAACCATGGACGCACAAGTTAAGACACCTTCTGCAGTGACAACAAATAAGCAAGTTATAGAAATAAACAAATCAACCCACTCATCGCTAAAAAAAACTATAACTGGTATAGTAGTTATGCAGCTTCCTGACTCAACTAAAATTCCACTTAATAAAGCAGAAATTATAATCAAATGCGACGAAGCACAATTTGATCATATAACTACAACAGATTCTTTTGGCAGATTCTCTATTGATATCACAGAGAAATTTCAGTTATTGCCAAACTATTTTCCTGTATTCATTATTCATCCTGACTTCTTGATGAAGCAATTTACAATTGACAAAAACAATCTTCAACCATTAGATATAATTTTAGCAGGTGTAACAATTTCGGAGCCCCATGTAGCTTTCTTTGAAACGAACTACTTTGTTTATGGCGTTGACCGTACAGGTCCTCTTTCGAAAATTAAAAAGTGGTGGCACAATAAATGGAAAAAATAACAAGGTTATAAATCATTTTGCTATTTAGAATCGTATTCATCGAATTGCAATAATAAATGCGACAGGATTATCTGTTTGAAATAGCTATCAAACCTACTAAAGAGTAAAGGAATTATTATCTATTGTTGACTTCTGTAAATCAGTAATCAGGTTTGAGTTGTGGTTTCAGTATAATGATTCTAAAATCTTTGGAAATAGGAATATCAAAAATTCTAAATTGGTAACAAATGCAGGGGTTAATTCCAGTAGAGCTACCCAATACGATTTCAGCTCACCAATAGCATAAAATATAATTGAAGTAATGTTGAAAAGACGTCTAAACACAGGGTTGTAGACGTCTAAAGTTTTATTTGTGTTTTAGCTATATTCGAACTTTATCCTTTTACATTTTAAAGTTTGTAACATAAATTGAAATAAGCTCGCATGGACCAAAATTATGTTGTGTGGATCCTACTTACTTAAAGCAAAATAATCAGCAATATCAATATAAGGATTAAAGCTCCAACTGAAATGTACACACCACCTGATGGTGAAAAATACTTTTTAATTTTTTGTACCTCTTTACGCAATTCTCTCTTTTCTGAATTGCTCATTTTCGATTTATCCATTGCTTTAATTTGTTCCAATCGGCCCATCATTACTTCGGAACTCATCACCACAACTCTGTCTCTTGTTGCAATTGAGGTCGGTTCAGATATTGTAGCCGCTCCTAATTGGCTTGGAACTACCGCAATAATTAGCAAGGCAGTTGCAAAACTTTGAATTAATTTTTTCATAAACTAAAATTTGAAATACCCGCAACTGGCGGGGTCAGCTGTGAAGAAACTTTCACGCAACAAAGGTAAGAGTCACCAAAATAGAAGATTTACGTAAGTAGGCTCATTTCTTACATATTTCACTGATTTTCATAAGCCAAGGTAAACTGCATATCGAAATTAACAATAGTAGTGTAGCCTTCAGTTGAAACTGATTCTAGAAAAGTCAATTCATCTTGACTATTTTTTTAAAAAATAAGAAAGAAATTACCTATTCGAAATACAGATTAAATTGTTTGATGGAAATGAGAATACTTGAAAGTAATATCAAAATTTGCATGCCTTTGGGAATAACACTAAACCATCTGTAAATGTAAAAAAGCATATCATACAACGATACATATTCTTTTGTGTAGCCAAGCAGAAAAATCGTTGCAACATGAATTTCTCTTATCCATAAATACTGCCAAACTTACTGATTCTATCCGCTATTTGAGTAAACGATGCTAAATCTGAATGCCGTCTTTTAACTGAATATTTTCCATTTCTTGCCCATTCTACTCCATTGTAACTAAAGCAACTAATAGCCATTTTGTAGCTTAATGGACATAAAATTGGATGTCATGTAGAATTGCTTTGCAATCAGCCCTCAAACTAGAACTATCATAAAATGCAAAAAATAATATATTTCTCTTAAATTTGAATATGATATTAAGTGAGCGAAATGTTGAAGGCTTAAAAAAATATAGTTACACGTACAACTTTGACAAGAGTTATCTAGTCGGATCTGCTTTAAATTCCAGTTTTAATGGTAAAAGCAATATTGATTTTTTAGTCAAATTTAAATCTATGGAATTATCTGAATACTTTGAAAATTACATCACGCTAAAAGAAAACTTAAAGAATTTATTTGAGCGAGAAGTTGATTTACTCAAAGAACAAACTCTTAAAAATCCAATTCTTATAAATTCTATAACCAAATTTAAACAACTAATATTTGGATGAAAGAATCCTTAAATAGTTGTTTGACGTAAAAATGGCTATCGATGAAATTAAAAGCTATTTCATTACTGAACCGAAAGACTTTTTTACAAGATCTGGACTAAAAGCTAACAGGTACTGTGTCAATCATTTGCAAAAACAATCACTTTAGGATGGTAAAATATTTAAATTTATAACATGTATCTGCTATATCCACCCAGCCCAGATTTGTCAGCCTATATTGATTGTTATTGGGAAAGCTGTTTTCACGAAGCCGAAACGGGTACCTATGAAGAACTTTATGTCGCCCAATGTAATCCAAATCTAATATTCAATTTGACCGAAAATTACCGTCACAACGACATTCAACAAAACAAATCAGTTGCCGTAACCATCAATACCTCAGCGATTCAATTCCAACACAACAGCACCAATAAACTCTTTGGGATTCGGTTCAAAGCAGGAAGTTTACGCTTGTTTTCTGCCGTAGGTATGCACGAATTAACCGACAATATGATTGGAATTAGCGATATTTTTGGCGACAAAACACAGGATTTTGAACACCAAATTCAATGTTGCCAAATAACAGCACAACGCATCGCAATTGCAGAGGAGTTTCTGAGTAAATCAATAAAACACCATCACCTAGAAAAATTTGATTTGACTTTAAGACTTCAAAATTATTTGTACCAAAACTGTTGTGCAGAAGATTGTATAAGCCAATTGCCTCAAAAAATGCTCATCACACAACGGACTGCTGATCGCTATTTCCAGGAGTTTTTTGGGCTTTCGCCTAAGAAAATGAGCCGTCTATTGCGTTTTGAACACGCCTTTACAGCGTTGCATCACGCCCATTTAGACCATAAAGACCCCACTACTTTTGGCTATTATGATGCGGCACATTATAGCAAAGAATTCAAAACTTTTGCTGGTTTGACGATGCAAGACTATGTGACTTCCCCGTTTTTTATCCAAAATTTACAAAGCGAACATTTTTAAACTTAACAAAATAGTAAATTATTCAAAAGCCAGATATTCCTATGCCAATATTGCAGCGGCCTTAGCTTAACAGCCCAGGGTATTCTATTCCTGCTGAGGGGTATCGCTTTTGATTTTAACCATAGTTAAAGGTATAAAGGATGTTTTAGGATCGTGTGTTTTTTTGTCCAAAATTTACAAAGCCCGCCGAAGTAAGGGACTTAAATTTGTCTTATTCTTTATGTAAAAAATCCACGATTTATGAAAAAATCTCTCGTAATCTTTGCCATCTGTGTTGTGTTCTGCCAAAACACAAACGCCACCAATTACTACGTCCGCACCGACGGCAGCGACAGCAACATCGGTACAACCAACACACCAACGGGGGCGTGGAAAACCATCAACTCTGCCTTGTATGGTTACTGCAACTGGGGCAGTGGACCAACGGGACAAGGAACGCCGATGTTGCCCGGAGATACCTTGTTTGTCAATGACGGGCTTTATCAAGAAGACGGCTTTACGTATGGCTTGAAGATTGATGGCATCAATGGCAGCAATACCAACCGTTTTGTCATAAAAGCGGTCAATAAATGGGCGGCGCGGCTCGAATTGAGTTCGCAGTATAACGCCTTCAACATTCTCAACTCAAAAGGTATCACCGTTGATGGCTTCGACATTTTCGCGCCAGCAACTTCCACCAACATTTATTCGGGTATTAACATTGACAATAGCGAGTTTGTCACTGTCCGCAACTGTAAAATCCACAACTTTGGTCTGAGTGCCATTGGCGGCGACGGCTCGAACATTATTGTCGAGAACAATGTTGCTTACGATAATTCCATCCGTAACGCAGGCAACGGCAGTGCGATTAACTTCTACCACCCTAAAAAAATTAGCAACAATACCTTGGCGGGTGGTTATGGTCACATTATCAGAGGAAATATTGTCTATCACAACTATTGCGACCAATTTTATACAAGTGTCACTGGGAATTATGGACCACCAACCGACGGCAATGGCATCATCATTGACGACTGGAATTTCTCTCAGCCACCTTATGGACCCGCGTATAAAGTCCCGTGTTTGATTGAAAACAACGTCTGTTTTGACAACGGCGGCGCGGGTATCAACATCTATGACAGCGACAACGTGACCGTTCGTAACAATACGTGCTACAATAATAGTTGGGTCTTGGCGAACTATTCGTCGGCAACTTCACCAACGGCCGGTATTATTGTGGGCTGCGAACCAGGGTTAAGTAACAACATCACCGTCGTGAATAATCTTTCGATGGTCAATACCGCTTTGAATGCCACCACAACATCTGGTATTCGGACGGATGCTAATGTGACCAATATTACCATTAAAAATAATTTTACCAATCGCTTGTACTATCCAAATCCGCCAGAGGGCAACAACAATGTCATTGGCGCAAACGCTCAGTTTATCAGCGCCGGTATTGACCCGGCAACTGCCAATTTCCGTTTATTGAATAACAGTCCAGCCATTAACATCGGACTTAATACCAATGCGGCGGCTACTGATATTGACGGTGTTGCCCGTCCCATCGGTGCAACCGTGGATGCAGGTGCTTACGAGTCGAGCTGCACAGTCAGCGCGGGAACGATTGCCGGAACGACCACATTGCTTGTCAATGCAACGTCCAATTTAACATCGAATGGCACAGAGGGTGGCACCTGGTCGAGTAGCAACACCGCCATTGCAACGGTTAGTGCTTCGGGTGTCGTGACGGGTGTGGGTATTGGCACGGCGACGATTACTTACGCCGTTTCTTCGGGCGACTGTTCGTCGAGTACAACGGCTACGGTCATGATTAATTCGGCTTACAATACCACGATTACCGTGCGGGCAAGAAGCGTTACGGACGCGGGTGCAAACTTCGTAGTGGAAATAATGAATTCGGCATCGCCCACGGTAACGACGGTTGTGCAAAGCCAAGTCTTCAACAATCTGCCAACGACTTTTGCGGACTATACTTTCTCGGCAAATAGCGTTGTCAATGCCGATAAAGTTAGGGTGCGTTTCACAAACGACGTGGGCAATCGGGATTTTGAAGTTGATTACATCACCGTTAGCGGTACGACCTTTCAAACCGAAGCCGCCACGACCTATTCCATCGGGGCTTGGAATCCCACAAATGGCTGTCTCAACTCAGGATACTTCTCCATTTCGACCATCTATTGTGAAGGCTACTTCCATTTTATGGCAAGCAATGCGATTTTACCAAATGCAGGGACAATCGGAGGAACAACTACGTTTTGTGTCGGCACTACGTCCGCTTTAACGTCAAACGGTTTAACTGGTGGCACTTGGTCGAGTTCTAATACTGCCGTTGCAACGATTAGTGCATCTGGCATTGTTACGAGTGTTTCGGCAGGAACTTCGACAATTACTTACACCGTTTCAGCCAATGGTAATTCGGCAAATACCTCGACAAACATAACTGTCAATGCGTTACCAAATGCGGGAACAATTGCAGGAACAACAACCCTTTGTGTTGGCACAACGTCGGCTTTAACGTCAAATGGTTTGGCAGGTGGCACTTGGACGAGTTCTAATCCTGCCGTTGCAACGATTAGTACAACAGGCGTTGTCACCAGCGTTTCCGCAGCAACATCCGCTATAACTTATGCCGTTTCGGTCAATGCTTGTTCAGCAAATACATCGGCAACGATAACTGTCAATGCGTTACCAAATGCGGGAACAATTGCAGGAACAACAACCCTTTGTGTTGGCACAACGTCGGCTTTAACGTCAAATGGTTTGGTAGGTGGCACTTGGTCGAGTTCTAATATAGCCGTGGCCTCGGTGAGCGCAACGGGCGTTGTCACCAGCGTTTCCGCAGGAATATCCACCATAACCTATGTTGTTTCGGCTAATGGCTGTTCAAAAAGCACATTTGCATCTGTTTCGGTCAATTCGCTACCTAATGCCGGGACAATTTCAGGGAAAACGAGTTTCAATATAGGTACCATATCTACCTTGACCTCAAATGGTTTGGCCGGAGGTTCTTGGACCAGTGCGAATAACGCTGTTGCAACCGTGAGCTCAACGGGTGTTGTCACCGGGATTTCGATAGGGACAGCGGCAATTTCTTATACCGTTACTGCAAAGGGCTGTTCGGCTAACGCAACAAAAAACGTGACTATAACAGCGGTAAATACGTCCATCATAATTCGTGCAAGAAGCGTTGGAACAGCGGGTTGCAACATGACAGTTGAGGTAATGAACAGTTCCGCACCAACTGGCGGAACAGTATTGCAAAGCAAAAATTTCAGTAATTTGTCAACCACTTTTGCTAACTACACATTTACAGCTACAGGCGCAGTAAGTGCCAACAGAATTCGTGTACGGTATACAAACGACATTTCTAACCGAGATATGGAAATTGATTACACCACTGTTGGAGGAATAACATGTCAAACGGAGGCAAACAGCACCTATGAAATCGGCGTTTGGACAAACGCAACGGATGGTTGCAGCGTAGGTGGCTATTACAGCTCGAGTATTTTGCAGTGCACAGGCTATGTTCATTATCTGACAGCTATTCCACCGAGCATAATTCCTAAAACAGGTGGTTCAGGTACTACCACCAATACTTCGTTGAAATTGTATCCAAACCCAGTCTCTTTTTCCAGAGATATAACGCTATATCTAAATGCAATAGATAAACAAGACCTATATTTGCATTTTTTTGATATGAGAGGTCAACAAGTATATTATTCGCATCAGTCACTTGTGGAGGGTGAGAATATGTTGATAATTCCTGCTTCTATACCCAAAGGCGCTTATTTATTGTATGCAACTTATGGCAACAAGGTAGAAACACTTAAATTCATTGTGACAGATTAAGTAAGGCTGTGTGCAGTTTTTAAACTGAGCCTAAATATTTTGAGTTTAAATACACTGAATATACAAAGAGTGCAAAATACATCTAACGGCTAATTTATCAACACATGAATTAGCCGTTGTTGTGTGAAGGCCAAACTAGACGGGGTGACGGTTAGTGCGACCTTCAAACCGTACAAAACAATAATCAGTTATTATTTTTGATTAGTGTTTATTTTAAGCAATCAAAGATGGTTTTCGGCAACCCATAGTCCAAAGGGAAATTCTAGTCCAATAATATATAAAGATAACAGAATTTGAGTATTGTTCTTTTTTACAAAATATGCGTGCATTGGCATCTTACCTAAATCTCTAATTCTATCTTTTTATTAGACGAACTCTTTTTACCTATTTTCTGTCTTTTGAATGGCTATTTTCCATTTTACGAACTTTATATTAGCCTGAAAAGTAAAGTCAACTTGACTATTTTTGTCTCTCAACCCAGTA